>ERZ795053.2396-NODE-2396-length-22808-cov-5.681053_pt1 | contig 22808 bp, 23 predicted proteins | sample MGYA00375137_ERZ795053 | MGnify/ENA primary metagenome ERZ795053 (study PRJEB30182, sample SAMN05720284) | activated sludge metagenome | isolation source: Anaerobic digester | place: Hong Kong | collected 2014-12-17 ...
GCCAGAACATCAAAAAGCACTTGCCAACAGGAGGCCGTCCACACATGCCACTGAAAATTGTTGTCCATGGTTTCCGCAACAAATCTTAAGAAGGTTTCAGCGGCTCTGAAGATCGTATCTGTCGGCTTCGGACAGCTCGAAGTCGGGCGCCATTTGATTTGCGGCGGCAATTGGGCGATGGCAGGTGCCACAACAGCCGTACTGGCCGCGGCTGCGACACCTGCCGATCAGATAAGATTTCGACGATCCAATTGATTCTCGCAAGTATTGTGGGCCCTTCCGGTACTTGTTTTTGCAACAGACGGTTGAGAGGATATCCTCGTCCTCCGGCATTATCTGCAATCCGGTATTCCCGGCAATCATTCGTCCGTAGGGCTAAATATGGGTTATGATGCCAGGGAGTTGAAGGAGTGAAAGCCCATGCAACGCACCCGCCTGGAGCGTGATTCGATTGGTGAAATGCGGATTCCTGTTGATGCTGATTACGGCATCCATACCGCGCGGGCGGCTGAGAACTTTCCGATCACGGGCATCCTGCTCCGGCATTTCCCGGAGTTTGTGCAGTCGCTTGCCATGACCAAGAAGGCGGCTGCCATGGCCAATCGCGAGCTCGGCAAGCTGAAGCCGGATATCGCTGCGGCGATCGTCTCCGCGTGCGACATGCTCATCGCCGGCGATGGCTTGAACCACTTCATCGTCGATATGCTGCAAGGTGGAGCCGGAACGTCGACCAACATGAACGCCAATGAAGTGATCGCCAACATGGCCCTCAAGCTCATGGGCAAGCAGCGCGGCGACTACAGCGTCATCAATCCCAACGACCATGTCAATCTGTCCCAATCGACAAACGACGTTTATCCGACCGCAGTGCGGTTGACCATTCTCCGCGCCTGCCCGGACCTCATCACAAGCCAGGAAGCACTGAAAGACGCCCTGATTGCAAAGGCCCTGGAATTTGACGATGTCATCAAGGTTGGCCGCACCCAGCTCATGGATGCAGTACCCATGACAATGGGTTCAGAGTTCCGCGCTTTCGCCATTACCGTCGGAGAGGACGTCGATCGCCTGAAGGAGTTCGCCAATCTGCTGCGGGAGGTCAATCTCGGCGGCACCGCGATCGGTACCGGTATCAACACACCGACTGGCTATTCCGCGCTCGTCATTCGCTATCTATCGGAGATCTCTGGCGTTCCAATGGTTCCCGCTGCGGACTTGATTGAAGCGACATCGGATCTCGGTGCCTTCATCACCTTTTCCGGCGTCCTGAAGCGTATCGCGGTCAAGCTTTCGAAAACCTGCAATGACCTGCGATTGTTGAATTCGGGCCCCCGCGCGGGCCTGGGAGAAATTCGCCTGCCCGCAGTTCAAGCCGGGTCCTCCATCATGCCCGGCAAAGTGAACCCTGTTATCCCGGAAGTCGTCAACCAGATTGCCTACCAGGTCATTGGCAACGATCTCACCGTTACGCTTGCGGCCGAGGCCGGTCAATTGCAGCTCAACGCAATGGAACCTGTGATCGTCCTCAATATATTGCAATCCATGCGCATGTTGATGAGGGGTATGGAAACACTTCGCACCAAGTGCATTGAAGGAATCGAAGTCGACCGTGACCGCTGCCGCGAACTGCTGGATGGCTCGCTCATCACAGTCACCGCCCTCAATCCCTTCATCGGTTATGCTGAAGCGAGCCGTGTTGCGAAGGTGGCGCTCAAGAGCCGCCGCAGCATTCGCGAGGTTGTGCTGGCTGAAGGGTTGATGACGGCAGAGCAACTCGACGCCGCTTTCGCCACCCGTAACCTGCTTGGTGGCAAGTAACGCCGACTCCTGCCCCGCATGTCAGGGCCAGCAAGACGGATATTACAACCCCCAACGTAGCGAAGGCGTATGCACGGGTGCATCCCACCCCTTGGCAATCTCGTCATCAAGCATTGTCACGGTGATGGAACATCCGGCCATGTCGAGCGAAGTGACATAGTTGCCAACCAGCGCTCGCGCTGGGCGGATGCCATGCTTCTCCAGTTGGACTTGGGCGGCGTGATACATCAGATAGAGCTCCATGGCCGGAGTGCCGCCAAATCCGTTGATGAACAGCAATGCGTCGCCCTTGACACCGAGATCGCCGGTAATGGCGGCAACCATTTCTTCCGCGATCTCGTCGGCCGATTTGAGGGTGACCCGGCGCCGGCCAGGCTCACCATGGATTCCGACTCCCATCTCCATCTCGCCGTCACCGATCTCGAACGTGGGCCTGCCTGCGGCAGGCACCGTGCAACTCGTCAAGGCAACACCCATCGAGCGCGTGGCCTTGTTCACCTTGTCGCCCAAGGCCTTGAGACTCTTGAGATCCGCACCTTGTTCGGCAGCTGCGCCAACCACCTTTTCGACTACGAGCGTCCCGGCAACGCCGCGCCGCCCCGTCGTGAACAGCGAATTCTCGACTGCGACATCGTCGTCAGTGATAACGGTTTCGACCTCCCGCCCGCACATCTCCCGCGCCATGTCGAAGTTCATGACATCGCCTTCATAATTCTTGACGATGAACAGCACGCCGGCGCCAGAGTCGATCGCATCGGTAGCGGCCATCATCTGGTCTGGTGTCGGTGATGTGAAGACCTGCCCGGGGCAGGCTGCATCCAGCATCCCATGCCCCACAAAGCCAGCATGGAGCGGCTCATGACCGGAACCGCCACCAGATAGGAGGCCGACCTTTCCGGGCTTCAGGACTTTCCGCTTCACGAACTTGTGTTCGGCACCAAGCGTCACGATGTCGGCGTGCGCGGCCGCGAAGCCGTCGAGGCTTTCCGTCAGCACATTCGCCACGTTGTTGATGAACTTCTTCATCGGCGTTTCCCTTTCGCATTTGTGTTGTCCAGCAGCCCCGCAAGCTGGCTGATGAAAGCGGTAACAATGGCATGAAGTCTCGCGTTGCGCGATTCGTCCCCGAGGTCGGGCAAGAGAATGTGACGCACCTGCGGCTCTTGAAAGCTTGGCACCCGACCGGGATGGGCAAGCTCATAGAGATCCATGAAGGCCCGCTGTTCACTCTTTGAGAAGTGGCAGACGTCGAAGATTGTCGCAAGATGCGTGGCGGGAACCGGCGTCGCGTAGACTGGATTGGTGATCTGGCTCACGAAGCTGCGATTCCGTGCCAGTGCGGCCGCAAGCTTCTGCCGGGTGCCGGACGGCCTCCGCTCGAGAACCGAAGCCAATATCTGTTTGTAGGCTGCAACGGCATCGGCAGCGGCATGGGTGCGTAGTGCAGCATCGGCCATGTCACAAGGTCCTGAGAGCTGCCTTGATACGGCCAAGGCGGGCGGGAGCGACCGACAGTGACGACAGCCCCGCGTCAAGCAGTCCCTCGAGGAACTGCGGGTCGCTGGCCATGTCACCGCACAGGCTGACCGGAATGCCTTGGGCTCGGCCATAACCAGCCACGGACGCGATCAGTCGCGTCACGGCTGGATGTCCGGCATCGTTGAGCGGCGCAACGTTCGCGTCATCGCGTGAGGTCGCCGTGACGTATTGTGTGAGATCGTTAGAGCCGATGGAAAAGAAGTCGGCCTTGGAAAAAAAGTCTGGCGCGATTGCGACTGCAGGCACCTCGACCATGATGCCGAGTGGCGGCCGGATCGCCGCAATCCCCTCCTGCGCAAGTTCTGCGACGCAGGCGTCAAGCAATTCGGCAGTCTGGTCCAGCTCGGCAGGGATTGTCACCATGGGGATCATGATCTTTAGCGGCCCATGCGCAGCGGTACGGGCCAGCGCCCTCAGCTGGGTGCGGAACACGTCTGGCCGCGACAAGGTCAGCCGGACTCCGCGAAGTCCCAGGAACGGATTGCGTTCGCCGACGGGTGTCAGGCCGCTCACCGGCTTGTCGCCACCAATGTCCAGAGTGCGGATCGTGACTGGCCGCCCATCAGCCCATTCAACGAAACGGCGATAGGCCTTGTATTGCTGTTCCTCATCCGGCAGCGGCGCACCGTCCCGGAAAAGGAACTCCGAGCGCATGAGGCCGATGCCATCGCAACTGCGAACATCGATGTGGTCGAGTTCCTCTACTGCTGCCACATTGATAAGAATTTCAATCCGCTCGCCGGATCCCCGGCGCGCAGGGTCTAGCAAATGGTGGTTCTCCGCCCGCCGCCGTTCCACATCAGCGGCGTGGCGGATGCGAAAGTTCGAGCATTCATCGGGATGAGGGTCGACAATGACGCGTCCTGTCGCGCCATCGATCGCCAACATCCCCGTACTGCCAACGATGGCGTCTCCGAGACCAACGACCATCGGAATACCTCGGGCTCGCGCGAGCATCGCGACATGGCTCGTCGTGCTTCCACCACTGAGTGCGATGGCGCCGCCCCGTGACCAATCTGTTTCGAGAAATATCGTCGGTGCCAGGTCATCGCCCACCAGCACCATCCCGTCAGAACGGGATGTTTCGGCTTCACCAACAAGATGGCGCAGCACCCGGTCCCTGAGGTCCTTGAGGTCCGCCGCGCGTGCCCGGAAGTAGTCATCGTCCGATGCCTCATAGCCCTCGATCTCGGGATGTAGGGCTGCCGTCCATGCGATATCGGCTGGTTCTCCGGTCTCGATGGAGGCGAGCGCCGGCGCCGACAACGAGTCGTCCTCAAGCATCGCGACCTGGAACGCCAGAATATCCGCGGCATCGCCATCGACCTGTGTCATGAGGTCGCTCAACTCAGCAATCGCGGCGGCAATGGCCGCCGTCAGCGCTTCACGCTCCGCTACGGAATCGCTCGATGGTATCCGCCTCTTTGTTACCGCATGCAGCGACCGTACAGGACCGAGAAACAGTCCATCGGAAGCTCCTATCCCCTGCAGTTCAAGCGACATGCCCGCCTTCATCAAAGTCGCGCTCCACCAGGCCGGTCAGGGCGGTCACGGCGGCTGCAGCGTCAGCACCCGTTGCCCGGACATGCAAGGTGCTGTCCTGTTTCGCCTTCATGGCCATCACTTTCACGATACTCTTCGCATCGATCCAGGGGCCATCGGAAGACCCGGCGATCTCAATCACCGCACCGAACCCTTTGGCCAACTTCGTGAGTTTCACCGACGGACGCGCATGAAGCCCGACATTGTGGGTAATGATAACTGATCCCGTGGCCCATTCACTCATTGCGGTGACAACTCCTCGGCCGTCCGCTTGACATCAGCAAGCGATCCACCACCTGAGGCTTCAGTGGCGGCCATGACGGCCCCTTCGACGACTGGCGCATTGCAGATCACGATTCGGGAGCGCCGCTCTTCCGGCATCAATTCGATGGCCATCTCGCTATTGGTCTCTGCACCACCCAGGTCAACCAGGATTGCAACACCGGCGTCTGACCATGCTGTTTCGATGGCTGCCATGATCATCTCGACACTGGTTCCAAGCCCACCGTCGGGATCGCCGCCACAGTAACCGAGCGGCACCTCGTCACCCACCATCTGGCGCACCATGTCGGCCGCACCTTTGGCGACATCCGGTGAATGAGACACAATCACGATTCCAACGTTCCCGCTCATGCTTTTCCCTCCAGCACGTCACAAATGGCATCGATCATGATCTGGCTGGAACGTGCGCCCGGGTCCATGTGGCCAATCGAGCGTTCCCCGAGAAATGACGCCCGCCCGCGTATGGCCTTCATCGGAATCGTGCCTTCGGCGCTCTCTTGTGCCACGGTACGGATACTGTCAAAATTCGCAGCCCCGCTTCCAAGATGGGACGTAACGGGGCCCAAGACGTCGAGCATCGTCTTGTTATTGAAATCGGCCTTGCCGCGCGCCTTGATGGCGTCCACTGCAATATTACAGGCACGGCTCACATCCGCCATCGTCGGCTCGTTCGGAAGCTCCTTGCCGAGCGTCATGAAGAGTGTGCCGTAGAGCGGCCCGGACGCACCCCCCACCTTCATCACCAAGGTCATGCCGATGGCTTTCAGGGCATCCGGTAGCGGTTTGGCAAAGATGTTCGCGCCATCTGCCAGGACGGCTTCAAAGCCCCGTTTCATATTGAGGCCGTGGTCGGCATCGCCGATAGCCGAGTCGAGGGCCGTCAACTCTTCCGCTGCTGCAATGACACGAGCCGCCATGGCCTCGATGATGGGCTGAAGAGGAGGAGACATTCACGTGCCCTTGGATGTTTAGTAATGTGTTTAGTGAAACACAATCCACTAAACATCGCAAGCCCGGCAGTGTGCAGGTGCAATATCGCCGTCGCGCAGCCGTCAGGTCTGAGGCCGGAGCGTCCGCAACCGGCTGACGGCGAGCCAGAATGCGTCGACGGGTTGCTCGCGCAACCAGCGGAGCGCAACGGCGCTGACGCCGATCCAGTAGGCATAGGTGACGAGCACCGCATAGGCTGCACCTTCCACGCCCATTGCCGGCGCCAGCAGGGCGCTCGATCCCACGAGCACCATGAGCGACGTCACGGCCACCCCCATGTTGATGCTTTGGATCCCGCTGAGAGTCAGGAGATGGGCGCTAGGTCCGGCCAGTGCTCGGACCAACTGTGCTGCAAGAAGGATCAGAAGTACGCGGCTGGCTCCCGCAAACTCGGGACCGAAGATTGCCAGCAGGTAGGGGCCGAAGAAGTAGATCACCACCATGCTGCAAAGCGTGATGAGCGAAGGCACGACAATCGAACGCCAGGCAGCGCGGTGCAGGCGATGGTGATCCCCGCTATGGCGTGCGTCTGCCATGTCCGGCACGACCATTTGCTGGCCGATCTGGACGAAATATCCGACCAGCAGTGCCAGTTTGAGGCACAGGCCGAAGATGGCGACATCACTGCTCGACAGAAATGGCACCACCGCGATGATCCCGACGTCGGCGAAGAAGTTCGTAAAGATGGCCAGGAGGATCAACTGCCAGGCCTCGGAGCGCCAGCGCCATCCGACTGCGGGTTGAGAAACGGGCGCCCATCGGACGGACGGCATGTGCTTGCTCAGCATGAATGCGACGATAAGCGCCAAAGACATGGTAATGCTTGCGAAGATCAGCATTGCGATGCCCGCCGTCACACCGATACCCATCAAACCAACGGCGGCCACGAGGACGAAGAACAAGATCGGCCGTGCAAGTCCCTCCGGCATGTAGCACAAGGCGAATTCACGAATGCCCCCGGCCACGTTCGTAAGAATGTTGAGAACCACGATGGCGAGGATCATCCAGCCGGCGATCACGTAGGCATATCGTCCGGACGCGTCGGCATCCGGCCAAGCAAGGGCCCAGATGGTGACGCCCGCCGCCATCAGGCATGCGCAAATCAGGCCTTCGCGAACGGCATGTCCGGTGAATGCACTTAACAATCCGCCGTCCTGCTTGTTCCGGTACCGGCCGGCAAAGCGGGCAGCGATCTGCGGATAGCCTTGGGCGGAGATGACCCCAAGGACCGCCGCCAGACTGCTGGCGGCATAGAACAATCCCAGGTGATGCGCGCCCATCAGCCGCACAAGGAGAATCTGCGTCAGGAAGCCGATTCCGGCGCCAGCCAGGCGTGACAGCATGATCATGGCGGAATGGGAAGCCAGGGACTTCAGTTTGCTCAATGCGGACATGGGACCCGAGAAAGGAAATGCGCACAGCCGCATACTGTCGCGGCTGTGCTGAAGGAGAATTAGAGTGAAAGTGCGGCGCGAACGTCTGCTGGCCACGTCGCCGTATCGAGACCATGCACGGCGAACATGGCAACAGCCAGCCGGTCCATGCCGAATGCGACACAGCCCGAATGAGCGGGCTCGCCGCTGCCAAGCTTCATGTCCCATACCTGGCCGAAGTGCTCCTTGTGATAGTTGAAGCTCATGCAGGCCGTCTGCTTCTCGGTCGACCGGACAGGGATGAGCAGCTCGAATTTCAGCGCCGCCTGAAGCTGGGCGACGGCTTTGATCTGCCCCATGCGGCCAAAGAACGGATCGCTTGCCTGCTCGAGCGTGAAGGGAAGCGCAAGGCGGTTGGCGATCTCCTGCGCCCGGTCCATCCAACGTTGCCGGAAGGACGACACCTGCTCAGGAGCGCCGATGCACACATATTCGCGCATACGGAAGGACTGGAACCTGTCGATCTCCTTCGACGGTTCATGCCGGAACACATCTGCAGCGATGTCGAACACATAGCCCTGATCTGGCACAGTGCCCCGTTCAGCCGCGATCGGATAGACGGGGTAGCATGCTGCCGGCGAGAGCACCAAGTCGGCAGGCGTCAGCGAGGTTGTCCAGTCGCCACCGGCGTCGTGACGGCCGACGGCGCTGTTGATCTCAGCCTCGCTGCCATGCAAGGCGCAGACACAGCCCAACAGATTGGGGAAGCTCTTGAGATAGCCGGACTTTTCCAGCTGTGCGCGGCTCATCACCGGCGGAAACCGCAGGATTTCAGCTTCCGGATCACGATAGGACGAAATCAGAGCGGCGAGCTTTTCGACGATAGTTTCATAGATCGCGGTCCGTGCATGGACGCCTTCGGCACCCATGGGACGAAACAGGTCCGCGGCCATGCCATCGATCCTGGCAGTATTGATTGTGGTGCCAGGGCGGGCGGGCGTGAACGGCATATTCATGGCAAGATCTCCGGATGCGGCGTTGTTCAGTTGCGAATGGTCTGCGGCACACCGCTCATCAGCATGGCACCGGCCATGCTTGCGGTGATGCGGTCATTGTTGATCATGATCGGCGAAGACAGGACGTCGCGAAGGTGCCGCCCGATGCTCACGTCACCGTCGTTGCGATATCCTGCGAGCCCGCAGGTCCGGTAGCAGCTCATCACGGTCTCGACGGCGAGTTCGGATGCGTCAACTTTGGTCATCGCAAGCGCCGTCTGGTAGTCAAGCGAACCGGACGCACGATGATCCTGGTGGCATTCCTCGTAGCGTTCGATGGCATTCGACAGCATGCTCCGCAGGAGCCGGAGTTTCGACTTCGCTTCGCCAAGTCGGGATGCGGCAGGCGGTGTTTGGCCGTTTGATCCGCGCATGGCCTTGCGCACGAACAGCTCTGCCTTCTGCACAGCCGCCGCGGCAACGCCCGCCCAGACGCTGGACCAGAGGATATGAGCAGCAGGCGTCATGGTCTGCGTGTGGATTCTGTCATAGGGCACCGGCAGAAGCTGGTCGGCGATCCCGGCTGCGGTGAGCTTGAAGCCCGTGCTGCAGGTCCCGCGCATGCCGAGTGTATCCCATCCACCCGTCAACGCGAGCTGATAGTCTTCCTTCACGAAGACAGCGAGAACCTGATCGGACGAGTCTGAGGCCTCACTGCGGCGCGCAGTCGTCACGACGCCATCCGCATAGGCACCATAGGAAATGACCGAAGCATCGCGATCAAGCGAAATGCGGCCATTGTCATATTGAATGGCGGCCGCGCTCGAACGGACATTGCCGCCGCCCATGCCTTCGGTGGTAGAAGACGCAAAGAGAAGCTGATCCCGGTCAAGGCGGCGCAGGAGATCCTCCTGCCACTCGACACCCACTCCATGATTGACGATGCAGGCCACCTTGACGAGGTGCATGGCGTAGATCATGCCTGTTGAACCACAGGCCATGCCCAGCTGATAGCAGACTTCTGCCGCGTCCGACATGCGGGCACCTTCACCACCCAGATCTTGCGGAACCTGTATGCTCAGGAGTCTCTGAGCCCTGATCTCCGCGAAGGCTTCGGCTGGAAAGCGGGAATTCGCGTCCACATCGGCCGCATACTTGAGGGCAACCTTGGCTGCCGCCTCAGCCCGTGACTTGAGCGATCCTCGCAAGTCTGCGCCGCCAGTCGGATTGGGAAGGCGTGCCTCGACATTCATCTTGTTCATTTCGGAACTCCCGCGTTGATGCAGAAGATGAAGCAAGCGCGATGCCCGATGCCGTGTTCAGTCCTGGTACAGTGTCGCTCCGGTTAACAAATCGCTAATTGCTCATGGCCATCCATTTACGGTGAATGTTCATCATGAATGAGTGAAATGCTCTTCAAATTTCGCGGAACCACATAGTCTGTGGGGATCGCATTCCGTTGTCGAGGTCACGAACATGCAACATGTCAATATGGGACAGCTAATGAATGACGGCCCAGCAATCCTCACCAATAGTGAGAGTCCGTTGCAGGTCGTCATGAAGGTTCTGCATGATATCCGTACGCTTCAGTCCGACGGACGTCCCTACGACAAGGACTCCAACCTGACTGACGCCGGCTTCACGTCCGTCGAAATGGTCAAGGTGATGTTGGGAATCGAAGCGGCCTTTGACGTCATGATCCCGCAAGAGATGATAACGCCTGAGAACTTCACCTCCGGCGCGACCATTTCGAAGATGGTCGAGACACTCCACGCACAAGGCTAATTCCGCGAGAGGGATTTCACAGGGGAAGCGGACTATGGCCGCTTGTCTTTTGCATATTTAGGTGGTCATACCGCCTGGACGGCTTTGGTTAGTGCATCGAAAGAGCTCGCGAAGATTGCATGCGCGGAGGTCGCTAACTTCTCCTCCAGCCCGCTGCGTAGCTCCACTGCGGGAAAATTCTGCGCCAGTGATGGGTCGCGAGTCCTCTCCGCCTTGGTCCGGAAGTTCTCCATGCGGATGACAGTCTCGTCGTCAAAGTAATTCTCGGGTATGTCCGGGTGGTCATCCCGTTCGCCCCGCAGAAACCGGCCGACGTCACGGCGATACTCCTTCATCAGCGAATCCGCGGCATATTCAGGATGGCCCTGAAGAAATATGAACCGGCTACGGTAGGTCCTGGCGAAGACATCGACATGACCTCCGGCAGCCTGGGAGATGATCTCGTAGCCATTCGCCAGAAGATCCGCAGGCCGGATCCCGTTCAGCCTGGAATGGCAGGTGCTCAATGTTTCCGGCAGTCCTCCAAAACGGCCCGCGGGACTGACATCACATGCAAGCACTCCCGATTTCTTCTGCGGCAGGCGATGCCGTTCGATTCCATCAAGGTGCAACACTGCAGCATGGGCAGCAAGGCATGACCACAGTGTCGTGCGGGTGTGCTTGCTTGCCCAATCCACAAGGCTCGTGATGTTAGGCCAATAGGGCTCTTCGTCCAGTCGCGCCGCCTTGGGCTCATTGCCCGTCACCACCAGTGCATCGGGCCGTGTGTGGTAGAGCTGGTCAACAGGCTCGGCATTTTGCTCGAGATAGCGCCTCGCCTCTTCGCCGCGCGGCACGGAGGGAATGTGATAGTAGCGGAGCTCCACGGCGCCGCCTGTCGCCAGCGTCACCAGGCCGGAGAACTGACGATATGTTGCAACGAGAGCCGTGTCGGGCATGTTGTTGACGATGGCAACCTTGAGAAGCTGCTCAGGCCCCTTGTTCGAGCCCGGGACGCGGGCTACCGGCGTACTCCGCTGGGACCGATCGAACATCACATTCATGGCAAGCCCTCTCTATTCCGCCGCAAGGGGCCGGCGCAGTCGCCCCGTTGCTGCCGTCAGTGCCTGGTCAATGTCTTCGAGGATGTCGTCGATATGCTCGATGCCGATGCTGAGCCGGATTGTTTCCGGCCGCACCCCGGCCTTGATCTGGTTTTCCGGCGACATCTGGCGGTGGGTTGTTGATGCGGGATGACAGGCAAGTGACTTTGCATCACCGATGTTCACCAGCCGCGTCACCAGCTTCAGCGCGTCGTAGAACCGTTTACCTGCGTCCAGACCACCTTCGACGCCGAAGGTGAAAAGCGAAGAGGAGCGGCCGTCGAGATACTTCCTGGCGAGTTCGAAGTAGGGATTTCCTGGAAGCCCCGCATGGTTCACCCAGGCAACCCGCGGATCGGCATCGAGAAACGCTGCCACGGCGAGCGCATTCGATACATGCCGCTCCATGCGCAAAGCCACTGTCTCCATGCCTTGCATCAGGAGGAATGCGCTGAACGCGGGCAGGATGGCGCCGGTGTTGCGCTGGTAGACACTCCGGCAGCGTTCGATGTAGGCCATGGGACCAAACCGGTCCGCATAGACCATACCGTGGTACGAAGGGTCCGGTTCATTGAACATCGGGAACCGGCGCGGGTCGGCGTTCCAATCGAACCGGCCACTGTCGATGATGGCACCTCCCATTGTCGTGCCATGCCCGCCGAGAAACTTTGTCAGTGAATGGACCACAATGTCTGCACCATACTCGATGGGTTTCAGCAGAACTGGTGTGGCCACCGTATTGTCTACGATGAGTGGAACGCCGTGCGCATGCGCTGCCTTCGCCAGTGCTTCGATATCGCAGATATTCCCGGCCGGATTTCCGATGCTCTCGCAGAATACAGCGCGTGTCTCCTCGTCGATTAGAGCCTCGATGTCTTCAACCTTGTCGCTCGCCGCAAAACGCGGCGTGATGCCCTGCTTGGTGAGGATGTGGGTGAACAGCGTGTGGGTCGTGCCGTAGAGCTGCGGAACTGAAACAATATTGCCGCCGCAATCCGCCACATTGGACAATGCATAGTGAAGCGCAGCCTGACCGCTTGCCAGCGCGATGGCGCCGACGCCACCTTCCAGCGCCGCGATGCGCTTCTCCAGAACATCGACGGTTGGATTGGCAATGCGGCTGTAGCGGAATCCGGGTTCTTCGAGATTGAACAGCGCAGCGCCGTGATCGGCGCTGTCAAACGTGTAGGCAACGGTCTGATAGATCGGCACCGCAACCGCCTTGGTGGTCTCTTCAGGTTCGTAGCCTGCATGTATGGCCAGTGTTTCCGCACGCATCTTCTGACCTCATCTCCTGATCGCGGCTCATGGAAGTCCGCCATGACAAAACATATAAAATTTGCGGCATCCCCGCAGTCGGCATCGCGTGGAAACCTTAATCGTTCACCCTGCTAGAGGTATTTTCGGCATCGCATCCCTCCAAATTCAGAATGGCACACGATGAGCAAGACGATCCCAAATCGGTACATCTGGAATTGAGTCATGAACGTGCGTCTGCAGGATCCGCTTCCATCGCCGGGTCATCCTACGAGCTCAGCGTCGGTGGCATGGATGGAGGCACTCGCCGCAACCGCGCCAATCGAAAAGAATCCGGCACGGCTACTGTCTCATGTCATTGCGGAACGCGCCGCGAGTCATGGCGCGGCGCCGGCGCTCCTCTCCGAGCGCGAATGCTTCTCGTTCTCCGAACTGAACAATCGTATCAATTCCTATGCGGCGTGGGCTACGTCGAATGGTCTGCTGCATGGGGACCGGGTCGCGTTGCTTATGTCAAATCGCCCCGAGTATGTGGCGATCTGGCTCGGTCTGACCAGCGCCGGCGTGATCACGGCTCTCATCAATACCAATCTTTCCGGCCGGCCTCTCGCTCACTGCCTGGAGCTTGCGCAGCCGCGCGCGATCATTGCCGAGTCGGACTTGCTGAACACCCTGATTGTCAGTGCGCCGGACTGGAGCAATCAGGCGGAAAGGCCTGAAATGTGGTGTCATGGTGCGCCACATCCCATGGCCCGAGAGCTGGTACTCGACCTCAATGCTGGCGTTGATCACACCCTGGAGGATCGCGTCCCTGTCACGATCAATGACACCGCACTCTTGATTTACACCTCCGGCACCACCGGTCTTCCCAAGGCGGCGAAAGTCTCCCATCGCCGCATTCTCAATTGGGCACTCTGGTTCAAGGGAATGCTCGGCAATACCGAGGCAGACCGGATGTATGACTGCCTTCCTCTCTATCACAGCGTCGGCGGCGTCGTTGCCGTCGCAGCGACGCTGGCCGCGGGCGGATCGACGGTCATCGCAGAGAAGTTCTCGGCCCGCGGATTCTGGTCGGATATTCGAAAGTGGAACTGCACGCAGGTGCAATACATTGGTGAGCTCTGCCGCTACCTCCTGAACACGCCGCCGACGGAACAAGATGGCCGACATGGACTTCGGCTCGCTTGTGGGAATGGCTTGCGCGCCGACGTGTGGGACCGTTTCCGGGAGCGTTTTGCCATACCGCAGATCATCGAATTCTACGCTGCCACGGAAGGCAACTTCTCACTGTTCAATTTGGACGGAAAGGTTGGTGCGATCGGCCGTATTCCGTCCTATCTCCGGCATCGCTTTCCGACCGCAATTATCAAGTACGACACGGAAGAAGGCAGGCCATTTCGCGATGATGACGGCCGTTGCGTCCGTGCGGAAACCGGTGAAGCCGGAGAGGCAATCGGCCGCATCGGCAATGGCTCGGATGGGTCGGGACGATTTGATGGCTACACGGATGGTCGTGAGTCAGACAAGAAGATCCTGCGCGACGTGTTTGAACCGGGCGATGCCTGGTTTCGCACCGGCGATCTCATGCGGTTGGATGCAGCGGGGTACTACTTCTTCGTCGATCGTCTTGGTGACACTTATCGCTGGAAGGGCGAAAACGTCTCGACGTTGGAAGTGGCGAATGTCCTGACCCTTTTCCCTGGTGTGAAGGACGCCGTCGTCTATGGCGTAGATGTGCCAGGCGCGGATGGCAAGGCAGGTATGGCCTTCCTCGACACTGTCGAAGGTTTCGATCTGGAAGCATTTCAAGCCTATGCGGCGGATCATCTGCCGGCTTATGCTGTTCCACGCTTCCTCAGGTTGGGCACATCAGCCTCCGTCACAGAGACGTTCAAGCACAAGAAGCAAGATCTGGTACGTGATGGATATGACCCACGGTCATCAAATGATCCGGTATTCGTGTTGTCGGTGGGCAGGTATCGCCAAATGAATGACGCTCAATATGCAACCATCAGAACTGGCGGCGCCAGGTTCTAGCCATAGCGGTCAGCCCAGAATGGTGGCCAGCTTTCGGCCAGCGTCCCCCAATGCAACGTCGGCCTGCGGCAGGAATGCGGGAAGACCATAGAAGGAATGAACCATTCCAGGATGATGCATGTGCCAGACCGGTACGCCCTTGTCCCGCAACAGTGTCTCGTAATGGGATGCTTCGTCGCGGAAGGGATCACATCCAGCCGAGACGATGATGGTCTCTGGCGAGCTGGCGAGATCCCCGTTCCGGAACGGCGCTGGCAAGTGTTCCGCTCGAGCGCCGGTCCCCAGGCAATCCTCGATGTCGCGCAGAAGGGTTGACCGGTCGATGAGATAGCCGTCGCCATATTCGAGACGCGATGGGAATGTCGCTGCGAGATCGACAACCGGGCAGAGAAGAAGCTGGGCCTTCGGACGATGATTGATGTGCTGGTAGCCATTGCAGCACAGGGTGGCCAGAAGCGCACCCGCCGATTCTCCGGCGATGGCAATCCGGTCTGAATCGATGTTGAGATTGCCAGCATTTGCCGCGATCCAGTCAATGGCAGTGGCTGCGTCTTCCAGGCTGGCTGGAAACCGTGCCTCCGGAGCGAGGCGGTAGTCGATGGACATGACGGTCGCGCTGCTGGCAATTGCGAGACGACGACAAATGCCGTCGTGCGTGTCAATACTTCCGGCCACAAGTCCGCCGCCGTGAAAGAAGATGACGGCTGGTTGAGGGGCGCCATCAATGTCTTGTGCCCGATAAAGTCGCAACTTGATCGACACATCGTTTTCCTGAACGACGATGTCATGGGTGAACGCGATTGACACGGGTTTCTCCCCTATGTCCATGAGTTTGGCGAAGCCCTCGCGACGTGCTGCTGTCGTCAATGTCCCGCTGTTTGCGGAAGTCGGCAGCTTCATCATGTCGAGGAGCCGTTTGGCGCGCGGGTCAAGAGTCATTCACCATGTCTTTCTTTGGTGCAGTGAAGGGCTGCGAGGACAATCGTTTGGTACGCCGCATGCATGACTTGCACCAATTGTCCTCGAACCCGTCAAGGAGCGCCCGCACATGTCGACGAAACCCGTGATCTTTTCGAAGCCCGATGTGGAACTGTCACCGTCCCCCATCACGCCCCAATGGATCATCGAGGGCAAGCCCAATGCACGCAACAAGATCCTCTCGCAAAGCGAGGACCAGACTGCCTGCACCATCGTCTGGGATTGTACGGGAGGGAAGTTCAACTGGTATTATGATTTCGACGAGACCGTTCATTTCATCGAAGGCAGCGTTACGATTGAGGATGGCCACAGTCCGGCCCGCACGTTGGGCCCCGGCGATGTGATCTTCTTTCCCGCAGGCTCTCATGCCGTGTGGACGGTTCATGGATACATTCGCAAGGTCGCGTTTTGCCGAAAGGTCCTTCCGGCTCCCATTGGCACGCTGATCAAGGGGCTGCGCGCCGTCAAGCATCGCCTTTCACCGCCCAAGGGCGAAGGTTCTCTGATGGGCGCCAACTGAGGATTTGTCATGCTGAAAGCTGTCACTCGCCCCGCCTTCTCCGAAACCTGGACCTTCTTCGACGGTCAATGGCAGCCGGGCAATGTCCCGATCATGGGGGCACGGACCCATGGCGCCTGGCTCGGGTCCACCGTGTTCGACGGCGCGCGGACATTTGACGGGAGAAGCCCCGACCTCGATCTGCATATGAAGCGGGTGAATACCTCTGCCCGGAATTTGGGTCTGCTGCCCCTTGTGTCGGATGATGAGTGGTCCGGACTGGCACGCGAAGGCATTGCGAAGTTTGATCCGTCGAAGGCCCTCTACATTCGGCCCATGTACTGGGCTGAGAATGGCGCTGCAGGCGGTGGCGTGAAGCTCGATCCCGAAACCACCAACTGGTGCCTCTGCATCTACGAGGCTCCGATGCCGCAGCCGGGCAATCTGTCCGTCACGTTGTCGCCGTTCCGCCGCCCCAGCCGCGACACGGCACCTGTCGATGCCAAGGCTGGCTGCCTCTATCCCAACAATGCCCGAGCGCTTGCCGAGGCGGGTGCCCGGGGGTTTGGCAACTGCCTCGTGCCTGACATGCTTGGCAACATCACTGAACTGGCGAACGCCAACATCTTCATGGCCAAGGATGGTGTGGTCCACACGCCAGTTCCGAATGGAACATTCCTGAATGGAATCACGCGGCGGCGTGTCATCGCCCTACTGCGTGATGCTGGGATCACCGTACAAGAAACGTCACTGACCTATGATGATTTCCAGTCCGCGGACGAGATCTTCTCGAGCGGGAACTTCTCGAAGGTCATGCCCATCACGCGGATCGATGAGCGCGATCTGCAGCCGGGGCCCTTCTATCACAAGGCGCGTGAACTCTATTGGGAGTTTGCCCACGCCGCTTGAGAACAAAGTCTCAAGCGCTCGTCTTCCGCTGGCGGGCCTGTTCGTTGATCTTCGTCAACGTCGTGCCTGGCAGAATGGCGTCAGGGCTGATCTTGATGTGAATGATGGCCGGCTGGCCTGAAGCCCGGGCGGTTTCGAAAGCCGCCGGAAAGCCGGCTGTCTTGTCCACGGTCACGCCAAAACCACCGAACACCCGCGCATAACCTGCAAAGTCAGGGTTGCGCAACTCTGTCGCGATCCGCCGGTCCGGATATTCACGTTCCTGATGCATGCGGATCGTTCCGTACATGCCGTTGTCGCAAACCAATACGATGATAGGCAGATTGTACTGGACGGCAATTGCGAACTCCTGACCGTTCATCAGGAAATCACCGTCGCCATTGATTGAAAGAACGGTGCGGTCGGGATGCAGACGCTTCATCGCGACGGACGACGGCATGCCGTAGCCCATCGATGCCGATGTTGGTGCAATATGGCTGGCGAACCGGCGGAAGCGATAGAAGCGATGAATCCATGACGCATAGTTGCCGGCACCGTTGCAGATGATGGCATCGGCAGGAAGATTGTCCCGGAGCCAGACCATGATCTCGCCGAGATTGACGTCTCCCGGCTGTGGGGTCGCCGTATCCGTCCAGGCGAGATACTCCGCATGGGCTTCGATGGCCGATCCGGTCCACGCAGGAGTTTCATGAGCAGGCAGCGCCGCCAGCGCCGGCGCGAATCGGTTGGGTGATGCCTGAACCGCAAGATGTGGCGTGTAGACTTGCCCGATCTCCATCGCATCGGGATAGAGATGAACCAGTTTTGAACCAGGGTTGGGAATCCCGATCAGAGAATAGGCCTGTGATGGAATTTCACCGAGGCGGCCGCCAGCCAGAAGAATGAGATCTGCAGACTTGATCCTCGCAATGAGCTTCGGGTTAGGACCAATGCCGAGGTCGCCTGCGAAATTGGGGTGCAAGGCGTCAAACAGCGGCAGGCGCCGGTAGCTCGTGACGACGGGCAGCTGGTAGGATTCGGCGAATCGCGTGATTGCCGTGCAAGCATCGGGTGTCCACCGGCTTCCGCCAAGGATGAGAATTGGATTCAATGCCTCCGATAGTAGCGCAGAGATCCGTGCCACATCGTCCGCGGACGGAGCGGGTTCCACCTGCCGCCATTCCGGCGCATTGGGTATATCGACGCACTCGCTCAGCATGTCCTCCGGCAAAGCCAGCACAACCGGGCCCGGCCGGCCGGCGGTCGCCTGATAGAAGGCACGCGAGACGAATTCCGCCATGCGTGATGGTTCATCGATCTCGGCGGTCCATTTGGTCATGCTGCCGAACACCGCACGGTAGTCCATTTCCTGGAATGCGCCGCGCTCTTTCATGCCGCGGTCGATCTGTCCCACGAACATGATGACAGGTGTCGAATCCTGCTGGGCGATGTGAATGCCGGCGGATGCATTCGTCGCACCTGGTCCGCGTGTCACGAAGCACACGCCAGGCCGCCCCGTCGCCTTGCCGGCGGCGTCCGCCATCATGGCCGCACCACCTTCCTGACGGCATACCGTAACCTTGATCGGGGAGTCGTGGAGCGCATCGAGCACTGGCAGGAAGCTCTCGCCAGGCACGCAGAACACGTGCTCCACGCCATTGATGACGAGCTGGTCGACGAGCACCTGTGCGGCCGTCCTTGAAACTGTCATGCGTCAGACTCCGAAAATGGCGAATTCGCTGTCCGCGAGATCGCAGAGAGAGGGCTGATGCGGCCCCTTGAAATACTTCCGTCCTCGCGACTCGGTATAGAACCCTCGCAGGCCGTCTACCGGACCATTTGCATCCATGACGAGAAAGGGCGCCGCGTGACGCAGGAGAGAACGTGACAGATTGCCAGCAATGCGAACGAGCTCCGCCCTGTCTGGAGCATGGAGCACGAGCATGGCGGGAAGCGGCACACGTCCGGACTTGATCCGGTACCGCTGGAAGACGTAGCCGTCATGCCTGCTTTGCTCTTTTGCAACAACGACAGTGCAACCAAGGACATGGTGGCGTTGCAGCATCTCGAAATTAGTCAGTTCCGTCACCTCGGCCATACCCGACGCTTTGGCAAATGGTATGACTGAAACGCCTCGTGCGGGCGGCTTCAATACCGGTGCGGCCACGAACAGTCCGTTGCAATACCGTGTATAGCCCTGATTCTCGACAATCGGCCACGTGTGTGGTGCGGGTGTGACGTTGGTATAGGTCGCCAACTTGTTGCGCAGCGCAATGGAAACCAGCAACTGGGCGTAAGTACGGTAGTCGGGCACGACATACCAGCTTGCCACGTTGATGAATAGCGCGTCCTCGCCGCCGACTTGCCGCGAACTCGCAATCAGGAGGATGACTCCTGCGATTGTCCCGCCGACGTCGAGACAATAGCCATACCGGGGTGCGCCGTCCGGCACGGCGCGCCACCGCATGTGCTCCAGACCCCGCTCCCAACTTCCAGCTTTGTGACCGGGAAAACCTGCGCGCAATATGGTCGCGACAGCGTCGAGATCACGATCAGTAATGAGCCGGCAGCGGATCCTTTCGCGCGATGCTCCGGGCTTCATGGCTTAACCTTACATCCAAACGGTTTTCGCTAAATTCAATGCAGTAGTTATATAAGAGAGATATCCCATAGGAGCAGCAAACCATGTCGGCACGGTTAACAATCATCGCTGAAATCGAACAGGTCGCTAGAGAGCAGCACAAGACGCTCTGCACACTGACCGATGATCTGGAATTGCTCGAATCCGGTTTGGACTCACTCTGCTTCGCAATTCTGGTTGCCAGGCTCGAGGACAAGCTTGGCTATGACCCATTTACGGCATCGGACGATGTTGAATTCCCCGTGACGTTTGGAGAGTTTGTCGCGGTGTACGACAATGCCAGACTCGCGGCCTGATACACTTCGCCAGGCACTCGCGCACGCGGCGGTTCGCGATTCGAGCGTGCTGACGGACGGGCGGAGGTGTGTGGCTCTGCGTGATCTGCTGCATGCCAGCCCGATCGGCAGCACGCGCGCTGGATTGTACGGTCGATCGGTTTTGATCGCGGTGGAAACGCAGTACGAGGCAGCACAGCTTGTCATCGATCTCGATGGTTGCGCCCGGCGGCTCTTGCTGCTGCCCCCGGATGTGAAGGACGCTCATCTTCCAGCTATCATCCGTGATGCGGAAATTGATGCCATCGTCTGCTCCAATCCTGCCGCGTATCAGCATCTCGGTGTGGAGGCAATCTTTGCATGTGGGGCCGGCCTTGCTCCCGTCGATGCCACCACTGCCCCGGCCGCCAGAACTGAGTGGCTCATGCTGACTTCCGGCACGACGGGCGATCCCAAGATCGCCGTCCATACACTGGCGGCACTGACGGGCGCCATTGCGACCCTTGGGGCAACTGAACAGCGGCCCATCTGGGCAACATTCTACGACATTCGCCGTTATGGCGGACTGCAGATTTTCCTCCGCGCCATATTTGCTGGAGGCAGCCTTGTCTTGTCACGGCCCGATGAAGCCGTGGCTGATCATCTGGTGCGACTGACAGGGGAAGGCGTAACGCATGTGTCGGGGACGCCAACCCATTGGCGGCGCGCGTTGATGAGTTCAGCTGTCGAAGGCTTCAGACCGGATTATGTTCGTTTGTCCGGCGAGATCTCCGATCAGGCCATTCTCGACGCGCTGCGTGAAGCATTTCCCGAAGCCTCTATCGGCCACGCCTATGCGTCGACGGAGGCCGGCGTTGGATTTGACGTCAATGATGGCATGGAAGGCTTCCCGGCGAGCTACCTTGAAGCGGCGCGCAACGGCGTGGAGATGAAAGTCATCGACGGGTCGTTGCGCATACGATCGTCGCGCATGGCATCGAGCTATGCCGGCCGGCCGGATCTGGCAATGGCCGACGAGCAAGGCTGGATCGATACGGGTGACATGGTCGACCTACGCAATGGGCGCTGCTACTTCTCTGGTCGTCGCGGTGGCATCATCAATGTCGGTGGTCTCAAGGTTCACCCCGAGGAAATCGAGACCGTTATCAACCGGCACGCCGCGGTGCGTCAGTCTCGCGTAAAGCCACGCAAGAGTCCGATCATCGGTTCCATTGTCGTGGCCGACGTGGTCTTGCTGGACAATACCAGAGACCCCGAGGGAGCAAAGAGAGATATACTCGAATTGTGCCGATCGAACCTTCCGGCACACAAGATTCCGGCTCTCGTCAATGTTGTCGGCAGCATCGACATGACGGCAGGCGGCAAGGTTTCGCGCCAGCATGCGTAACGTCATCGTCACCGGCGGAAGCCGAGGCATAGGCTTGTCGATCTGCGAGCGCCTTGCGGCATCAGGCTATCGTGCCATCGCAGTTGCACGGAAGGAATCCGACGAGCTCTCGAAGGCAATCGCGGCGGCATCGCCGGGGGTGATTTCCTACGCATTCTTTGACCTCGACCGCATTGAAGACATGCCGCAATTCGTGAAGGACCTGCGCAAGCAATATGGCCCAGTCTACGGGCTCGTCAACAATGCTGGCATCGGCACTGAAGGGCTGCTCGCGGTCATGCCGCTTTCGGAGATCGAAAAGCTCATCCGCATCAACACCCTGTCGCCCATCGCACTCACCCGTCAGGTCGTCCGCTCGATGTTTACCGAGGGCGAGGGCCGCATCGTCAACATGTCATCGATCATCGCCTCCACGGGCTACTATGCCCTGTCCGTTTACGCCGCGACCAAGGCGTCGCTTGTCGGCTTCACCAAATCGCTGGCGCGTGAAGTGGGGCGCGCGAACATCACTGTCAATGCCATTGCGCCCGGTTTCATCGATACAGCACTGACGGCCTCGCTCGACGACGAGGGTCGCCAGAAGATTGCACGCCGAAGCGCATTGCAGCGTCTCGCCGATCCGGTCGATGTCGCGAACACGGTGGATTTTCTGATGGGCGACGGCGGCCGCAGCATCACCGGTACGGTGATCACGGTCGACGCCGGCAACACCGCCTGAAGCCGGCTGGCTGACTCAACCCATTGCCGTTCAGGTAAGTTCCCGCTTCCGGCGATCCACGAACTCACGCAGCGCCTCGTCGATGGCTGGATCAAGTGGTGGTTGCTGGTATTCGGCGAGCAATTTCTTCCAGATGCGATTTGCCCTTTGTGGCGCAGTTTCGCGGCCGCGTTCCACCCACGTGTCATAGTTGTCCCAGTTCGATACGAGCGGGCTGTAAAAAGCAGCTTCATAGCGTTCCAGCGTGTGCGGCGTGCCGAAGTAGTGCCCGGCAGGGCCGACATCCTTTACGGCCTCCAAGGCAAGCGTCTCGCGCGTCACCTCCGGTGGTTCGCAATAGGCTTGCATCATTTGCAACATCTCGGCGTCGATGATGAGTTTCTCGAACGATGCAGTCAGTCCGCCGTTGAGCCATCCCGCGGCATGCAGCACCAAGTTGGCGCCACCCATTACCGCGCCCCATAGCGACATCATGCTCTCATAGGCGGCCTGCGCGTCGGTATCATTGGCCGCGGTCACGTTGCTCGATCTGAACGGAACGTTGAGAAGGCGTGCCAATTGTCCGGAAATCTGCGCGGCCTGCGTGTATTCCGGAGTACCAAATGCCGGTGCTCCTGACTTCATGTCGACATTGGATGTGAATCCACCATACATGACTGGCACACCTGGACGCACGATCTGGGTGAGCACGATTCCGGCCATGGCTTCTGCATGTTGTTGCGCAA
>ERZ795053.2397-NODE-2397-length-22806-cov-7.371632_pt1 | contig 22806 bp, 19 predicted proteins | sample MGYA00375137_ERZ795053 | MGnify/ENA primary metagenome ERZ795053 (study PRJEB30182, sample SAMN05720284) | activated sludge metagenome | isolation source: Anaerobic digester | place: Hong Kong | collected 2014-12-17 ...
GCAGCTACGCTTTTCTGCTGGTGCAGCGATTGGCTGGTGGTTCGCTGATAGCTCAGGTCGTCCCCGGGTTCAACTCCGGTTAGCGAACTCCATACCGCCTCCCCGGCAGCGGAAACCAGACTCAGCTCGGCCACGCCTTGGCTTTGCTTCCATTGCCGATACAAGGGGGCCAGTCTTTTTGCCAAGGCAGCGTTGTCATTTTGCGCCACTGCTTCCATCAACTGATCTTGATCGGTGATTTGCATCGCCATATTTTCGGCCTGCTGACCGACCTCGCCCAGAACCGCTGTTATGTTTTGCGTTTGTTCCCGGAGATAAATTTTTTCTGCCTGTTTCAGGATGCCATTTTGTACAACCATTACGTTCCAAACCATAAATCCCATGACCAACAAGCTGACAATCATCAGCAACCAGACCGGTTGCCAGCGGGAACCGCCATTTTCGCTTGCTTTCAACCCTTCCCCTTCTTCCCCACCAGAGTGATCTCTTTTTCTTTTTAATGCATAGCTTCTACGCAAGTCGTCTATTTTCCCCCTTGCTGCGAAGAAAAAACTGTTTTCCCTGACGAAGCAGTCATAAAAAGCTGAAACGCCGGGCAATCACCCGGCTATACGTTGACGAATAGAATATAAAAAGCGCTGCAGCGAGAGGAGGAAGGTGATGAAGAAAGCTGTCCCGCCAGTCAGTCAGACCTCCGGGCCGGTCATCAACGTACACGTCGACACCCGCATCCTGACCCTGATCATCCAGCATTCCCTTACCGTCTACCCGGTAGCTGTAGGCAAAACCAGCACTCCCACCCCGCCCGGGCACTGGAAAATTGTATTCAAATCGGTAAATCCCGGCGGGCCGTTTGGGGCCAGATGGATGCGTCTCAGCGTTCCCTGGGGCAGTTACGGTATCCATGGCACCAACAATCCCAAATCAATTGGCAAAGCGGTCAGCCATGGCTGCATCCGGCTATACAATGAAGATGTTGTCGTCGTCTACCGCCAGGTTCCGGTGGGCACTCCAGTCAATATTGACGGCGTGGTGCGCAAGATTCGCACCCTAAAGCAGGGCTGCAAAGGTGATGACGTCCGCCAGGTGCAGTCCCTGCTGCAGGATCTCGGCGAATATACCGCCAGCGTTGACGGGTGGTTCGGTCCGCTCACCCGCCAGGCCGTTATCCGCTTTAAACGAGCGCAGGAACTTAAAGCCACCGGCATTGTCGGTAAAGACACGCTCAAGGCAATGCAAATCGCTCATGATTTGAGCATTAGCTGACCATAGCCAACGTTTGTTGTCACAATCCAAATTGACAATATTTCAGAAATAATGTTATCATTTATAGGTTCGGGGCGTGGCGCAGCTTGGTAGCGCGTCTGGTTTGGGACCAGAAAGTCGCAGGTTCGAATCCTGTCGCCCCGACCATTGTCACTAAAAAACCCGCTCCGGGCGGGTATTTTTTTTGCTTCGGACGGGATGCAGCCGCTGCATACGATCTGCCAGCCTGACCCATAAACTTTCGCGGTCATTGCAAAAAAAACCCGCCATTGCGGCGGGTCTATTTATGTTTGGTGTTCATTTTTTCATAGCCTCTATTTTAACAATTTACCGCCCAGTGACACAATCTCTCTGCCGAAAGCAGGATTTAAAATGAAGGCAGCGGCGCACCACAGCGCCCCGACAGCGGCAATCAGTGCCGTATAGGCAGCGATCGGAACCAAAATGGCCCCGGCCAAACCCAGCTTGATAAAGGTAACACACCAGGCCATGACCACTAAATCTACCACGGTCAGACTAAATACCGCCGGAGCTGTCTTCAGATATGCGGGCATCCAGGTCGTAAGGGCAATGGTTAAAATCAGCCATCCATATCCGTTGATCGTACCTTGCAAGGTTATGCCGTTTATACCCGCGAGAAAACTGATCACATCGTTCATCGCCCCGCTCAACATGAACATCCCGGCAAAGAATAAGAATACGTTCCCGCCGGTCAGAGAGCCTTCTTTTAATTCAATAATCGCTACGGCAAATTGAATGACAAAGCCGCCCAACAACCACATCGCAATATAAATCGCAGCAGTGTGGTCAACTTTCCCTGCCAAGGTAGCATAAATCGTAATTACCGCTACCGCCAACGCAACCAGCCCCGCCGGTGAAGGATTGGCCCAACCTGTATCTTGTCCAGACATAAATGATTCCTCCCTTAATTTTTAATGAAACTTGATTTCCCCAGGAAAGCCCAACGTCTGTCCTGGAATCTGACGACATCACCGCCCCTCCTTAAATTCCCCAAGATTACTCCCCCCTTATATGCAGCCTCATTTACCTTTATAAAAAAGGTAAAAACAGAATCATTAAAATATATTGATCGACTGTCATGAAAAAGAACTCAATTTTCATGCTTTTACCGTTCAAGGGCATAAAAAGCTGCTGTTCAGCGGTGTCGCTGCGACAGGCACCAGATTTTTAAGATCCCGGCGCGGTTTTTTTATGAAAAAGGAATCTTTGGGGTGGCGTATCAAGCAGGCATACGTGGTGCTTAAATGCGTCTGGGACTGGCATAACGCCAATCCCAGCTGGTTTGGTGGTATGAATCAGAAATGCTTCATTAGAACGAAGGAGATAACAAGAATAGAGACCATCTTAAATTAAATTCCAAACAATTCCTCCAGCTGTTTTTTTATACTACCATATGAAGCAGAGAAAAAAAGCCGAAACAAGACGCTTGAAATCAACGAAGAAGGATTATAAATCCGGAGAATAAACCGCAACGGATACTCCCATCATCAAATCTTTCCCATTGTCTATAGTTGTCGATTGCGGATCAGTACAAGCCCTGACAAAGAAGCAAAAGAGGCGAACGCAAGGTTGGAAATGAATGATTAAATCGTATTCACCAGATGATAGGACGACCATTCGCCGCGCGTGAAGGTCGTGACAGGAAGTTTGTGCGGGTAGAGGCGTTTGTCGATCGCATGGTTGTCCAGTCCCTGCTGGCGTAAAGCACGAACCTTGGTCTGAATCCCCAGCAGATAGTCCAGCTTTTTCTGAAACATGGCTTTGCCGTTTTCCACGACACCACTGTGAGCGCAGAATATGGTGTCAAAATCAAGCGTCAGGATAGCTTTGAGCGAGGCGATGGTATCCAGCATATTGTCATCAAAACAGGCTCCCACCGGTTTGGTTCCCAAATAAAGATCTCCGCTGAACAGCCAGCCCTGGTTTTTTTCATGGAATACATGATGATAACGCATGTGTCCGGGGGCATCGATAACGTCAAAACTGTATTTGTCGGTCACCAGCCGGTTCGGCATCGGCAGCGGGTCGAAGGCCGGCCTTTTCCCCCAGGTAATGTGCCGGTACAGAGGGTATTTCCCCTTCTGCCTGGCCTCCGGGATTACCTTTTCGTGCAAGTAGACCGGAACATGATGGTGGCGCTGCATCCACGCGGCCATCCCCGAGTGGTCTTCGTGGAGATGTGTCAAGGCCACTTGGGCGATATGTTTATCCTGCAGGAATTTGCGGATCGGTCCTTTCATAATTTCGGGACCGCAATCAATCAAAAGCCCTTCCACCAGGAATAAATGAACGGGCATCTTCCATCCCGGCAAGGTGCGGATGCCCTGTCCAATGATGATATCCTTGTATTGACTGCTGTTCAGCATTTGCAAACTCCTTTTTAATCCAGCGTTTGTTAATTTTGTTGGCCGATCTTCACAGATGCTTGCATGGACTTTTGCATTTTTAAAATCACAAATCCGTTTATTCAGGCATTTCTGTTGCAACAATGTTTCACGTTAAACATTCTATGCCTTGCCGTTACAGCCCAGGACGTTGACGATTTTGTGTTTAACCAGCTGCTTGATGGCCTCCCGGGCCGGCCCCAGGTATTTGCGGGGATCGAATTCGGCCGGATCGTCTGCCAAATATTTGCGGATGGTTCCGGTCATGGCCAAGCGTAAATCGGAATCGATGTTGATCTTGCATACGGCCAGGGAGGCGGCCTTCCTGAGCATGTCTTCGGGTACGCCCTGGGCGCCGGACATTTTGCCGCCATAGGTGTTGATCATGTCGACGAATTCAGGAATGACTGAGGACGCACCGTGCAGCACGATGGGAAAGCCCGGCAGTCTTCTCTGTACTTCTTCCAGGATGTCAAAGCGCAAGTTCGGCTCACCCTTGAATTTAAACGCTCCGTGGCTAGTTCCAATGGCAATGGCCAGGGAATCCACGCCTGTTTTCGCAACAAATTCCTCGACCTCGTCCGGGTCAGTATAGGAGGAGTCCTTGGCGGATACGTTTACCGCATCTTCCACCCCAGCCAGTCTGCCCAGCTCTCCTTCCACCACTACACCCTTGTCGTGGGCATAATCAACCACCTGCTTGGTGAGTTTGATATTTTCCGCAAAGGAAAAATGGGATCCATCTATCATGACGGAAGTAAAACCCCCATCGATGCATGATTTGCACAGTTCAAAGCTATCGCCGTGATCCAGGTGTACGCAAATCGGCACTCCAGTTTCTATTACAGCCGCTTCGATCAGTTTCATGAGATAGGTATGATTGGCATATTTTCTAGCGCCGGCGGAAACCTGCAGGATCAGCGGCGCATATTCTTCCTTGGCAGCTTCGGTGATTCCCTGAATGATCTCCATGTTGTTGACATTGAAGGCTCCGATTGCATAACCACCTTCATAAGCTTTTTTAAACATTTCTGCTGTTGTGACAAATGGCATGGTTTCCAGCTCCTTTTGCAATAGTTCAAATATGTATTATTATACCACTTGACAGCACAAAAAATTTCTTTAATCACCACCTTAAACTCGCCCTTCAAAAGCTTGTTGCCAGGGTATTCACAGAATTCCGGCCAGGCGCGGCTGAACGGGACTCCGTCGCGAATCAGCTCGTCGTAAAACGCGCCGATAGATACAAGCGCATGGGCTCCATCCTTGGCCATGATCGTCCGGCAGAGGCACAGGCGCATCGGCAGTTTGATCTCATATACCGTCAGGTCTCCGTGCTTTGTCAGTTTACACCTCGCGTTAACGGAACTGATGATGAATTAGTTGCTCAATATGATGACTGGTATATACAAAACCCGGCTAAGCTGGGGGATTCAAAATAGATGGTAAGAAGCCCGCTTTATAATTACAATCTATTATGGTGATGATCGTGCTGGCTGTTATTTGCATCTGGTTCTCGGTCAGGTTTTTCCGTTGGGAGTTAGATATGTTAAAATGAATCTCAGTGACTCATCTGCAGTCATGAATCTCCCGTAAAGACAGGAAACCGTTTATGGACAAGAAGATTACGACCTATCTTGCTTTGACATTGACGATATTATTTTGGGGCTTGTCTTTCATCGCAACAAAAATCGCCTTAACCAGTTTTACTCCCTTCGTTTACATGTTTTTCAGGTTTACGCTGGCTTCGCTATTTTTTCTGGTCCTGATGTTTTGGCGCGGTTTTCCAAAACTGAGTGCCGGCGATCATAAAAAGTTATTTTTAATCGGCCTGCTTGAACCGGGTTTGTATTTTATCTTTGAAACATTCGGTTTGACCTATACCACAGCCTCCAAGGCATCATTAATTATTGCCGCGGTGCCCATAGCTGTATTGCTGCTGGCCCGGATCGTTTTAAAGGAAAAGATAACCGGAAAAAGATTATGGGGCGTTATATTATCCATTGCTGGCATTATGATCTTGATTCTGGGAGATCCCAAATTCTCCATTTCATCTGCAGGATCCATGCTTGGTGATATGTTGATTTTTGGCGCAGTGATATCCGCGTCCTTTTACATGATTATTGCCAGGGACCTCGGCCAAAGGCTGTCATCCTTGGAAATAACCAGCTTTCAGGTGTTTTACGGCGCCATTCTGTTTACTCCTTTTTTCCTGTTGAATATGGGCGGCATGCAATGGTCTCAAATCAGTGCCCAGGCAGTCGGTGCGGTTGTTTTTCTGGCCGTCTTCGCTACCATTCTGGGTTTCCTCTTCTATAATTACGCCCTGACCCAGATACCTGCATCGCAGGTGGCAGTGTTTATTAACGGGATACCCGTTGTTACTGCCATTGGGGCATGGTTTATTTTAGGCGAGAGTTTGACCTTCGTGCAGATGGCGGGAGGATTGCTGGTTCTGGTCGCGGTTATCGTGGCGAACAAACCGCAAACCTCCCGACAGGCTTCTTCCGGCTAAGAGACAATCCCGCTTTCAGTCGCCCCCATAAAAATTCCCAGTAATGATATGAAAAATACGATGACTTTTTTTCAGATTTCATGTGTTAAAACTCCTGTCCTGTTTTTCTTACTTAAGCATTTTCCGCAGCAATTGTTCCCAGGAGGAATCTTGTGGAGATCCTCCAGGAGGTGCGGCAGCACGAAAAATTCAGGGTAACAGGAGAACCGTCCCCCTGATTCATTATGCATGAAAAAAGGCTGGCTCCAATCCTTAAATGAATTGGAGCCAGCCTCGTTCATTGCTTAATTCTTCTAAATTTTATTTTCTACCTCTGCCACTGCCAAAGACTGATAGCAGTGCCCTCCCCCGCTTTTTGTAATCAGATTGGCAAGCTAATTTATTATCTGATTATTCTCATTATTGCATATTATTGATTGGATTGTAAAAGAACTGGAAGCAAAAGATCATCCATTTTTGTTACACTATGAACGTCCCGGTGTAACAGCTATCCGGGTATGACCCCAGCACTCTGACCTCCGCCGCTACCTTCAGCAGAGCGGTCAGCGTTTGGCTGACGTGCTCTTCCTGACGACTTCCTTCAATATCTATGAAGAACAGATACTCCCCGATACGCGTGCGGGCGGGGCGTGATTCGATCTTGCACAGATTGATCCCGCGAATATAGAATTCCCGCAGCACTTCATAAAGGGCGCCGGGCCGGTCCACCACGTAAACCAGCAGGGAGGTTTTGCCGCCTGATTGGCAATCAGTACTCTCCCGGCTCAGCACCACAAAGCGGGTGGCATTGTTGGACTGGTCCTGGATATCTGCGGCCAGCACTTTCAAGCCGTAGTTTTCCGCCGCTGTCAGGGTTGCCACTGCCGCCCAGGTCTCTCCCGAAGTCGCCACCATGCGAGCGGCTTCCGCGGTGCTATGCACCTCCCGCACCGGCACGTCCGGGAAATGGCGGTGCAGATATTCCTGACACTGAGCCAGGGCCTGCCCGTGGGAGAGGATGCAATCAATCTTTTGTCCTGACGAGTGGGGGTGAATCAGTAAATTCTGCCGTACCGGAAGAATGATTTCGCCGGCAATTTTGACGTCATCATCACCAGTCAGCAAATCAAGAGTCTGGTTAACGGCGCCTTCATAGGAATTCTCAATAGGCACAATCCCTTGGCAGACATCGCCGGCGGCTACGGCCTGAAACACCTGCCGCAGGGAAGGCAGCGGCAGCAGATCCAGTTCCTTTTCGCCCCGATATTGCCGGGCGGCCTGCTCACAGAAGGTTCCGCCCGGTCCCAGATACGCGATTTTCTCTGCCATATCAATGTCCTCCTTCCCCAAGGGTGCGCTTTACGGCCGGGGCCAGCACCTGCAGCTGTCCCATCAGTTCCTTTAATCCAGCAGGAGTCAGAGACTGGGCGCCATCAGATACGGCTTTGGCCGGGTTGGGGTGCATCTCCAGAATCAGTCCGTCAGCGCCGGCAGCAATGGCAGCCATGGACATGGGTCCAACCAACTGGCGATCGCCGGTGCCGTGGCTGGGGTCGACGATAATCGGCAGATGGCTCAGTCTTTTTACCACCGGTACCGCGCACAAATCCAGGGTGTTGCGGGTATAGGTCTCGAAGGTGCGGATCCCGCGTTCGCAGAGGATGACCTTCTGGTTGCCTTCGGACAGGATATATTCGGCCGCCATCAGCCACTCTTCAATGGTGGCCGACATGCCACGTTTTAAAAGCACCGGCAGATCAGTCTGCCCGGCGGCTTTAAGCAAGCGGAAATTTTGCATGTTGCGGGCGCCGATTTGCAGCATATCCACATAGTCCAGCGCCATGTGCAAGCTGTGTTCGTCGATGACCTCGGTCACCACCGGCAGTCCGGTCACATCAGCCGCTTCGCGCAGCAGTTTCAGCCCTTCTTCCTCCAGGCCCTGGAAGCTGTAAGGTGAGGTGCGCGGTTTGAAAGCGCCTCCGCGGATCATGGCCGCGCCGGCATCTTTCGCCGCCCAGGCCGCCTGCAGCATCTGCTCGCGGTTCTCCACCGCACAGGGACCGGCAATTACCGCCAGCTCCTGCCCGCCGATTTTCATGTTGCCGACCTCGATCACCGAGCCTTCGGCTTGTGCCTCGCGGCTGACCAGTTTGAATGGTTTCATAATGGGCACGATTTTTTCCACCCCGGGCATCTGGGTCAATTCCTTCAAGGCATTGCTGGTCAGCGGGTCGCCTACTGCACCGATAACGATTTTCTTTACTCCGTGAATCACCTGATTCTGGAAACCCATATTCTCCAGTCGCTCGTTGACAGCCGTGATTTCTTCTCTCGTGGAATCAATGTTCATAACCAGTATCATTTTTTCTTCCTCCCAATATAAAAATTGCCCATAGCTCTTCTCCCTGCAGGGACGAAAGCTATGGGCATCCGTGGTACCACCCTGATTGATCTGCAGCTGCAGACCCACTCATTGTAGGGGTGGTTGCGGGAAAATCTGCCGGCAGGCACGCCACCGGCATTCCGTTACCAACCCCGAGGTACGGGAATCAAATCATTAAAAACGGGAAACAAAAAAGCCTTTCATCCGCTAGGGACGAAAAGCTCAAGCTTGCCGCGTTACCACCCTGGTTGACCCGCATTAATGCAGATCCGCTCATTGAAAGGTGCGGGAACGATCTGTTCCGATACCTCCTTCCCTTTAACGTGGGAAGATTACGGCCGGGCCTACCATCTCTTGCGAGACTTCAGCTGGCAACTCCCGAGAGAACTTCGGTCAATCATGCTTTAAAGGTGCTTCCAGCCGATGGCACCTTCTCCCTGGAAAGCTGGGGTCAACGTACTTTGCTCGTTCATCGTTGTTGAATATGAATTAGTAATGATTATACCATGTGACCTGTCATATGCAAGTATTTTTTTGAATTAATGCATCCATCGCGCCGAGCAGGTGGCATATCAATTTGCTGATCCTGGCGTCTGGCACCCTTACTTTAAAACCGCCTTGATCTGCTCGTCGCTGATGCCTGTGCATACTTGGCTTTGGCCGATGGCGGCGGGCAGTACCAGGCTGATCTGCCCGGCGGTGTTTTTTTTGTCGCTGCGCATGCGCTCCACAATGGCATCCGCGGACAGATTGCCGTAATCAACCGGCAGGCCGTAATTGTTGATCAGTTCCGTGATCCGGATGGCTTCAGCTGCGGTCAGCATGCCGATATTTTTCGCCAGACGGGCGGCGCAGACCATGCCGATGGCCACCGCTTCACCGTGGGTAAACTGCTCGTATCCGGTCAGGGCTTCAAAGGCATGGCCGAAAGTATGGCCGAGATTCAGCAATGCTCTAATACCGGTCTCTTTTTCATCCTGGCTGACGATTTCTGCCTTGATGGCGCAGCAACGCTCCACGATATGGATCAGACACTCCGTGTCGCGGGTTTTGATGGATGCCAGGTTGGTCTCCAGATATTCAAAAAAGGCAGTGTCCCAGATGACGCCGTACTTGATTACTTCCGCCAGTCCGGTCAGATACTCTTTTTCCGCCAGGGTATGTAAAAGGCTGACATCGGCCAGCACCAATCCCGGCTGGTAAAAGGCGCCCACCAGGTTTTTGCCCCGGGGCAGGTTGACGCCGGTCTTGCCGCCCACACTGCTGTCCACCTGCGCCAGCAGGGAGGTGGGCAGCTGAATATAGCCGACCCCGCGCATATAACTGGCTGCGGCAAAGCCGGCCAGATCTCCCACCACTCCGCCGCCCAAGGCAAACACTGTAGAACTGCGGTCCAGTCCGCAGATAATCATTTGTTCATAAAGCCAGTCCAGGGTGGTCAGATTTTTACAGCTTTCGCCTCCTTTGATCACCGCGGCTTCCACACGATAGCCCGCCCCGCGCAAGATATCCAGCACCGTTGGCCCGTACAGGCTGAAGACCAGCTCGTCGGACACCAGCAGGGAGACGCTGCGCGACGACACCCTGCCCAGCATGTCCGGGAAATGGATCATAATTTCTTCGCCAATATGGATGGGGTAAGACTTTTCCCCCAGATCAACCTGTATGGTTTTCATATGTCACCTGCTTTATAGCAAAATATGTGGTACTTCCCCCTGTCACAATTTATCAAAAACGTTGTTCGATTTCAGAGATGCTGTCACCACCGAATTTTTCCATGAAAGCCACTGCCATCTCAAAGGCGGTGACTGCTTCGCCGACCACGGCGGCGGCCGGGACGGCACAGATGTCGGAGCGTTCCACTGCGGCTTCAGCCTGCTGCCCGCTTTCCAAATTGATGCTGCGCAGCGGATTGTAAAGCGTAGCGATGGGTTTCATGGCAGCCCGCAGCACCAAATTTTGTCCATTGGTCATGCCGGCTTCCAAACCGCCAGCATGATTGGAACTGCGGATAAATCCGTCTTTGCCGGCAAAAATTTCATCATGAACCTGCGAACCTGGCAAAGTGGCAGCGGTAAATCCCAAGCCGATTTCTACGCCTTTAATCGCTTGTATGCTCATCAAAGCTGCGGCCAGCCGGCCGTCCAACTTGCGGTCCCAGTGAACGTGGCTGCCCAAGCCCACCGGTACATGACAGACGATAATCTCAAAAATGCCTCCCAGGGAGTCACCCTGTTCGCGGGCCTGATCGATTTCTTGTTTCATCAGCGCTTCAGCTTCCGGATCGGCGCAGAACAGCTCCGACTGTGGGGCGCGATCGATGATCTCCTGCAGACTAGCCGGTTGGGCCTTGATACTGCCGATTTGGATGACATGGCTGTGGATTTCCATGCCGAAGTGTTCAATCAATCTGCGGCCTACGGTGCAGGCGGCCACCCGGGCAGCGGTTTCGCGGGCACTGGCGCGTTCCAGGATATTCCTTAAATCGTCATGGCCGTATTTGATATGGCCGGCCAGATCTCCGTGTCCGGGCCGCGGTACGCTCACCCGGCGCGACTGCAAGTCCGCCTCGCCGCTGGCCATGATCTGCGACCAGTTCTGCCAGTCGTGGTTCTTGATCTGCAACGTGACGGGACTGCCCAGGGTTTTTCCGCCCCGCACGCCGGAGAGGATGTCAGCCTGATCGGTTTCAATCTTCATCCGTCCGCCTCGTCCGTAACCCTTCTGGCGGCGGGCCAGCTGGCGGTTGATAAAATCAGCAGTCAGTTCCAATCCCGCCGGTATGCCTTCAACGACAGCGGTCAAGGCCGGTCCGTGTGATTCCCCGGCGGTCAAGTATCTCAGCATCCTTCTCCTCCTCCCAATTCAGCCAGCAGGTGTGCAAAACCCGGAAAAGAGATGTTGATGCATTCCGCGTCGTGCACGGTGGTTTCACCTTTACTGACCAGACCCATAAGGGCACTGGCCATGGCAATACGATGATCATGATAGGACTCGCAGACTGCGCCGTGATAGGACTGACGCCCCCCCTGAATGACCAGACCGTCTGCGGTTTCCTGTATATCCGCCCCAAAGCGCCGTAGCTCGGTAGCTACTGCCTGCAGGCGATTGCTTTCCTTGACTTTCAGTTCCTGGGCATCGCGGATCACGGTTTGTCCCTCCGCCACCGCGGCAACCACTGCCAGCACCGGGATTTCATCAATTAAACGGGGAATGATCTCTCCACCAATCTCCAAGCCTTTCAGCGCGCCGCCGGTCACCGACACGTCGCCCAGTTCCTCACCGGAAACATTGCGCCGGTTGTCGATGACGACAGTCGCCCCCATGGCCTGCAGTACTTCAATGATACCGGTACGGGTGGGGTTTAGTCCCAGGTCCTGTACTGTGATCCGGGCGCCCGGTATAATGGCTGCCGCGGCCAGGAAAAAGGCTGCCGAGGAAATGTCCCCCGGCACCAGTACCGGTTGTCCGGCCAACTCCCCGGAGCGGATGACCGTCGTCAGTCCTTCCGTTTTAATATCCGCGCCAAACCCGGCCAGCATCCTTTCGGTATGATCGCGCGATTGGGCTGGCTCAGTCACCGAGGTTTCCCCCCGGGCATATAATCCTGCCAGCAAGACGGCTGATTTCACTTGGGCGCTGGCCACCGGACTGTCGAAATGGATGCCCTGCAAATGGCTGCCGCGAATCGCCAGCGGCGCCAGACGGTCTCCGTCCCGCCCCCAGATCTGCGCTCCCATCTGCCGGAGCGGCTTGACCACCCGCCCCATGGGGCGGCGTCGGATGGAAGCATCCCCGGTCAGCACGGAGAAAAACGGCTGTCCGGCCAGCAGCCCGGATAAAAAGCGGATGGTCGTGCCGGAGTTGCCGACATCCAGATAGTCCCCTGCCTCCTGCAGGCCGTGCAGACCGCAGCCATGCACCTGCAAACGGGTAGGCGTGAGTTCTTCAATTTTTACTCCTAACTGCCGCATGCAGCGGACCGTGCTGAGACAGTCATCGCCGGGCAGGAAATTGTCAATGGTACTGACGCCATTAGCGATGGCGGCAATCATCACACTGCGGTGGGAAACGGACTTATCTCCGGGAACGCGCAAAACGGCGCGAAAAGGCTGACTCGGTTTGACTGTCAGGTCCATTTGCGACACCTCCAGATCAGGATAATCCCTCATAATTTGTCGGGTATTATAATGGCAATAATTAATATCTTATTATATACGAAAACGACAAAAGATAAAGCCAGATGAAAATTTATTTGCTTGTGATTTCTGCCCGGCCTGTGGTATGATTCATTTTGTAGGATGGTTTTACTGGAGTCATTGTTTATAAAAAGGGCAGCAAGGCAGGACGGGAGGCACATATCGATCTACGGATCACTGTGTAACCATGCGCTTTGCCATGGTTTTTCTGCTTTTTGCCCGCAAATTTGAGGAGGTAAGTAGTATGGTAGTGGTCATGCAAAAAGGTGTCAGTCAGGAACAGATCGCAAAGGTGCAAAAACACCTGGAGGCAGAGGGTTACAGCGTCCACCTGTCCCAGGGAGCCAAACGCACCATCATGGGCGTCATCGGTGAACCAGGCCAGATCGATCCCCAGACCCTGGCATCCCTGCCCGGGGTGGATAAAGTCGTGCCCATCATGCAGCCGTTTAAATTGGCGTCCCGTGATTTCAAACATCAAAATACTGTCGTCCAGGTGGGGCCGCAACTCATCGGCGACAGTCATGTAACGCTCATCGCCGGGCCCTGTGCCATTGAAGGCCGGGAGAACTTTCTGGAGGCGGCAGCGGCCGTCAAGGATGCCGGTGCACAAATGCTGCGCGGAGGCGCATTCAAGCCCCGCACTTCCCCGTACTCTTTTCAGGGTCTGGGTGAAAAAGGACTGCAAATCATGGCGGAAGCCCGCGAACTGACGGGACTGCCGCTGGTTTCTGAAGTAATGGATCAGAAGTCCATCCCCATGCTGGCCGAATATGTGGATATGATTCAGGTCGGCGCCCGCAATATGCAGAACTTCTTCCTGCTGCGGGAACTCGGCAAGGTCAGTAAACCAATTTTGTTGAAGCGCGGCATGTCCGCCACGATTGAAGAATGGCTGATGGCGGCTGAATATATACTGGGCAGCGGCAATCCCAACGTAATCCTGTGTGAAAGAGGGATCCGCACCTTTGAGACTTACACCCGCAATACTTTGGATTTGAGCGCGGTCCCGCTGCTCAAGCAGCTGACCCATCTGCCGGTCATCGTCGATCCCAGTCACGGCACCGGCAAGCGCGAACTGGTGGAACCCATGTCACTGGCTTCGGTAGCGGCGGGCGCCGACGGATTAATTATCGAAGTCCATCCCGATCCGGCCCAGGCCTGGAGTGACGGACCACAGTCCCTGTTTCCAGAGGACTTCGCCCGGCTGAGCAGCAAAGTCCGGCGGCTGGAGAGCCTTACTGCACCGGCAACAGATCCTGCAGCGGGGTTCGGACAATGATTCAAAAAATTGGCATAATCGGTCTGGGTGTCATTGGCGGTTCGCTGGGCATGGCTCTGCGCAGCAACGGTCTGGGCGTCATCGTAGCGGGACGCGATCTGGACGAATCAACCGTGGCCCAGGCCATCGAACTGGGTGCCATCGATCAGATGCTGGACGACCGTTTCCTGGCGCAATGCGATCTGGTCATCCTGGCTGCTCCGCTGACTGCCATGCCGGCTGTCATGGAACAAATCAAAGCGCATGTCAAACCGGGCGCCATCATCAGCGATGCCGGCAGCGTCAAAGGCTGGGTCATGCAGCAATTGGAGGCGCATTTCCCCGCCGACGTGTTCATTGTTGGCGGTCATCCCATGGCCGGTTCGGAAAAAAGTGGTTTGCAGGCCGCTGACAAGTTCCTGCTGGAAAACGCCGCCTATATTTTGACCCCCCGGACCGGTACGCCGGAAGCGGTCATCGCACAACTGCAAGAGTTGCTCACTGCCATCGGCGCCCGGGTGGTAATCATGAATGCGGCGGAACATGACCAGGCCGTGGCCCGAGTCAGTCATCTGCCCCATCTGATGTCGACGGCACTGATCAACAATTTACTGACCCAACCGGAATTTATGAATCTGGCCGGCGGAGGTCTGCGCGACAGTACCCGCACGGCGGCCTCTGATCCGGATCTGTGGGAGGATATCCTGTTCCTGAATGCAGATGCCATCGGCCAGGAATTGGCGGCGATACAGCAATTGCTCAGCATTTACCGGCACAGCCTGCAGCGCAAAGGCGATGGGGTGCTGCGCACGTATCTGCAATCAGCCAGCACCACCCGGAAAAACCTGCCCGGCCTGCGCCCCTGTCTGGCAGAGGCCTGCGATGTAATCGCCATCATCCCCGATCAGCCCGGGGTCATCGGCACGGTAGGAACACTGCTGGGCCAGGCCAACATCAACATCCAGAACCTGCAGCTGTTGAACGTCCGGGACGAGGACGAAGGCAGTATCAAAATCACCGTACCACGGGAAAGCGCTCCGGGCGCCTGTCAGATTTTAAAGCAGCACGGGTTTCAGTCCTGGCTGCTGGAAAAATAATAAGGAAACAGACCAAGACCGCCGCAGGAGAGGGGCTCCTGCGGCGGTCTTGGATATATATTCTCAGGATTTCTCCTGTTTGAATCTGCGGCTCAACAACAGCACCTCTGACAGATTGCCGTTTGCATCTTTTATTCCAGCTGCATCGCTTTGTACTGCAGGGTAATGCCAATCACCGCTTCTTCGGTGGGAATCCGCTCACCGCTGGAACCGGAAGCATAACCCACCGCATCAGTATGCTGAATCGAATACTGGGCGGTGGCAACATCGGCGAACGGGCCGCCATGCGTCAATAACAGCGCCTGGGGATCAGCCTGCCGGGCAGCGGCGACCATATCCCGCACATCCTGTACCGCTTCCTCCAGGGAAATCACGTCTGAAGCCCCTGACATCCCGCCGCTGGTCACGCCGATCATGGCTCCGATGACATCCGCGCCGGCCTGTGCCATTTGATAAGCCTCTTCCGGCGACATGGCCCAGGCCACGGTGAAAATATTTTTGGCACGGGCGCGGCGGATTAGCTCGACTTCCCTCGAAAATCCCAGCCCGGCCCGCTCCAACTGGTCAGCAAAATACTTGCCATACAAGCCTACAAAAGGTTCATTGGTCACCCCCGAAAAACCTGCCTGCACCACCGTATCCAAGAATGCATCCAAATCCAGCGCCGGATCATGGGCACCGATGCCGGCGATGCAAGGCGTTGTCTGCACGATGGGAAGAATCTCTCCGGCCATGTTGAGCAAATGTTCGTTGGCGTTGCTGTAGGGCATCCAGGCCAAAAGCGACGGCAAACCCCGCATCCGGTAGATGGCGGTGGAGTACACCCCAATCAGGTCGGCGCCCCCCTTCTCCGCGCACTTGGCTGTCAGACCGGTGCCAGCCCCGAACATCAGCAGGGGACGCCCCGCTTTGATCTGCCCGTGCAGCCGTTCCAAAATCTGTTGCCGAGAAAATTTCTGTGCCATTACCGCACCCCCGCTCAAATCGAGTGGACATAGGATAGATGACTGCGGGAATTTTTCTTCCAGTTGCCGTCCAGCATGTCCTTGAGAAGCCCCGACATCAGATCTGCAAATTCAGGTTCATTCATATGTTTGTCGACTTCCAGCAATTCAATATTGGGTTTGCTGAGATCAAGGAACTCTTTCATCCCGTCCATAAACCGCCGGCTTCTGAGCGACCATTCCGCTTTGTCCGGGTCAGCCACCCAGCTCGGTCCAGCTGCAGGACCTGCCCATCCGAGCTCCTTGTTCGGAGCCCCCAGATCACAGGCTCCCCAGCCTCGCATCGGTACACAGATAACCGTAGGGCCCTGCGATTTATTCAATTTAATGGCCATATTCTCAGCGATTTTATAGGCTTCATCAGGAAGAACACCAATACAGTTTACGGCCGGATTATGCTCATATAGAGAGCGTCCCGGCAAGTTCGTTTGCTCCATGTAGTGCTTCGGTATCGTATCCAGGGGACCGAAGTTAATCAGATCCAATCCGCCGGGCGCAACCACTTGGGGAATGCCTTTGCGGCTTGCCGCTGTCAGCCGGTCCGGTCCGGCACTCAGTACCCCGCCCAGCATTTCATCAGCGATTTCATGGGTGGTGATATCCATAATGCCTTCAATAAAGCCGTCTTCAATCAGCTGTTCCATGGAAAGTCCGCCGGAACCGATGGCGTGGTTGATCATTACCTCGTAGCCGTGATCTTCCATTGTTTTTGACGCCCGCAATACGCAGGGGGTGGTCACGCCGAACATCATGCAGCCGATCATGGGTTTGTCATCGGAAGTATCAATCGCAGGAGAATTGGCCATGCCCACAATGGCGCCGGCGGCGTTGGTCAGAATCCGTTTGGTGAGGGTATTGATGCCGGCTTCGGCAATCGGGTACATCATGCAGATGTCCTTGGTGCCGACATAGGGCCGAACATCCCCGGAGGTCATTGTGGTCGCCATCAATTTGGGGATGCCGATGGGCATGCTCTGCATGATGGCCGTCGCTATGCTGGCGCCCATGGAACCTCCGCAAGCAATAATCCCATCGACCTCTCCCTGACTTACCATGCGGCCTACATATTGAATGGCCGCCTCGGTAACCCAGGCGGAAGCCTGATGGCGATCTACCTTGTAGAGCTCTTCGGGTACTTTGCCAATTTCTTTTAGTATTTCACTGAGTCCAATATCCGCCCAGCCGACTTCCTTGCCCACGCTCAGCTCCAAAATGGTGGGCTTAGCACCGGCCGCTGCGACCTGTCGGGCGATATATTTGATTTCTTCGCCTTTGGTATCCAGAATTCCCGCAACCAGAATTTTCGCCGTCAATCGAACCGCCTCCTTAATCTGCCGATTATTTTTTCAGTGACTGGTTCTTAAAGTCTTTGACCGCCTCGGTCAGGGGTACTTCAATCGGAATCCGCTCAATGCTGGATGCACCCAGGAATCCGACGGAATCAGTATGCTGATAAATATAGGCGGTGTCCTGGGGAGAAGAGATCGGACCGCCATGGGCAAAAATGATCACGTTGGGATTGCCTTTGCGTGCCGCTGCCGACATGCGGTTGACCAGCGCGGCGGCATCCTCCAGGGTCACTTTTTCTGAGAATTTGGAGCCGATGGCGCCGCCGGTAGTAAGACCCATGTGGCAGATCATTACATCCATGCCCGCCTGGCCGACCATTTCTGCTTCGGCTTCGTTAAAGGCATAGGCAATGGTGAACATGCCCAGCTCGGCGGCCAGCTTCAGGGTGGCAAGTTCCTTGCCGTAACCCATGCCGGTATCTTCCAGTTCCTGGCGGAAACGTCCGTCAATCAGGCCGACGGTCGGGAAGTTCATCACTGCTGAAAATCCCAGATCGAGCAAATACTTGAGATACGGTTTCATTTCCCGGGTCGGATCGGAGCCGCAGATGCCGGCAATCATCGGAGCTTCCTGGATTTGCGGGAAGACCCGGTGGGCCAGATCAATCACGATCTGGTTAGCGTTGCCGTAAGGCATCAGCCCGGCCAGCGAGCCGTTGCCGTCCATGCGGTACAGACCGGAATTGTATACACCAATCAAATCTGCACCGCCGCGTTCGGCAAACTTGCCGGAAATCCCGGTTCCAGCCCCGGCAATGACGACCGGTTTGCCTGCCTCAACACTTTTCCTGACTCTTTCCAGCACCTGTTCGCGAGTATACTGTTTTGCCATCGTTGTAATACCTCCTATATTTTTGTATTTTACACAGGACTAGCCCTTCAAATCAAAAATTCCGCCTTGGGCTTCGGAATAAATTCCCCAAGCATTCAGAGCCACACCCAGTTCCGTGTATTTCTGTCCGGCTTCTTCCAGGCTCATGCCCGCCATGACACTGTCGATGGCCTGTCGGAACGCCCGCGCACCCGCTGCCGGTCCCATGGGATGACCGTGGATGGCGCCGCCGGAAGCGATAATCACATCATTGCCAAATTTTTTCATTATATCTTCCACATGACCCTGGGTGGTGCCCCCGCCCGGCATGGGGAAGACCGGTTTAATATTATGCAGCGGCGCCAACATGTTGTAGCCCAGATTAATGAAGGTATCCATCATAATCGGGAATTTGCCGTAGGGAGACAAGCCGATAACCATGTCCAGCCCCGCCAGACGCGGCAGTTTCGCTCCAATCAGGGAAGCGCTCATACCCGACCAGGGAGATTCGTAAACAGCGCCGGTAAAGTCCGAGTGGGCCAGGATGGGCACATTGATGTTGGGATCCTCAGTCAGCATGCGGGTGGCATCCAGACCGATGGTAAAATAATTGACCATCAGACAGTTGGCACCGGCCTCCATCGCACGGTAGGCATTATCTTTCAATTTGTCGGTGCGGTCGGTGATATTGAAGGCAAAGAGCGTCTTTTCTCCTTTTTCCTCATCCGCCCTTTTGACCGCTGCCGTGACCGCTTTGACCCGGTCCAGCAACCGGCAGTGGGGGGCATCCGCTACCAGTTCGTCGTCTTTGATGATATCCACACCGCCGATGGCTGATTCATAAGCCAGTTCGGCAGTTGTCGCTGCGTCCAGCCCGGTACAGGGTTTGATCATATTGTTGAGCAGCGGCCGGTCATACACGCCCAGCAGCTCGCGGATGCCCTGAACTCCAAACTTGGGCCCCTGGAATTCTGCCAGAAACGCTTTCGGAAACTCCAAATCAATCAGCTTGACCTTGCCCGAACTGGAGATATTGCCAATGACCGAGCTTAACATCATTGCAAATTGGGCACCGAAATTGGCCCAGGGAAAGGCAATTCTGATGATGAAATGTCTTTCCTGCACGTCGGCGGGGATTTCGATCTGATAGGCAGGGGTCTCATAGACGCCAACCACGCGGCCGATACAGCGTTCGCGCACTTCCGGGGTCTCCGCGGGGACCTTCAGCCAGGTTCCGGTGGTTTGTTCCACCGCCAGGGCGGCAGCAAATTTCAGCATGTTGGTACTGGGTTTGGCGGCACAATAATAGGTTGCGATAATAAAACGTTCTTCATCCAACGCTTCGGGGAATTGGCAGATGATGGGGTCAATATACATTTTCTTTCCTCCATTTTGTTTTAATTTAAGGTACCTATACTTACATGGTAAACAGGGGAAAAATAGAAGGCGATATTGAAAATATTTTCAATATTACATGAATTTATTCACATTATATTGGCTGCGGTAAAAGCTGCGGTGCTTCTGCCGATGCGGCTTTTCACAAAGATCTTTGTTTGCAGCTATCCTGGCGACGAGATATCCATCTACCCCGTCCAGATTTTGGATTGGATAAATGTCCTTGGATAAGCACGCTCTCAGGATTTTTCCTCCGCCTGCAGAGCAGTTTTTTCACCCGCTTGGCTCGCTCAACCGGCAAAAGACAACAAAAAACTGGCAGCTAACGCTGCCAGCTCAAAGCTCACGGTCATTATTGGTTTAGATTTGGGGTCTCAGGGCAGGGTCAGAACTGCCTGGGCCAAATGATGATCCACCACCAGGACATCAATCAAGTTGCCGCGCAAAGCCGCGGCCAGACTTTGCGCCTTTTGCGCCCCGGAAACAACGGCTATCTTGCAGGGAATGCGCTTATAGGTTGCATAATCGATGGCTAGGGTACGTTGCCTGACATCACTGTCGCATTCCTGACCATCCCGATTAAAAAACCGCAGCAGCATATCACCGTAAACCCCTTTGGCCTGCAGATCAGCCAGTTCAGCGGGCTGAAGATATTGCAGACGGGAAAGCGGCGAATCCAGTTCCGGGTAGAAGGACCCCAGCCCGCTGACGGAAATGGTCAGTTGATCAAACAAGGAAAAGACCTGTTTGACATTGGGTTCATGGCGGATGGCCTGCAGGCTCTCCACCTCATCGAACCGTCCGGCGGCGGAGAGAGAATAATAGTTGCCTCCCAGCGCCATGCTCATGCGGGAAACCAGATTGTGCACATCCAGTTCGTAATCGCAGCAGCTCAGGCTGCCGTGCAGGGTGACAAAGATGGTATCGGTCCGCTGGCAGGGATTCAAGTAATGTACCAGATAATACATGGTACCGCCCCAGGCAATCCCCAGCACATCATGGGCGGTAATGATACGCTGCAGATATCGGGCGCCTTCCAGCGCCACCTGCTTTTTATCCTCTTCCGGGTCCTGCCGCGCGGCAGGTGCGGTAACAATGACTGCCTTCAGCCCGAATCCATCCTGCAAGCGATGTTCCAGGTCCAGGCACTGTTTGTAGGGATCGCGGATCACAAACTCCACGATCTGTTCCTTCCGGGCCCGGCGAATCAGTCTGGACACCGTTGCTTCAGAAACATTCAACAGACGGGCGATCTCTTTTAGGGACAGGTTGTGTTCGTAATAGTAGCTGGCCGCCTTCAAAGCAATCCAGGTGGATTGATTGTAAACTTCTCCCTTCATGGATGAAATCACTCCTTGTCTACCATTGTAAAACAATCTGGAGTGTTTAATCCAGTCCTGAATACAGTCTGACCCGCCTCTTTACAGTTTGTGGAATACCGGCACCATTTGTTCATAAGTGGCGTAGTATTTGATTCCCGCCCGTTTGGCCATCTCCGTTGCCTCCTCCAGCCGATAGGCGATAAACTCCGGCGAATGGGCATCGGAACCCAGGGTGACATATTCCCCGCCCAGCTGGGCGTAGCGACGCAGCCAATCCTCCCCTGGAATCGCCAGACCGTTCAGCTGGCGGTAACTGGCCGTATTAATTTCAATACATTTCCCCTGCGCAATCAGATAGCGAAACAAGGTATCGATCTCATCCGCGGCATAACGATAAAAAAGCCGGGCGTCCTCCTCTGAGTGAGCTCCCTTGGAGGGAAAATCGATATGCCCTACACTGCTAAACAGCTCCGTATTGAGCTGCTTGAGGCCGGCCAGAATGGAAGCAATATAGTTTCGAAAAACCTGCTCCAGGGTCTTGCCTTCGAAAAAACGCGGATCAAAAGGATCGATATTGTCAATCGAATGGGCACTAGCCAAGACAAAATCAAAGTCCGCCGCGCGCAGCTCGCCCTCCAATTCGGGAAAATGTTCCGACGCCAGCGCGATGCCCGCCTCCACTCCGAATTTTAGCTTGACCCGGTCGGACGCCAGACGGCGGAATTGCTCGCGGTACTCCGCCACATTCACATGCCAGGCATCCCCGCGGTAAAAATGGATCTCTAAATGTTCCGTAAAACAGATTTCCTCCAGGCCCAGCGCTTCCGCTTGCTTGACCTGCAACTCCGGCCGGGTTGAACTGTCAGCCGAAATTGACGAATGTATATGATAATCACAGCGCATCAGGGAACACCTCCTGGAAAAATTTATTGGTATTTGCTGGCTATTTCTTCGCCATCGACCAGTAATGACAGTAGCTTGATATAAAACACCTCTTTATTCATAGAGAGTAATAGTCAAACCTATTCCTGTCTTTGGTCTTCATTTCTGGTCTAAATCAAAATGATAAAGAACTTCCCGGCATGATACAATATTGAAATATTTTGCATTAAGGCCTTCTCTCCCGCTGGCCCTCTATCACGGCCGCCGTATTTGCTCCGCTTCTCCTCCCGCGCAGCTCGGTCATAACCCGATGATAGAAAGGTGCTGCAAGACCAAGCCTGCCGCACCAGGCTCAAGCGAAGCCACCGGCAAGATGCTATACAGAATTATTATTGCCCGGCAATCGTCTGGTATAATTCATAAATTCCGGCATATAATATAAGATGCTGGCAATTCATGGGCACTGTTACAAAATAGTTGATTTTATGATTGAAATGCCCCTTGAAAAGAAGTATAATGTTTTTTGCCGGCGGGTGTAGCTCAATGGTAGAGCCCCAGCCTTCCAAGCTGGTTGCGCGGGTTCGATTCCCGCTACCCGCTCCATTTTTTTGTCCCTATAGCTCAGCTGGACAGAGCAACGGCCTTCTAAGCCGTGGGTCGGGGGTTCGAATCCCTCTGGGGACGCCATTTTTTCTGTGTCTGAGGTCATGGTGGGTGTAGCTCAGTTGGTTAGAGCACCAGATTGTGGCTCTGGGGGCCGTGGGTTCGAGTCCCATCATCCACCCCAAATTACCCCTTGACATCCGTACGCGTATCCTAGTATACTCAGTAGCGTTGGGGTTTGGCAAGACACCAGGCAGGGACAAGATGTACACACTTAAACTGTTGGGGTGTAGCCAAGCGGTAAGGCAACGGACTTTGACTCCGTCATTCGTTGG
>ERZ795053.2398-NODE-2398-length-22787-cov-15.970350_pt1 | contig 22787 bp, 20 predicted proteins | sample MGYA00375137_ERZ795053 | MGnify/ENA primary metagenome ERZ795053 (study PRJEB30182, sample SAMN05720284) | activated sludge metagenome | isolation source: Anaerobic digester | place: Hong Kong | collected 2014-12-17 ...
GTTCATTAAACTCATAATCCTAGTCTAACTCAGAACTGATAGGTGGTAAGGCTGCTCAACACACGATGATGATCGTATCTTCGCCTCTAGCGACAGGGCCAACGATGTGGATATTATAAATCCGGTGTAACTACCTACCCCCGTCATGCCACCGTGACGGGTTGCAGCAAAAATAGCTGCCGCAGACAGGTAAACACATTCAGCTGTTTGCGGAAGGTGGAAATTGCCGCTTGCAGGCGAGCGTACACTTGAGCGCCCGGCTGGGTACGAAAACATCCACTGACCTTTTGTTTCACCTTGGCGGGCCGTAAGTCCCGTTCCGCTTGGTTATTGGTGAACGGGATACCCGGCTCCAAGGCGAAGGCGAGCACCCCACCCTCATGTTCCCGCAGCCGGTTGAGCAGGTTACGCCCTTTGGATTGCTTGGGCTTGCCCCGCGGGCTGGGTTGCGGTGGCGGTTCTTCCCCGTCAGCTTGGGCTAGAATCCGGCGGTAGTGCCCGCGCACGTCGTCAGCCGCCGCCACGGGGCGCGGCCCCTGATGAAGGGTCCACAGCCACTGGTGCAGGTCTTTCGCCCAGCGCGAGCCGTTTTCCATCAAGTTGTTGAGTTCGCGCAGCAAGTGTGCCCCGCACAACACATGACGCGCCTGCTGGAACTGGAAGTACGGCGACCAACAGTCATGCACCGCCGTGCCGTGGAAATCCTTGAGCACCGAGGCCACGCTCGCCAAAGCCTCATTACCCCGCTTAGCGTGAACAAACAAGTGGGTGTGGGTGGCAGTGGACGCTGTGTGCAGCCAGTGCAGCCGGCCCGCGACGCGCACGCCGGTTTCATCGAAATGTACGGTCTCTTGGGCCAACAGCCGCGCGACGACCTGCTGCTCGATCGGTTCGGCCAAGGTATAGCCCCGTTCCAACGCCTCCTCGATCGTGGCGCTGTTGAGGTCATACCCGTACAGGTCTTCGAACAACTGGCTGATTTGTTCCAGTGGCATCTTGTGGTCCACCGACAGTTTCGTGACCAAGGCCCGTACTCCCGCACCGTACTGCACCGCCGCCGTCACCTCAGCAGGGTATTCGCCACGCTGCCACACCCCGCAGCACTGGATTTGAACCAGGCGGTGCTCGGTCACTTCCAGTTTCGGTTCCGGCACGTCGAACACTTGCCGACTTGGCATGACCTCATGGACTTCATCCGGCGAGAAGGCCCGTCCACAGCATCGGCATTGCCTCGGCAGGTGAATTTGAACCTGATCGGGCTGGGCCACGCGCTGGAGGGTGTTACCTCGGTGCCCGGCTTGCCCACCGTTGGCGCGGTTGCCCGCTTTAGGCAAGCCCGGCTTGGCCGTCTTTTTCTGATACCCGTCGCTGCTCGGCGGCTGGTGGCTGTTGGTGCTATTCAATCCCAAACGACGACGTGGCTCCGCGTTCTCGGCCTTGAGCCGCTCATTTTCTGCAACAAGCTGCTGGATAATCGCCTTGAGCGATTTAATGTCGTCAGGAAGGTCTGTCATATGCCCAGTTTAGTTTTTTTGGCGTATGGTGGTAGGTAGTTACAATCCGGTAATGATTTGCCAATCGGTCGACCTCTATCTTAAGGAACGGAGTACATCTAGATTTGACTGATGCAGTAACCCTACCCAACAATCAGTGGTGATCCTACGGTGCGAATCCTGCGAATCCTCGGCAAATTCCTCAAGAGTTATCTGATCGGCGTGGGGCTGCTGGCGCATGTCGCGCTAGCTGGTGCGATTCTGTATGGTCTTTCCCAGTCGCAACTGACCATCCGGCAACTACTGGTCAAGGCCGCCCAGAAAGGCGGCATCGCATCCCCCACCCTGGTAGAATGGATCGCCCCGCCAGCGCGCTTTACGGACTTCACCCTGGATGGCCGCTTGCGCGCCGCTCATCCCCGGATTTTGTTACCCGAACTAGCTCAATGGCCGGGCCGAGGCGCACCGCCACTGATGGCCGAACGCACCGCGCTGTACAAGCAACGAGGCGTTGCCGACCTGTCGACCTGCAGTGCTGGGGGGATTTTAGGAGCGACCGCTTGCTGGCTGACCTACGGCGAAACCGCACAGGCCAAACTGTTGTTGAAAGCAGCGCAGGGATTTTATATTGAAACTCCGACCGTCAATGGTTATGGCAATAGCTGGGCGTTGGCCTTCGCCTACGATTTTCTACGCCTTTCTCCCGATCTGCCGGCGGCGGACCGGGTGCAGATCGAAATACGCATCGAGACTGCCTTGCGAGAAGCGCTCCGCGCCTTGGATGAATCCTCGGCCTCGCTCTGGCATGGCCGCAGTTCATTGGCCGCCATCGCTTGGCTATGTGCCGTTGTCCTCGATCCCGGTGATTCCATCGAACGCCAGCAACTTATCGCCCGTGCTCAGGGACATTTCCTAGAAACCATTCATGCGCTGGCCCTCACCGAAGGCTGGCCAGAAGGCTATAATTACTGGGTTCAAGAACGGGCCTTCTTGATCGCCCTAGCGGGTTCCGCGTATTTAAATGGCCTGGAAGACAGCCGCCAAGCGGATCTAGTCCGCAAAGCGTTGCGCCGGGTCGGTTATTGGACGATTTACGCCACCCGCCCCGATCAGCGTATCGAAGGGCTGGGCGACGAAGGTTCCCGGGTGGATTTGAAGGACGAAACCCGCCGAGTCATCGACCTGATTACCCAAGCTACCCGCGATCCGGTGCTGGCCGGCTATTCACTTTACTTGGAGCACTTGCACGGTGCCGAGAGCTATTACCGGGATTACCGCTGGGGATTCAATCTGTTCAACGACCCCACGGTCACACCGGTTGGCGGCGGCGCTCTGGCGGGATTCAACGATTTATTGCCCACCGCCGAACTGTTCGGCCAAGACAGCTTCAATCTTGCCTATATCCGCTCCGGCTGGTCACCGGATGCCACCTTCATCAGCTTCCGCGCCGGCGATACTTTCACCCATCACGGTCACTACGACGCGGGACATTTCAGCCTGTTCAAAGGCGCGCCGCTGGCGATCAATAGCAGCCCCTACGGTGATTTCTTTGGGCAGAATCGCCTCAACTATGCTATCCGCGGCGTCGCCAAGAACACGCTGCTGATTCTGCGTCCCGGCGAAAAAGTCCATCCCAACCGCTTTTTCAACGAAAACGTCTCCGATGGCGGGCCACGCATCATCATTCCGACGGGCAGCGCCATCAGCAGCATCCAGGATTGGCTAGAGAATCGTAACAAAGGGCTGTATCTGGAAGGCGGTCAGCTGGAGCGCTTTGAACATCGGGAAGGTGACTACACCTACATCGCCGCTGATTTGACCGCTGCCTACAATAACCCGGATCACGATGAAGGCGGGTGGGGCGGAAAAGTCAAGCGAGTTCAACGTCAGTTATTGTACCTGGCCAACGAAGATCGGCTGTTGATCCGTGATCGGGTGCGGACCGTCCAAACCGGCTTTGTCAAAAAATGGCTGCTGCATACGGTTGATCGGCCTGAAGTGGCTGATCTACGAATCCTCAAAGGTCAGCCCGATAACGGCATTCTGGAAAGCACTAGTGATTTCGCCGAAGTGCGAAACGGACGAGGTTGGCTAACAGTGCAACGCATCCTGCCGGAAGATGCAATCATGCGCCTAGTCGGCGGCCGGGATTATCAGTATTACGTGGAAACGGATGGCGATGAAACGGAACTGAATGGGATCAATTTCGTTAAAGGCTCCAGTGTAAAACCCTGGTTCGATATCGGCTTATGGCGGCTGGAGATTCAACCAGGCGGCTTACGTCAGGGCGATACGTTCCTGGTGGTGCTAACCCCGGCTCTTAATGCGCCACGTTCAGCCAGAGCCGCGCAGTTGGCGCTGGATCAAGCGGGGAGCGGCGTGGTCACCGATGCGTCCGCAACCGTATTCGTAGATACACCCATCGGCGATGAATTGCGGCTGACGATACCCATGACAACACGCACCGTCCGCGTGATCGGGTTACCACCACTGGCCCGCGCCTCGTTGCAGATGGAAAATAGGTCAGCGCCCCTGGTTGAAAGCGCCGCCAGCGCCAGCGGAGTCGCGGTCTTCAAGAGCACGGCAAACTGGCAGGGGCGACTCGTCTTAAGGTGGCAATAAGATTATGTTTTATCGCCAAATCTCCCCTAGCGCGATCTCCAGCTCCGGCAAAGCCAGCGGCGCAAATCGAACAATTCTCCTTCCGGCAATTCGATCCGGGCGTCCTCGTCAAAAATGCCGACCTCGCCCATTTGATGATATTCCGCTACCGTGATCCGGTGGCGACGGGGTTCGATAACCGCATTCATAGATTCACTCCTGTGACTCAGCGCTTCATCGACTCAAAAAAATCCTTATTGGTCTTAGTATTCTTCAATCGCTCCAGCAGAAACTCCATGGCCTGCAACTCATCCATCGGATGCAGCAGTTTGCGCAGAATCCACATCTTCTGCAGATCGTCTTGATCGGTGAGTAATTCCTCGCGGCGAGTACCAGAACGATTGATATCGATGGCTGGGAATACCCGCTTCTCGGAAATCCGCCGGTCGAGATGAATTTCCATGTTGCCGGTACCCTTGAATTCCTCATAGATCACATCATCCATACGTGAGCCGGTATCAATCAAGGTCGTCGCGAGAATGGTGAGTGAGCCACCTTCCTCAATATTCCGCGCCGCGCCGAAGAAGCGCTTCGGCTTCTGCAGCGCGTTCGCGTCCACGCCACCGGTCAGCACCTTGCCAGAGGACGGCACCACCGTATTGTAGGCCCGCGCCAGCCGGGTAATGGAATCCAGCAGGATCACCACATCACGCTTATGCTCTACCAGCCGTTTGGCCTTGTCCGATACCATTTCCGCTACTTGGACATGGCGGGTTGCCGGTTCATCAAAGGTGCTAGATACCACCTCGCCCCGCACCGAGCGCTGCATTTCAGTTACTTCTTCCGGCCGCTCATCAATCAACAATACGATCAAATAGCACTCGGGATGGTTGGCAGCGATGCTCTGGGCAATGTTTTGCAACATCATGGTCTTGCCCGCCTTAGGCGGTGAGACGATCAAACCGCGCTGGCCCTTGCCAATCGGAGCAATCAGATCGATCACCCGTGCGGTAATGTCCTCGGTACTGCCGTTGCCACGCTCTAACTGCATGCGCTCGGTGGCGTGCAGCGGCGTCAGGTTCTCAAACAGCACTTTATTCTTGGAGGCTTCCGGCGGCTCGAAATTGATGTCGCTGACCTTTAACAGCGCAAAATAGCGCTCACCCTCCTTAGGCGGGCGGATTTTGCCGCTCACCGTGTCACCGGTGCGCAGGTTGAAGCGGCGGATCTGGCTGGGCGAAACATAGATATCGTCAGGACCGGCCAGATAAGAGCTGTCGGCGGAGCGCAGGAACCCAAAGCCGTCCTGAAGAATTTCCAGCACCCCATCGCCGTAGATATCCTCACCGTTTTTAGCCAACGACTTGAGAATGGCAAAAATCACATCCTGTTTTCGGGACCGTGCCGTACCTTCGAGCTTCAGTTCTTGCGCGATGGCGATCAGGTCGGCGGCGGATTTCTTTTTAAGTTCGGTCAGATTCATGGAGGCTTGCTCGAAGCAGATGGGCGCTGAGAGGGCGCGTCCGCGGGGAGGGGGGTCGGGAAATAGGCCGGGGACGGCCAGGTATCACAAGGAACGAGAGCTGAGGCAATGAAAGCGCTGCGATATAGCAGGCAAAAGCTAACACGGTTGCGAAACGGCGTCTAGCCTGGGGCCGACGCCGCACCGCGCATCTCAGCGCAGATTGCTGTCAAGGAAAGCAGTCAATTGTGATTTAGACTGCGCACCGACCTTTTGCGCCTCGACATTACCGCCACGGAATAGCATCAGAGTGGGAATGCCACGGATGCCATACTTGGGTGGAGTGTTCTGGTTCTCGTCCACATTCAGTTTGCAAATCTTGACACGATCACCGTATTCCGCGGCAATTTCATCCAGGATGGGCGCAATCATCCGGCAAGGACCACACCATTCCGCCCAATAATCAACCAGGACTGGTTGCTCAGCCTTAAGAACCTCAGCCTCAAAAGTGTCGTCGGTAACATGCACGATGTGTTCGCTCATAGGATAGCTCTCCGATTCAAAAAGTAGGAACAAGGCGGCGGAACAGACTGGAAACAGGTAGGGTACGCAACTGTCAGGCATACTTGAAGGAACCGCCACCGGGACGCGTCCGGCGAAAATCAGCAGCGCGCGGCGTTCAACAAGACATATTGTGGCAAAATACTCCACCGGGGCACAAATCTTTCATTCCTTTTTACACCTGGATAGGCGCTCGTGCCAACCCCCTCACCCTGCTTACTCGGGATAGTCGCACAATCATGCAAAAAGATCATCTCACTCATGTCCCGTTTTCCTCGCTGAGCCTGACCGACTCGTTACTGGAAAGCCTGGAAGACGCTGGCTTCGTTTATTGTACGCCGATTCAGGCTGCCACACTGCCGCTGGCGCTCAAAGGTCAAGATATCGCTGGCCAAGCACAGACTGGCACCGGCAAAACGGCGGCGTATGTGTTGGCCGCTCTGCATTACCTGATGGAAACGCCTGTCGCTGAGAACGCCACCGGGCCTTGGGCCATCGTAATCGCGCCAACGCGGGAACTGGCAGTGCAAATTCACCGTGATGCTGAACTATTAGGCCGTTACACAGGCCTCAAATTCGCCGCCGTCTATGGCGGAACAGGTTATGACAGTCAGCGCCGCCAACTGGAAGCGGGCGTCGACGTGCTCATTGGCACCCCCGGACGGCTCATCGACTATTACAAACAGGGAGTTTATAAGCTCAATCACATCGAAATTGTGATCCTGGATGAGGCCGACCGCATGTTCGACCTAGGTTTCATCACCGATATCCGTTATCTGCTGCGTAAGATGCCATCCCCTGACCAGCGCATGAACATGCTGTTCTCAGCCACTTTGAGCAACCGGGTCATGGAGTTGGCTTATGAGCATATGAATGATCCCCAAGTGGTTCGGATTGAGTCCGAGCATATCACCGCCGAGAAGGTGCGCCAGGCGCTTTACCATGTGTCTGCTCACGATAAGATTCCGTTGTTGCTGGGAATCATGCGCCAGCAAGATCCAAAACGCACCATGATCTTTGTCAACACCAAGCGGACAGCAGACCGGGTGACCGGCTATCTGTTGGGTAATGGCTACGATGCCGGCGTATTGTCGGGCGATATTCCACAGAATAAGCGCCTTCAATTGCTACAAGCCTTCCAGCGCGGCGAATTGCCGATTCTAGTGGCGACCGACGTAGCGGCGCGGGGCCTGCATATTTCAGATGTGACCCACGTCATCAATTTTGATCTACCGCAGGACCGGGAGGATTACGTCCACCGCATTGGCCGCACCGCCCGCATTGGCGCCAGCGGCGATGCCATCAGCTTTGCCTGCGAGGAATATGTGTACTCGCTACCTGAGATCGAAGATTTCATCGGTCAGAAGATTCCGGTATTGCCGATTACCGAAGAGCTGCTGCTGGAGTATAAACCGCCTAAACGATTGGAGCGCCACCGCCCTCCCCTATCCGGCGGCGAACCACGCGGGCGTAGCCGGAACCCCCATCATCGACGGCCGGCCCATCGCGGCTGAAGCGGCGCCACCATGATCCAATCCCTTTCCTCATCTCCTAAATGCAGCGTCGCCAGCGGTCATCCACAGGTGACAGAAGCCGCCTGCACCATTCTGCAAGCTGGCGGTAATGCTTTCGATGCCGTCGTAGCCGCCGGTTTTGCCAGCGCAGTGGCCGAACCGGCGCTCACCAGCCTGGGAGGCGGCGGGTTCCTGCTGGCACGCATGGCGCAAGGACGGGCAGTGCTGTTCGATTTCTTTGTCAACACACCGGGGCAAGGCCTGCGTGCCAGTGAGTTGCAACCGCATTTCCTGCCCATCACCGTTCGTTTCCCCAGCAGTGAGCAAATCTTTAACGTTGGTTTGGGATCGGTAGCGGTGCCAGGCGTATTACGGGGTTATCTGCACATTCACCGCCGGCTGGGCCGGCTGCCATTGACCGACGTGCTGACACCGGCTATCAACCTGGCACGCGATGGGATCATGATCAACCGTGCGCAGGCTTATTTCCTGAATTTACTGGTGCCGGTCATGACCCTGACCGGCGCGGGGCGGACATTGTTTCAACCGGATGGACGCTATTTAAGCGAAGGCAGCATCTTTCGTAACCCTGATCTAGCCGCTTTTTTAGAGACGTTGCCCATAGGTGGCGAACAGGCGTTCTATGCGGGTGAATTGGCACAGCATATTGACCAGGACATGCGCGAGGGTGACGGATTATTAACCACCGCTGATTTGGCTGCTTATCAGGTCATCGAGCGTGAACCGCTACCGGTCGACTATCGCGGTTTCCGGCTGCTGACCAATCCATCACCCTCATTTGGCGGTTCTTTGATCGCCTTGTCGTTGCGCCTGCTGGAAGCGCGCGAGATGACCGGACTGGCCTTTGGCTCGCCCGCCCACCTGGCGCTGCTGGTCGCTGTGATGGAAGAAGTCGAGCGCCGCCGCACCGAAGGTTATCTAAGTCCTGCGGATCTGGGTCAACCGGGCTTGACCGAAAGCCTGGAACGAGTGCGCCAAGTTTCTGGCGGCACGACCCATGTCAGCATTTGTGACGCTGAAGGGAATGCTGCCACCATGACCACCTCCAATGGCGAAGGCTCCGGCTACTTTGTCCCCAATACCGGCATCATGCTCAATAATATGATGGGTGAGGACGACCTGCATCCTGAAGGCTTCCATGTCAGCCCGCCCGGCATGCGGGTTGCGTCAATGATGGCACCGTCGCTACTGCTGGAAAACAACCACGTCCGGCTGGCACTGGGTAGCGGCGGCAGCAAGCGGATCCGTACGGCCTTGCTGCAAGTAATTAGCAACGACGTGGATTTTGGCATGCGTCTCCAGCAGGCGGTCGAGGCGCCGCGCCTGCACTGGGACGGCCAGCAGGTGCAGATCGAACCGGATTTCAGCGACACCGCGCTAGCGGCGCTGGCGAAACGGTGGCCGCTCAACCGGTGGGCGATCCAGGATGTTTACTTTGGCGGAGTTCACGCCGTGGCGCCGGGCGGCGAAGGTGCGGGTGATCCCCGGCGTGGCGGTCATGCGGCCATCATTGAACTTCCCCCTTGCCCCTAGGCCGCCTGGTAACAAAAATCCTTAACCGAAAGAAGGTATTGCATGGAACTCAAGGATTATTTACTGCTACTCGCCCGCCGTGACGGGTCCGACATTTATCTCAGCACCGGTGCGCCGCCTTGCGCCAAATTCCAGGGTGTGCTGCGGGCGCTGGACAAAGAACCCTTAGCGTATGGCCGGGTTAAGGAAATCGCCTATTCCATCCTGGATGCGGGGCAAATCGCGGAATTCGAGAAGACGCTGGAGATGAATCTTGCCATCAGCGAACCCGACATTGGCCGGTTCCGGGTCAACATCTTCAGGCAGCGCGGCGAAGTATCGATGGTGATTCGCAATATCAAGACCGATTTGCCCAATGTTAAGGATTTGGGTTTGCCGCCGGTCTTGACTGAGGTAATCATGTCGAAACGCGGGCTGATCCTGTTCGTCGGCGGCACCGGTTCCGGCAAATCCACATCCCTGGCTGCATTGATCGATCACCGCAACACCCATAGCGGCGGGCATATCATCACCATCGAGGACCCGATTGAATTCGTACACCGGCATAAGCGCTCGATTGTCAACCAGCGCGAGGTGGGCGTGGATACGCTCAGTTACGCCGATGCCCTGAAAAATACCCTGCGCCAAGCCCCCGACGTGATTCTGATCGGGGAAATTCGTGACCGCGAGACCATGGAGCATGCATTGGCGTTTGCGGAAACCGGCCATTTAGCGATTTCCACTCTGCATGCCAATAGTGCGAACCAAGCGCTGGACCGCATCATCAACTTCTTCCCCGAAGAACGGCGGCCGCAATTGCAAAGTGATTTGTCCGCTAATCTGCGGGCGTTTATCTCGCAACGGCTGATTCCAACAGTGGATGGCAAACGGGTCGCGGCCATTGAGGTCTTGCTGCATTCACCGATGGTGGAGACGCTGATCAAACGCGGCGAGGTCGCCGGCCTAAAGGAGATCATGGAGAAATCGGCTGGAATGGGCATGCAAACGTTTGATCAGGCGCTGTTTGCGCTATATCAAGCAGGCAAGATCAGTTTCGAGGAAGCCATCAAGAATGCCGATTCCGCCAACAATCTGCGCTTACGGATCAATCTATCCAACGGGGCGCCGAGCGCCGAAAAACCGGGCGGTTCAGGATTATCGCTGGAGGCGCTTGCCGAGCCTGAAGAGGAAGAAGAGCCCTCCTCCCCAGCAGCGCCGCCGCTGCGCACTCCACCACGCCCAGGGGGAGCCTGAGCATGGCTATTGACGATCCGGCGCCGGGCTTGGCCGTACCGGCCTGGATCCGGGGTTTGATTTTCGATTGTGACGGGACGCTGGTTGATACCCTGCCCCTGCATTACGCGGCTTGGAGCGAAACCTTTGCCGAGCTGGGTTTATCGTGTCCATTGGAATTCCTGCTGCGGCACAACGGCAAACCGACGGATCGGATTGTAGCCCTGTACAACACCGAATTTAACCAAGCGATCGATATCAAGCAGTTTACCGAGGACAAGGAACGCCGGACCTATGCCCGGCTTGACCTGGCTCAACCGCTCGAACCCGTGGCAGCTTTAGCGCGCCGCTACTACGGGCATTTGCCGATGGCGGTGGTTTCAGGCAGCAACCGCGCCAATGTAGAGCGAGCGCTGCGGGCGGCAGGACTGCGGGAATTGTTCCCAGTGGCCTTGACTGCGGATGATGGCCTACCGCCTAAACCAGCACCGGACTTATTTCTGGAAGCCGCACGGCAGATCGATGTCGACCCTCATTACTGTCAGGTGTTCGAAGATGCGGATTCCGGTCTGGAAGCCGCGCGCCAGGCTGGAATGCGGGCAACGGATGTGCGTCCGGTGTTAGGGAATCAGATGGCTGTGATCAACCTGCGGGATGCAAATCTCTCCGTTCCCTCTCCAGCAAAGGGGGAACATATAGGTTCTATGCCATGAGCGCTGGATCGTAGGCTGGGCAAACGCGAAGCGTTGCCCAACAATGACTCAAGACGTTGGATTTCACTTCGTTCAACCCAGCCTGCTTAACAGCTCAACTCTATTCAGAGACGGTATGGCCCAGGTTTTCCAAGTATTCAAAATGGCCAGTAAGAAAAATACTTGTTCCACTTCAGGCAGTAATCCCGCTGAGCCGTAACAACGGTTCAATTATAGGTTCCCGCCCCCGGAATTCGACAAAACTCGCCAGCGCCGGCCGCGAGCCACCCACTTCCAGGACACTTTTCCGGAAACGCGCCCCCGTTGCTGCATCGAAAATCCCGTTCTCTTCAAAGGCGCTGAAGGCATCTGCTGACAGCACTTCTGCCCATTTGTAGCTGTAATAGCCCGCCGCGTAACCACCGGAGAAAATGTGAGTAAAGGCATTGGGAAAGCGGTTCCAGGCGGGCGGGAGAATCACTGCCACCTGTTGCCGGACCTCATCCAATATCTCCAATACCCGCCCGCCGCGCTCCGGATCGTATTCACGGTGCAACCGGAAATCGAACAAGCTGAACTCCAGTTGCCGAACCAGAAATATGCCTGCTTGAAAGTGCTTAGCCGCCCGCATCCGCTGATACAGCGCCTCTGGTAATGGCTCGCCCGTTTGATAATGACCGGCCAGTAAATCCAGTGCCTCCCGCGACCAGCACCAGTTCTCCAGAAATTGACTCGGCAGTTCCACAGCATCCCATTCCACGCCGTGGATGCCAGCGACCGGGAGATAGTTGACCGTGGTCAACAGATGGTGCAGCCCATGGCCGAATTCGTGGAACATCGTCAGCACTTCGCTGTGGGTCAGCAGTGCGGGATCATCACCCACCGGCGCTGTGAAGTTGCATACCAGATAAGCCGCTGGAGTGCGGATCGTATCACCGGTCCGCCGCCGCGCCAGACAACCATCCATCCACGCGCCGCCGCGTTTGTGAGGCCGGGCGTACAAATCCAGATAGAACCGCCCGCGCACATCGCCCTGGGCGTCCACCATTTCATAAACGCGCACATCGGGATGCCAGACCTCGACGCCTTCCACCGGGCGGATGATGATGCTAAACAACCGTTCCGCCACCGCGAACAAGCCAGGAAGAACCCGAGTGACTGGAAAATATGGCCGCAGTTCCTCTTGCGACAACTGATAACGGTGCTGGCGCAGCTTCTCCGAGTAATAGCCAATGTCCCAGGCTTCCAATGTGTCCACACCGAACTGTGTACGGGCGAATTCCCGCAGCTCTTCCAATTCCCGTTGTGCCTGGGGACGGACGCGATATGCCAGGTCGTAAAGAAAGTCCAAAACCTGGTGGGGCGTATCCGCCATCTTGGTGGCTAGCGAATATTCGGTGTAATTATTGAAATCGAGTAATTGGGCCAATTCATGGCGCAGTGACAGAATACGCTCCATCACTGGTCCGTTATCCCACTGTCCTGCCGTTGGTCCTTGATCGGAAGCACGGGTACTGTAAGCGGCATACATTTCCCGCCGCAACTCGCGGTCATCCGCGTAGTTCAGCACGGGCAGATAGGAAGGCAGCTCCAGGGTCAGCAGCCAGCCCTCCAGCCCCCGTTGCCGCGCCGTCTGCCGGGCCGAAGCACGCGCTGAATCCGGCAACCCGGCCAGCGCCGCCTCATCATTCACTTGCTTGGTCCATGCCTGCGTCGCGTCCAGCACGTTTTGTGCGAATTGAGCGTTCAATTGCGTCAATTCCTGCATGATGACCTTATAGCGGTCGCGTTGCTCCGACGGCAACGCAATGCCCGATAATTTAAAGTCACGCAAGGCATCATCGATCACCTTGCATTGTGCCGCGTCGAGCCGGTCATATTCCGGGCTATCGGCGATATGCTGGTAGGCGCGATAGAGTTTCTCGTGCTGACCCCGTTCAGTGTGGTAGGCGCTAAGTTTTGGCAGACAAGCGTTATAGGCGGCGCGCAAGGCCTCGGAATCCAGGACAGCATGCAGGTGATTGACCGGGGACCAGGTCTTATTCAACCGGTCATCCAAATCCTCCAGCGATTCAATCAGGCTCGCCCACGTCGGCTCCGTATTCGCGGCCAGTAACCGTTCCAGGTCCGCGCGATTAGCGGCCAGCCGTTCATCAATGGCCGGTTCAATGTGTTCCGGTTTGATGGCTTCATAGGAAGGCAGATCGGCAGCAGTGAGTAACGGATTAATCATGGTTTGGAAATCCTGGGTTTCTTTTAAAGCCATTTGAGCAGAAAACCGGCTGCCAGCACGGCTGCCAGCAAACAACCGGCGGCACGCCATTGAAAATAACGGATCAGCCGGCCTTCCTCACGGAAAGCGGCGATAATAAAGGGCCGGGCTGGGTCGCCGGTGTCAGCCAGTAAATGGACTTCCGGTTCTAACGCCTGTTGCACCTGTTTCCGCCGAACCTGTTTCTCGGCTGCGCGCCGCGCCGCTTCCCATTCATCCGGATCGATCCAGCCATTGCGGCGGCGGTCAAACAGATTCATTCGTTGCGGGTCACGCTTCCAGCGTTCCAGCAATTCCGCAACCTCCCGGTGCGTATCGGGCGCTTCGCGCAGACCGCCAACGGTCTGGAACCCGCCGATCGCGTGTAATTCCTCACCCGGCATAATACGTTGCTCGATATGGCGGTAGGCGGCACCGATGCCCCACAGTGCATGGGAGCGCACGCCGCTTTCACTGGCATACCAGACATCCCGCCGGGTCTTGACGAAGTGAGCGCCGTCAGGATTGATTACGCAACGCCCCGTGCCGTCATCCAGCAGGAACAAACTGTCGCTTTCGCCCGAATCAACTGGCCACCAGCGGCCGTTCGAGGAACGTTCCTCGATCTCGTAGTAATACCAGACACAGGGCAGATGACTCAGCGGCGCCAGAACCGGCGGCCCTTCCATTAACTGGGCACGGCCATAAAGTTCGACATACCCTTGGGGCGCGGAACGGATGCGGGCAATGGGTGTATCCGCCAATCGCCAAGCCCTCCGCCCAAAATACAAAGCCCCGTAAGATGCGATAATGACGACCGCCAAGGCAAGCGCTGAAAACAGGAGCCGCTCATCCGCTGCATCCATTCCCTGCCGCAGCAGGAGAAAACTGCCGAACCAAAGCGCACCAAACAGCAGAAATCCTTTAACACCTGGATTGCGCATGGGCGCGCTCCGTTGGAATCAACGAAACAACTGGGCAAGATCCACATCCTGCTTCTCCGGCTCCGTGAATTCCAGCAGACGGAACGGCCCGAAGTTGAACATCCGGGCGATCAGCACATCAGGGAACTGCTCGATACGCACATTGTTCATGTTCACGCTATCGTTGTAAAACTCCCGGCGGTCGGCGATCGCGTTTTCTAAACCGGTGATGCGGGTTTCCAAATGGCGGAAATTGTCGCTGGCCCGCAATTCGGGGTAGGCTTCCGCCACGGCAAACAGACGGCCTAATCCCAGCCGGAGCTGGCTCTCGGCCTGGCCCAGGGCAGGCAAATCCGTGTATTGCTGCGCATCAGCCACTGCCTGGCGGGCGCGCATCACAGCCTCCAGCGTGTCGCGCTCATAGCGCATATAGTGCTTACAAGTCTCAACCAGTTTGGGCAACTCGTCATGGCGTTGCTTGAGCAACACATCAATGTTGGACCAGGCCATGCCAGCGCTGTGTTTGAGATTGACCAGGCGGTTATAGATGACGATCACATACAGCACCAGCAAGATGCCGGCGACTAGGAGAATGATAGCGAAGGGACTCATGGTTCAGGGGGTAGACGGCAGGTCAGTGGTTTTAAGTAAAGTATAGCCTGGTTAGACCAGGAACGCGGAAAGCGTGAGGCGAGGTTGACGATGCTGCTGTGGTTCAAGGGAATGCTGATCGGGTTGGCCATTGCTGCGCCCGTGGGGCCGATTGGCTTGTTGTGCATCCAACGCACTTTAGCGCGTGGACGCTGGTCGGGGATATTGTCCGGCTTGGGCGCGGCCAGTGCCGATGCCTTATATGGCTGTATTGCCGGCTTTGGCTTGGCATCGTTATCCGGGCTGCTACTCGCCTGGCAGATCGAGTTACAAGTCGCAGGCGGGCTGTTTCTGCTCTATCTGGGCTGGCAAACGTGGCAAACACCACCGGCCGCCGGACAAGCCTTGGTGCGACCCGCGCACAGCGGGCTAGCAGGCGATTATCTCTCTACCTTGGCGCTGACAGTGACCAACCCGGTGACTATTCTTGCGTTCCTGGGCATCTTCACAGGTCTGGGGCTGGCCGCCGAGGGCCAGGATTTTTTAGCAGCGGGTACGCTGGTGTCCGGGGTATTCGCCGGTTCGCTGCTCTGGTGGCTCCTGCTGGCCGGCGGCGTTGGCCTGCTGCGCGGGCGGTTGAATTCAAAGATACTACGCTGGATTAACGGTGTTTCGGGGTTGCTGACCGGCGGGTTCGGGGTTTGGGCGTTGCTGGCGGCACTTCAGGCTTGATGGGAGCCGGATTGCTAGCCGCACCAGCCGATCCGGCTATCGCCCGATGGCGATCCTTCAACCGTTGGTAGTTCTGGGCTGAGTATTCCAGAAATTCCAGTTCACGCTCGGTTAATGGACGGATTTGTTTGACAGGGCTGCCCACATAGAGAAAGCCGCTTTCCAGCACCTTGCCGGGCGGCACGACGCTGCCAGCGCCGATGGTCACGCGTGATCGCACCACGGCCTTGTCCATAACAATCGCACCCATGCCAATCAGACAGAAGTTCTCGATAGTACAGGCGTGCAGAATCACCTTGTGTCCGACCGTGACATCATTTCCGATCAAAGTTGGCTGGCCGCCTGGGCAGAACCGGCTGTCGTGGGTCACATGGATGATGGTGCCATCCTGAATACTGGTGCGGGCGCCGATGCGAATGCTCTGGATATCACCCCGCACGACGCTCATGGGCCAAACGGAACTGTCTTGGCCAATTTCGACATCGCCGATAACCAGAGCGGCCTCATCGACATAGGCAGTAGGATGAATACGGGGAGTATGTTGCTCAAAAGGACGGATGGACATGACGGTTCGCAGTATTGTTTGCAGTATTAAATGGTGAGTGACTAGTAATGGTGCGTGACTAGCAGGGAATCATCGATTTTACCGGTTTGCCGTTGATCATGCGTTTTTAACCGCTCAACGCATCGTTACCAATTCCTCAGCACTGGTAGGATGAATGGCAACGGTGTCGTCGAAATCGCGCTTGGTCGCGCCCATGCGGATCGCGACCGCAAAGCCTTGCAGCATCTCATCTGCATTCTCGCCGATGATATGGCCACCGACGATCTTCTCCTCTGGACCGGCGCATATCAGTTTCATGACCATCGGTGGCTGGCGCGTGGTGAAAGCATGGTACATAGGCCGGAACCGGGTCTGGTAAATCTTCACGGCATCGCCATATTGGCGCCGGGCTTCTTCCTCAGTCAAACCAACCGTGCCAATGGGTGGATGGGTAAATATCACCGTGGGGATGTTTTCGTAGGGCAGGCGCCGTTCCGGTTGCCCGCCGGATAACCGGTCGGCCAGCCGGCGGCCGGCGGCGATCGCGACCGGGGTCAGATGAAACCGCTCCGTCACATCGCCAATCGCGTAGATGCCAGGAATGTTGGTGTTCTGGTAAGCATCAGTAGGAATGATGCCATTGGGCTGAACCGCCACCCCGGCGGCGGCCAGATTGAGCGTATCGGTGTTTGGTTCGCGACCGATGGCCCAGATCAGCGCATCGGTATGCAGGACACTGGCCTGACCCTCGCAATGCAAACTCAGCGCCCCCCGCGCCAACCGCGCTACTGCCCGCACTTGAGTCTGTGTGAGCACAGTGATGCCGTCTTCGCGCAACCGCTCCATCAGTTGTTCTCTCAGCATCGCATCGAAAGGACGCAGCACCTGATCCTTGCGCACCAGCAACGTCACTTCGGAACCTAACGCATTCAGCATGCCCGCCAGTTCGACAGCGATATAACCGCTGCCGGCCAAAACAGTTCGCGGCGGACACGTTTGCAAAGTGAAGAAGCCGTCTGAGGTGATGCCAAATTCAGCGCCAGGCAGAGAGGGAATCTGGGGCCGTCCGCCGGTGGCGATAACAATATGATCAGCAGTGTAGCGCGTACCGTTGACTTCGAGGGTATGCGCATCGGCAAACCGGGCAGAACCGCGAATCAACTCAACCCCCGCGTTTTGCAGATAATCCAGGTACCACTCGTTGATTTTCTCAACAAAAGAATCACGGGCGTTTTTTAGCTTTTTCCAATCAAATCCAAAGTAATCCAGGCGAAAACCATAACCAGGCGCATCGTCGAGCGCATGAGCAAGATGAGCGGCATACCACATGACTTTTTTAGGCACACAGCCGGCGTTGACGCAGGTACCGCCGAGCCGGCCAGATTCGATGAGTGCGCAGTGAGCGCCATAACTGGCGGCTCGTTCGACGACCGACAGGCCACCACTGCCGCCACCGATGGCAATCAAATCATAATGCTGTTCAGCCATGCATCCCCTCCTTTGATGGGGCTTGATAGTCTTGATAATGGATAATGGTATGGAGTCGCCTTGAAATATAAACAGCGAGTTGTGATTAATATAGCGTGTACCCGGCGGTTATGCCTGCCTGGGCAATGGGAATCGCTGCAAGCCCTCGAAACCTGGAGATGATGACGATGACGATAAGAATCTGGATGGGATGTATGGCGCTGATACTGTGGCCGCTGTGGGCAAGCGCTGGCAATCTGAACTGGCGAGGTGAGTGGACCCAGGGCGGCTTGATTGTTGGCCAAGCACCGCCAGGCACCCGATTGGAACTGGACGGGCAACCGGTGCCGGTCACGCCCGAAGGCGTTTTCGTCTTCGGATTTCACCGTGACGCTCCACCTCAGGTTCAACTACGCGCGATATTTCCCGATGGCCGTCAAGAAACGCGGCCATTCGCCATTGCTCAGCGGGAGTATCAAATCCAACGCCTTAACGGTCTGCCGCCAAGTAAGGTCACGCCGCCGCCGGCTGTGCTGGAACGCATCCGCCGGGAAAATGCCCGGGTGGATGCGGTTCGCCAGCAGGAAATCCCCACACCGTATTTTCTAAGCGGATTCGCCTGGCCAGCCACCGGACGCATCAGCGGCGTGTACGGTAGCCAGCGAATTCTCAATGGACAACCTCGGCAGCCGCATTACGGCGTGGACATTGCCGCGCCGGTGGGTACGCCGGTGCGCGCCCCGGCAGATGGGATTGTGACCTTGGCCGAACCTGATTTGTATTACAGTGGCGCCACGTTGATCATTGATCATGGCTACCGGGTGAGCTCTTCCTTCCTGCATTTGAACCAGATATCGGCCCACGTTGGGCAGAAGGTGCGTAAAGGCGAGGTCGTTGCGACGGTGGGTAAGAGTGGCCGGGTGACGGGTCCGCACCTGGATTGGCGAATGAATTGGCGTGAAGCACGCATTGATCCAACGCTGCTTGTACCACCGATGCGATGATCCGGCATCTGCCGCCACCGGTTTAGATGTTCCGGGAGTCGTAAGCCCAGTGCAACAGTGCTTGTCTCTGCTTGCGCCGGCAGCCGGAATCACGAGGCCGGCAATTCTTTTCAATCTGCGTGACATGCCGCCGGATGGCTCGCCACCGGCGGATCTGGCGCTCGTCATCCGGGCAGCGTCTCCCCAAGAAATAGCGGCAGTACCACTGGAACCAACCTCGCGGGTCCTCGGCGTAAATCCAATTCTTCGCACGCCACACGGAAAGCGGCTGCGACGCATTGACACCATAGAAGTTCAGTTCGGGATCATGGCGTTCTGGGCAGAGTTTGGCATTTTTCAACCAATCGGCCGGGTACTCTGCAGCACAGTCGGTCATGTATTTTCCGCCGAAAACGCCAAGATCGAGCATTTCCTTTGGCGTCAGCTCGGGACGAAAGTCCGGGTGGAAATTCTGGCCCATGGGCTCCGTCAGCAGGTAAACATAGCCCTGTTGCATCAGATCATTCACTTCGATCTGTCGAGAGGAGCCAAGAGGTTGCAAAATAGAACGCATTGCTGCTAAGTCTCGCATATCATTTTATATTCAGTGCATCATCATGCCTGCGCACCTGCCCAACACCTACGTTGAGGCGCGTTTGAGGCAACGCCTGCCCTTGCGGCAGCAAGGGTGAGCGGGTCAAACGTCACCTGCAACGTGTTGTTGAGCAGCACTGCCACTCCTCTAAATACCGGAAGAGTGACTTCAAAACAATAAAAATATCCCGGAACGAATCCTTAATTTTCTTATAAACTCTTCGTGATCTCCTCTTCGCCCAAGCACGAAAAATACAAAGTAGGATGTAAATTTGATTAAATAAAAAACTATCACCAGCACCGGTATAATAATGGGAACCAAAGGCATTAAAAAAGCAACTAAAATCCCGTGATTGTAGCGGGTTTCGCTTAAAAACGTCCACGCTATCCATACGATAATCATAATTATTGCGCCAATTAAGTTTTCCGTTAGCTCGATCATATCAGTAGCTTAGCACCCCTTTGTTCACTCTGATGCACTGTATAAAAATGACGTCTGCATTATCCATTCTGTATTTTTGAGCATGTTACGGCGGACTATTGAATCAGCCGCATTAAGCGAGTGAATCGCTGCTTTGGGCGTAAGTGAACCGGCCTCGAACGAGGACTTTGCCATAAAATCATCTACAGCGAAATCGCCGCCACCCGGTCAGAAGATGCAAATCATAGATACCTTTGACCGGCTCGTTAGGCTATTTCCCATATTCTAACGACGCCATCCTTATACCTGTTGACACAAGAGTAATCCCTGCCGCCCGGTTGATGACCGTAACAACCCATGATTTCAACTCTTGTTTGGCTATTCTCTCCCCCAACCGGCTGAACAGGCTATAAACCAGAATATCGGCTAACAGGCAAGATGCGCCCATTAGTGCCATTTGAGAAATTATTGGCGCCGCAGGATCGATAAATTGAGGAAGTAACGCCGAAAAATACATAAGCGCTTTTGGATTGGCGAGCTGAACCACCAAGCCTTGTGAAAACAGCTTTTTCCGGCTGCATTGTTTTGATTGAACGCCCATCTTAATTGCACCAGATTTGCTAAATAGCACCGAAACACCCAAGTACAATAGATACACGACACCAAACCACTTAATAATTGAGAACAGCAGGTTAGAAGCAAGTATCAGTGATGCGATGCCTGTAGCCGACAATGCAAAAAAGAACACATCGGCACTAGCAACCCCAAGGATGCCTAAGAACGCCCTCTTCGAACCATGTGCAGCGCCTTGTGCTGCTACTGTGATCGCAGCAGGGCCAGGAACTAAAATAAGCATCACTGTCGTAACTAGAAAGATCGAGTAGAGCCCTATATCCATAATTCGTTACCTTTTAGCCTTTCGAGTTTAACGTCTGTGCTTCACGTTCTGAGAAGTCAATGCACATATACTGCACATGCACATTTCTTGGCTCAGTGGCCCCGGCGGCCGCTATTCGCCGGCACATCGGCGAAACCGCCAAAATGCCCGTTCACCGGCGCTTTGCGCTAAGAACCCAAAGAACGCCGTAGCTGAAGGGCCACCCGGCGCCGAAGGCACCAGGGAACCTGCCGGCCGCACCGGTAGGCAGTACCTCCAAGCGTAGTGTTTATGCGCCATCGCGCACTTGCATGAGCGCAAAACCTAAAAGGTTAAGGCCACGCCATAGATTTGGGTTGTTTGCCCTCTCGTCATCTTGAGCAAGACCTATTCCCCAGATCCTATCGACGGGGCTGGCCTCTACAAGGACCCGGGTACCGGTTTGCTTGAGGAATATGCCTAACTCTTCATTTTGAGAAAACTTTGCCTTGTTAGCGCGCGTAACAATGGAGAACCTATGTTCCAACCAAGTGAACTCCTCGAAACCGCACACTTTTCGGCCAAGGGCCTTGGCTGCACCGGGATTTGGCGCCTGCAGCACCTGTTCCCTTATTACACGGTCCCCAAATAGCGCTGCCTTTTCCGCCATCATAAAGTGCTCGGCTGTCGGATAACGCTGGCCATCAATGACAAAGGGAGCGCTATACCACTGGCTAAAGCAGGAGGCGATTACGCCATTCTTACCGGGCTGATGACCCCAGAAGAAAACATATTTCAGCTTTTGGCCAGCATTGAAGCGGCCACGAAGGTCTGCAAGGTATTGCGCGTCTCGCATGGTTGAGTTCATGACCCCGGACAAGGCACAAGCTGAGTGCCATCCCGCATAGAGTGCCGTTTGCGCAATCATGGTGAACCCAAAAGAGCGCGGAATGCTAAGCACTCGATTGAGGAGCGAAGCGGCAAGCGAATGGCTTAACGGCCCTATTATACGCGCCTCACTCCCGCTATAACTTCGGGATCAGTAAGCTCGCGACCCAGCCAAACCGTAACTTTTCGCGCCCCAGAGTCTGCGGCTAATTCTCGAAGCACCCGATCTTCAACTTCACTCAACCCTTGCTCTGTCTTCTCCATTGGCTGGATTACCACAATCGGCTTTGGCGCGAAAAATCTGCCTTGGTACAACTTTTTCATGCCTCGATTTAGTGTTTCACTCGCTGACGTGAAATTACCAACGAGAAGCCTTTGCGTTGCAAATGGCTTTTGTGGAACTTCGACCACAACCTTTCCCGATTCAACGTGTTTCAACTCTATTCGATTCAGGAAAATTTTTATGTATACCGTATTTGCGAAAAGCCGCTCGATCATTTTTATGCCTAACTTTATATGTATACCGTATTTGCGAAAAGCCGCTCGATCATCTTTACGCCGAACCATCATGAGCGGCTTTCGGCTCACCCCCGAGTATGAAAGCCGGGGCTGTTTTTGGTCAAACTGGGCAGGGAGACCGCAAGCGTGACCGGACTACCGGCGAGTCGATGTAAGAACCGCTGGAGACCGGTCGTGTTCCGCTCGTGGTTCCTGTCTTGAGTCACGAGGGTGATGAACTCGTGAACGAGCATGACTGCCCGCAGTGAGCCTCGGCAAAGTGCCTCTGCGACTGCGCCGGCACATGCCGTAAGCAGTTGGTAGCGATGTGTAATGCTTCACAGTTCGCGGGCCTTGCCTTGAGCAAATCCGGCTCGCGCTAATCATACTACTGAATTTACAGGCTTTAAAATCCAAGGCAATTTGCTGGCCCAGCACTCGTTTTCAAACTTGTGGAACCATTCCTTGAGGCTAGAAAATTCCGGCGCTACAGCTTTTTCTTTCGCAAATGCCATCAAGACTGCCTAAATCATCTATCGATAATAGCGTCCAACCTCTGTCTGGTTCGATAAGGCCATGCTCTTTAGCGTGACACCCTTTACATAAAGTTCGGCAATCACTGAGAGCATATTCCCAAGGAGCTCTACCGGCTACGTAAATTCCATGATAAACCTGTAATGTTACTTCTCCCAGTCCTCTCCTGCATTGCAAGCACTTATAGCCATCTCTTCATTTGACTTTCTCCGAAAAAGCCAACCCATCCTCATTAATGTATATCGTTAGGAGTTAAGCAGTTGAAAGTTAACTTGCGGATTTAAAAAGAAATATAATCGCGTACCGACCAGATAAAACCCGATAAAAATCAGTCGCTTATAGTTCAACTGCGTAACTCCTAATCGTTTTAGTCTGGCTCATTGCGATTTGAAGCGCTGTTCCGTCTTACACATAAC
>ERZ795053.2399-NODE-2399-length-22775-cov-18.468530_pt1 | contig 22775 bp, 18 predicted proteins | sample MGYA00375137_ERZ795053 | MGnify/ENA primary metagenome ERZ795053 (study PRJEB30182, sample SAMN05720284) | activated sludge metagenome | isolation source: Anaerobic digester | place: Hong Kong | collected 2014-12-17 ...
GGGGGCCTGCCCCTACGAAACCGGCAGGCTCACAGGGCGGCACTGGGGTGCGGCGTACCCAAGGGCAGGCACTCCCAGCCTGCCCCTACGGCCAGTGCGCTTGTAGGGGAAATGCCGTCAGCAAACGATGTGGGCGCCGTGTTCCAGCAGGCGTTCCCGAGTGCCCTGGGTGAAACCGGATTGGGAATACACCAGGAACACGATGTCCTTCCCCTCCTTCTGGGCAGCTTGCATGATCTGAATCCAACGATCCGCTTCCGCCTTGCCGTACTTCCTCTGCGTATCCTTCACGTCCACCCACACCTCGGGCTTGGCTTCGATTACCAGGTCGATTTCGCGTTGTAACAACCCCAGTTGCAAGGTTTTTCTTTCCGCGATGCCCAGGGGCTTGATGCGCTGGTTCGGACCGTTTTCGGTGATATCTTGGAGGTTGAAGGACTTCTTGAGCTTCTCCTTGAGCAAGAATTCGCGGAACTTGCCCTTCTCAACGCTTGTTCTTCCCATTTGCCGCTTGATTTCGGCACGGATGTCGGGAACGAAGTGGTCGATTTCCTTCTGGTAGCGCTGCCGGAACACGAGTTCGTACGTTTTGTCGGGGGAAACCCGGTAGTCGAAGGCAGTTTGACCCTGGGAAACCAGGTCGGCACGCACCAGTTGCTGCAGCTTGGACTCCAAATCCGAATCGCTCATGTCCAGCTTGAGGTCTTTCAAGATTTGTGCACGCGTACGCTCTTCCCCCGCTTGGAACAGGTAGAGCATGATACGCTTGGCGTTAACCTGGTTCACCTCGTGGAAAACCTTGAGGATGTACTCCATCCAAGTTTTGAAGATCTCCCCACGGGTAGTCTCCAGTTCGTAGGTGTGTACGATGTTTTCCACGTTGGTGTAATCCTTGGAAGAGTTGAAGCGGGAAAAGAACAGCGCTTTGATGTACAAGGGATCTCCACGAGTGAGGTTCCAGATGCGTTGAATGGACGTTTGATCGATGTGGGTACCCGAGAAATTAGCGTACATGTTGATGGCCTCGCAGGCCTCGTCCTCGGGGAGGTTTTCCAGGGTGTTCTCAATGAAACGGTCTGTCAACCGGCGGATGATGCGAATCAGCCCGTGCACTTCGCTGCCGGAAACGATGAGCGGAGCTTCTTTCTTTTCCGCAAGGTCCAAGTACGCGCCGCTCATGGAGTCGATGAGCTCCCCACGGTAGTCATACACGTAACCATCGATGTTTTGGAACTCGTCGAAGATTTGTACGATCTTGAATCCCTTGGAAGCCGCGATATGAAAAGGGGCTCTGCTTGCGGTTTTCCACATCAAACCCCATTCTTCCCCTTGCTTGAAATTTTGGATGGAATGGTACTTCGCGAGCACTTCGGGATGAGGTTGAAGAGGGCCTTCCAACTGGTCGAAACTCAGCGGGTTGGTGACAAGTTCGGGTTTTCTTTCCAAGAAGGAAATGTAGTGGTTGGCGAAGGTGGTAAAGAAATCCTTGGAAAAGTCGGACAACTCTACTTTCTGGTCTTGCACAGCGTAGTAAAAGGGGATGACGTTGCCGTTGGCATCGCTCCACAAGATATTGAACAGCCGCTGTAAGAAAGCAGTTTTGCCTTTTTTGCGTCGTGCAAGCAACGCCTGGCTTTGTGCCATATTTTGCTTCAGGAAGGTATTCCAATCACCGAGGAAGAAATCGAATTCCTTCTTCCGCCCGACGAATAGCTCGGTATTCCCAATCTGTTCCGGTAAGGCGTAGGTAATCGTATCGGGCATGTGGAACATGGTCTCACCCCTTTTTCCCAAGGATAGGGAAAGTATAGCACAAAAAAGGGTAGTACCCTTTCCGGAAGGGATACGCGATGCTCAGGGGATGGGTGCGCATTCCGGTGGAGACTCAGGAATACCGGATCAGGATGTATCCTACCCCGACGACCAGGCTGATGAGACTGGCGATCCAGGAGTGTTTCAAAAACTCCACGAACCCCATTTTGATGTGGTAATGCTTGCGCATCAGGCTGATGCCGATGACGTTTGCCGACGCCCCGATGGCGGTGAGGTTTCCCCCCAGGCATACGCCCAGCGAAAGGGACCACCACAGCGGGTTGAGGTTAGTGAACATCGTGGGGTTCAGGTCGGGTAGGTGCTTGATCACCGGGATCATGGTGGCGGTGAAGGGGATGTTGTCCACCAAGCCACTCATCACGAAGGAGAAACCGAAAAGCGCGGGTTGGAAAAGCGAGAGGGAGCCCCCAAAACGCGATTCCAGGAAATGGGCCACGGTTTGCAGTACCCCCGTTTCCTCCAACGCCCCGGTGATGAGGAATAACCCCACGAAGAAGAAGATGGTTTCCCATTCCACTTCTTTCAAGTGCCTTTCCAGGCCATGCGAGTCCAGCACCAGAACGGAGAAGAATCCCATTCCCAGCGCCGTGATCCAGTTTTGGATCCCGAGACGGTGTTCGAACACGAACAAGAACACGGTGATGCCCAGTAGAATGGATGATTTTACCAGCAGGCTCTTGGGCACGGGATCGGAACGATCGAAGGTGTGTGGATCGAAGGTTTTCTGCATTTCCTTCCGATTGATAAGGGCCATGACCAGTAGGGTGATCAACAAGATGACGATCGCGGGAGGCGCGGTGTTTTGCAAGAAGCCGATGAAGGGAAGGTTGGCCGCGCTTCCGATCAGGATGTTCGGGGGGTCCCCGATGAGGGTCGCGGTGCCACCGATGTTGGAGGAAATGATTTCGCTCACCACGAAAAAGGCCGCGCTGGCTTTCACGATGTCCACGATGGCGAACGTGATGGGAATGAAGATCAACAGCGTGGTGACGTTGTCCAGAAAGCCGGAGAAAAGGGCAACGGCAACGTTGAGGTAGATGAAGACCCGCAACACTTTTCCCTTGGAGGCACGTAACAAACCCAACGCTACCCACTCAAAGAAACGGGTTTTCTTGATGGACGACACCAGCAACATCATTCCCACCAACAAAAAGATGGTCTTGAAATCGATGAAACGGGTGGCGGCGTCTTCCACGTGGGCGAAAATTCCCAGGAAGAACAGCAGGAAGGCTCCCAAGATCACGATGATGGTACGGTTGATCTTTTCGGAGATAATGAAGTAGTACACGACACAAAAAACGACCAATGCGATAATGGCGGACATTTTTTTCACCTTCTTCTACAACCCCGGATTGTAACACAAAATGCCCGGAAAAACGAAACGTTCTCCGGGCATTTTTTTGCGGAGTTCAGAAGGAAAGCAGGGAAAGGAAATCCACGGGGAGGGGTTCCTCTCCACACGCTTGTTCCCAGCTCAGGAAAAGGATGTTCTCCGCGAAAACTCCGGGGTCGATGCGCGTTCCACCGTCCTGGAGGATGTCGGGCAAACCCAGGCGCTCGAGCAACTGGCGGTAGGAATCGAACTCGGGGAAGTCCACCGGGGCTTTTGCCAGCACGATGACCAGGGTTCCCCCTTGCTGCACGAAAGCTTCCAAGAGTTCGATCTGGTCCGGGGAAAGCACCATGAACTCGGGCAAAAAGCTCTGCGGATCCGGTAGGGGTAACAGCAAAAGATCGGGGTCTTTGAGAGACTGCGGGTTGAGCTCGCCCAGCAAGGGAGAAACCGCTCCCCCAGCTCTTTCCATGAGCTCGATGAGCGGTGCCAGTTCGCGCAGGAAGTAGTTTTCATGCGTGGTGTCCAGCATGGCGAAAAAGCGCTTGAAACGGGGAAAGAGCGTGCCGGATAGTTGGCCATTGACCAGCAGTTCCACGCGTGTCGCAGGGGAATCCAATTGCATGGTAACCCGCGTGGCTTCCATTCCCGGGAGCCAAAAACGTTCTTCCAACCGCGGTTCCGTGTCCCCGAAAACCTGTACCGCAAGGGTAACAGGGTTGGGGTTGGTATTCACCAGGTCGAAGGAGAAAAAGAAAGGCCGGGAAGAAACCTGGAAGGGTGTGCTCCATTCGGGGTTGAGCAGGTACGCTCCGGAGGGGGACTGGAACCAGATGGGAGACGTCACGATTTCGTTGCCATCCATCTGCACCAGGCGCACGAAGCACCAAGTGTAGGGTTTTCCGCCCGGAAGCGTCCAGCACACCTCGAACGAATCGCCGGAAACCTCCAGGGGGAACACCTGGCCCGGAAGGTGAACCTCGGCGAGTCGCAAGGGTTCCATGGCATCGGAGTAGGAGAGCGTGAGCGTGGCGGGTTGGGTGTCCCAGATCACCTGGCCCATCTTTCCCCGGTCGCACCAGAAACCCACGAGGGCGTTTGCGTCTTCGGTGGCGTAGGTGCTGCGCTCCCGCATGGCCTTGTACAAGCAATCGATGGTGAGCTCGTCCATCACGAAGGCGGTGCGCGCCTGGTTCGCGGTACCCCAGTTGGTATCGTGGTTGTCCTGGTTGGCCGTGGCTCCCACGTGCCAACCGCGCGTGAGGGCTCGGCGGTAGCGGTCCAGGTACTCCTCCTTGATCACGTTGTTGGTGGAGCCCGCGCCGTTTCCCACCTCGCAGAGCTGCACGAAGGCATCCGCCCTTGGAACGGGTGTGAAGTCGAAGAAATCCCCGTATTTCTTCCCCGGATGGCAGAACTGGGCGATGGCTTGCTGGGATTCCATCCATTCGTAGATTTCGAAAAGGCCCGCTCGCCCTCGGTCCATCCAACTGTCGGTGGTGTAGATCGTGATGTGGCCCTGCCCGGTGAGGGTCCACTCGTATCCGCGGATGGCCAGGAATTCCCCGGGAATGGTTGCGGCAAGCGCTGCGGTCCCGGTTCGGTCAAATTTCCATGCGCCATCCGGCAAGGGATAGTTCAAATCGTGCCCGTGGTCGGTGACCCCCTGGATTTGCACCGCACCGGTTTGCCAGGCGTAGGAAAAGGCTTCCTCGGGGGTTCCGAAGCCATCGGAGAAGGAAGTGTGCGCGTGGATGTTGCCGAAATACACGTTGGCAAAGACCCCTGTCACCGACAGCAGGAGTGCAATGCACGCGAAAAGTATTTTTGTTTTCATGCTTTCACCTCGATAGGAAAAGGAAAACGGGCAGCACAGGGCTGCCCGCGGGTTGGAAAAAGGGAAAAATCAATAGTAGTAATCGTCAAGAACGAGTTGTGCGTCTTCGTGCAGTTGCTTTAACACGCCATCCACGTCCTTGTTGGGGTCAGACATCACGGATTCCCACGCGGAGGTGATCATGGCGTGTACTTCCGGGTAGGGTCCATACCAGGGGCGGCGCACGGCAGAGTCGCGCAGTTGTTGGTAGGTCAGCGAGAAGCGGGGGTCGGATTCCATGATGGCCTGGATTTCTTCCGATTCGTAGGCAGAAATGCGGCTGGTCATATAGCCGGTTGCCAGCGACCAGCGCTTGGTGTTGTCGGTGGCGGTGAGGAATTTCAGGAATTCCCACGCGGCTTCTTTCTCCTTGGCGGGGCGGGAGGAGAACATGAACACGTTGGCCCCACCGATGGGGACGATTTGGCGCACTTGCATGGGCATGATGGTGGCGCCCAGGTCAAACTTGGCGTTTTCCTTGAGGTAGCCCAAGCTTCCGGTGGAGCGGCAAACGGTTCCGATCATCCCGGAAAGGTCCATGGCATTTCCACCGGTGGTTCCGTACACGAACACACCTTCGCGAACGCCTTTTTGGAAGAATTCCCAGGCGTTGACGGTTTCCGGGGAGTAAATCAGCATTTGGGTTCCGTCGTCGGAGATGATTTCGCCACCGAATTGCCAGATGTAGGCTTCGAGCAGCCAGTCGTCGTTACCCAGGCGGTAACCGAAGTAGTCTTCACCCAGGGTTTTGATCTTCTTGGCAGCCGCGTACACTTGTGCCCAGGTTTCGGGAGGATTGTCCGGATCGAGTCCTGCTGCACGGAACACGTCGCGGTTGATGTACATCAACGGGGTGCTGCAGTTCAGGGGGAATCCCAGCAGGCCTTGGTCGTAGGTGTTGGCCTGGATGAAGCGGGGCCAAAAATCGTCCATGGTTTTCGCGAATTCCGGGTCCTTGTTGATGAAGTAGTTGAGATCTTGGAAAGCTCCGCCATCGACGAATTGGCCGATACGGGATTGCTCGATCTGCGCCAGGGTGGGTAGGTCTCCCGCCACCATGGAAGCCAGCAGTTTTTGCATGGTGTCCTGGTAGTTACCCGTGTACACGCCTTCCACCTCGATTTCACCCTCGTGGAGCTTGTTGAAATCCGCGATGATGTCCAGCAGTGTCTGGGAGTAAATCCCCGTTTGCGCATACCACATGATGACTTTCACGGGAGCGGCGAATGCCATGACCGCCAGCGTGACCAGCAAAAGAATCGTAAGTGCCTTTTTCATGCTGTACCTCCTTTTGGAATGTTCGGATTACTCTTTCAAACCCGAAATGCTAATGCCTTCCACGAACTGTTTCTGCACAAAGAAGAAGAAAACGATGATGGGGATGACGGCCACGGTGGATGCCGCCATGCGCAGCGTCCACTGGGTTTCCCAACCACTCACGAACTGCGAGATCCCCACCTGTATCATCTGTTTTTCCGCGCTGTTGATCACGATCAACGGCCACATGTACTCGTTCCAATGTGCGAGGAAGGTGTACAGTGCCATGGTGTACAGCGCGGGCTTGGAAAGCGGGAGGATGATCTGGAAGAAGATCTTCATGTGCCCCGCGCCGTCGATGATGGCAGCCTCTTCGAGCTCCTTGGGGATACCCAGGAAAAATTGCCGCAGTAGGAAGATACCGAAGGCCGAGCTCATGAATGGTATGATCAGGGCCCGGTAGCTGTCGATCATGCCGAAGTTCTTGATGATCACGTACAGCGGCACCATGGTGACTTCCGGGGGCACCATGAGCGTGCCGATCAGGATCATGAAAACGATGTTGGCCCCCTTGAACTTCACCCGTGCCAGGCCGTAGGCGGCAAACGAGTTGAACACCAGCTGCAACCCCGTGACGGAAAGCGCCACGATGAGCGTATTGACCACGTAGCGGCCCAGGGGGATCAGGTCGAAGGCGCCCACGTAGTTGCGCATGTCGAAGATCGTGGGCAAGAAACTGGGAGGAAGCTTGAACACTTCGTCCTCTGTCTTGAAGGATGTTACCAGCATCCAGAAAAAGGGCAGGTTGATGAGCACGGCAACCAGGAGAACCAGGAGGTACACGACGATGCGCACTGGCAGGCGAGGTTTGCGGTTCACGAGTAGTGCACCCTCTTTCGCGTGAAGCGGAACTGTAACAGCGTAAACAGGATCATCAGCCCGAACATCACGACGGCCACCGCCGAAGCGTAGCCAAACTTGAGGTACTTGAACGCATTCTCGTACAGGTAGTAGGTGATCACCTGCGTGCTCTTTGCCGGTCCACCCCGGGTTAGCACCGAAACGGAAACGAACACGCGGAACGAGGCGATGAATTGCATGATGAGCACGAAAAGGGTGGTGGGGGAAAGCAATGGAAGGGTGATGTTCCGGAACTTGCCCCAGGGGGTGGCGCCATCAATCTCCGCGGCCTCGTAGTATGCCCGGGGGATGGTTTGCAACCCCGCGAGGAACAGCACCATGTTGTACCCGATGCGTTTCCACACCCCCACGATGATGAGCGCGGTGAGAGCGTATTTCGGGTCTTCCAGCCAGGCAATGTCGGTAATGCCGAACCAGGAAAGGAAAAAGTTGATCAAGCCGTACTGCGTTTCAAACAACCAGCTCCAGATCACGGCCGCAGCTGCCATGGAGGTGATGACCGGGATGTAGAAGAGCGTGCGGTACAACCCCCGGCCCTTGAGCCACTCCACGTTGAGTAGCATGGCCAGTAACAGCCCCAACACGATGGAGGGGATCACCGTTCCCAGGATGTACACCCCGGTGATCCAGAGCGAATTCCAAAACTCCGAAGATTCGAAGAGCCGCGTGTAATTGGCCAGGCCCACCCAGCGCATGGGGCGAATCATGTTCCACTTGTAGAAGGAAATGAAAATGGCCCATCCCAGGGGGACGTAGATGAAAATGACCTGAACCGCAAGGGCGGGAAGAACCGAAATCCATCCCGTCAGTTGTTTTCGAATGCCACGTCGCACTGCTTTCACTCCTCGCAAAAAGGGTTTTCCCGGGAACTCGGGGAAGGATGGAAGGTGGTTTTTTAGTGTACCATTCCCGGCGGAGTGGAGTCAACGCGAAAAAAAACCGGCCAGCGCCATTCTACCGTGTACACGGCCGGTTACTATAAAAAAGCTTATACAACTTTACAATTGATCTTTTTCCGCGTGGTGCATTCCTGCCGAGCCTTCTTGTTACTCGATTGGTGTTTGCGGGGGTTCCTCTGCAAGACGCTCGAAGAAAAAGTCCGTGCTCCCTTCGTTGAAGTCCAGGACAAATGCATTGGCTTGCCCCCACGAATCCACCAGGAAGGTAGCGGTGGCGAAATCCTCGAAGAACGGGTGGAAAACGAGGGAGAAGGAATCCCGGTTGGTATGCCGCATGGGAAGAGCGAACGAAAGGGGTCCCATCGTGGCTACCAGGCGATCGTCGGCTTGCCGGATGCACATTTGCCCGAACAGGGGGTGGTAGAACAAGCCTGTGTACGCCTCCAATTCCAGGGGTGGAAGGTAATGGGTGGGGGTTGGCTGGTCTTCCGCTTCTTCCGGGCCCAGAGGAGAAAGTTTCTCCCAAAAGTGGGAGGGGGCAAGCCCCAACACGGCTTTGAGTATGCCCATTCCCAAGCGGTCGGGAAAGTCTTGCCCCCCGCGGTTGGAAAGGATGGCCACGCCCAGTCCGGAGGACGGGGAAAAGCCCACAAACGCGTGGCTGCCAACGGTCTCACCGTTGTGCCAGAAGAGGGCTTCTCCGTCCAACTGCTCCAGGAGCCATCCCAGGCAGTAAAAGTAGAGCGGATCATTTGCGCCCCCCATGATATGCGTTTGTGGGGTGAGGAGTTTCTTGCGGTTTTGCTCCGAAAGGGCCTGGTTGCTTTCTGGCTCGCCGCTCTGCAGCCAAAAGCCAAGCCAGCGAGAGAGGTCTTGCACGTTGGAATACAACCCTCCAGCGGGTAGGTAGGTGGCAATCCATCGTCCGGTTGGGGCAAAGGGGTCATCGATTTCCAACACCTCTGCCGGGAGAAAATGGGGGTAGGCAAGCTGCTCCAGGTCCGGAATCTGCTCCGGTCCCGCGTAGGTATGGGAAAGTTGCAGCGGGGTGAAGACCTCTTGTGCGTACAGTTCCTTGAGCGGCATCCCGGTTACGTTCTCGGCCACGTACCCCGCCACCACGAACAACGTGTTCACGTAGGAAAAGGTGGTGCGGAAGCTGGATTGTGTCTCCAGTTCCGAAGTGGATTGCAGGATCTTCTCCGGGCCATATCCCAGGAAGGCCAGGTAATCTCCGTCGTAGGGGTACATCCCACTGTGTTGGGCCGGAAGGTCTTGAACCTGGAAGGCTGCGCCGGCACAGGTGTCTTTCAGGGTAAAAGCGGGAACGATCTGCTGTACGCGTTGGTGCCATCCCAGCAGCCCCTGGTCTTCCAGCCGGGCCAGCAAAAAGGAAGTAAAGGCTTTCGAGGTGGAGCCGATCTGGAAGAGGGTGGAAGGGGTCACCGGGTTGCTTCCGCCGGTCTTTTTGACCCCGAAGCCTTGCTCGAAGAGTACTTGGCCATCGTATACCACGGCGACCGCCAGCCCAGGGATGTGCCACTGTTCCAGGAGGGAGGGAATAGCGTGGGAGAGGTCCTGGAAAAAGGCATCCTTTTGCGCGGGGTCTTCGAAGAGTACCGCGGTATGGGCCAGCACAAGGAAGGGAACAAGCCCAAACAGAGCGGATAGGCAGAATCGTTTTGGCATGGGGATACCTCCAAATCTTCCGTTACTCGTGGAATACGTTGGTGGGGAGGTGGGTCCCCTGTACATCGAGGGGGAATACCTGGTACTCCACGATAATGCCGATGATCTTGCATTCCTTTTCCATTTGGGTCGTGGAGAAGAAGCGTGGGGGAAAATGCGGGTTTTCCCATTGCAAGATGACACCGGAAGGGTCAAAGAAAACCCGGCAAATCACCGCATCCTCGAAGCTGGTCATCACGACGGCCAAAAAACCGTTCTTGGGAGGCAAGGAGCGGTTGACGTACACCAATGCATTCCGGGGGACCAGCGGGTGCATTTCGTCACCATTCACCTTCAGGGCGAAATCTGCTTCCAAACCCGTGTCCACCCAGCCCACGATGCGGTGCTCCGCAGGGATCAACTCACCCGGACCGATCTTCTCCAACAGGGGGATCCTTTGGATCCGGGTTTCTCCCGCGGAAAGAACTGCATTTCGCGTGGGAGAAATCACCGTGGTGAGGGCTTCGTTGACTTCCATCGCCCGGGGCCCGTTGGAGTAGGGGTTGTGGCTTTCTCCCACCAGGAAGGGAACAGATACCTCCAAGAATTGCGCGATCATCTTGATTGTACCGTAGGAGGGTTCGTCCTCGCAGCTTTCGTACTTGGAAATTTGGGATTGGCTCACGCCCAGCAACTTCCCCATGGCAACTTGGGTAATTTGTTTCTTTCGGCGCCATTTCTTCATTCGATCGCCCATGAATGTTGTTCGCATAGGGGTATTATAACCTCCAACTGGGAATATAAACGAATATGCGTATCTGGCGTTTTTTTGCGGACGTTTCCCCCGGAAAAAACCGGGAAACCATTGGAAAAATTGACGTTCAAGGAAAACAGGGATAAAGGCCAGGTCACGAAAATTCATTCCGCGAATACAACAAAGCCGCGCGCGGCCGATTTCACGATTACAGCACGTCGATTTTTTTGTACACCTTCAACCGCCGCCATGCGTAGAGTGCCATAACCCCCACGGTAATAATGAAGGGCAACGATTGCGTGAGTTCGTAGGGGATGTTGAAGAATTGCAACGAGTAGGATGCCGCTTCGGTGAACCCAAAAAGCAGCGAGCCTCCCGCCACACCGTATGCTGATGTTCCCCCGAGCGCCTGTGCCGCAAGCGCAATCCATCCGCGCCCCGCGGTCATGTCACGGGCGAACCAGGAAACGTATCCCATGGAGAGGAATAGTCCACCCAGGCTTGCCAGCAAGCCGCTGATCAGTAGCGCGATGAGTCGTGTCCGATTCACGGAAATACCCACGGATTCTGCGGCTTCGGGGTTTTCGCCCACGGCACGGATGCGAAGCCCCAACGGGGTTTTGTACAGCATGAATTGCACGAGGAACACAGCGGCGATCGCCACGTAGGTGATCACGTGATGCCCACTCAAGATGTCCCCCAACACCGGGATCTTGTCGATCAGGGGGATCGTGACATCCGGGATAACCAGCGAATTCACCGACGCGGAAGACCCCTTGTCTCCGGTGAGTGCGGAAAGGAAGAAGATGGTTCCCCCGCTGGCGAAGATGTTTAGCGCGATGGCTGCCAGGATGATGTTGGTCTTGAGCTTGAGGGCAAAGTAGGCCAGTATTCCCGCAAGAACCAGGCCGGTGGCGATTCCGGCAAGGATGGCGGGAAACAGCGATTGCGTGAAACCGCTGATCAAGACCCCGATGAAAGCCGAAAACAGCATGATTCCTTCCAACGCAATGTTTGGTGTTCCTGCCATTTCTGCCACCAATGCTCCCATGGCGGCGAGAAGGATGGGCGTGGTCACACGAATGCCCGAAGCGATGAACTCCCAGGATAAAATGCCACGAAGGGTATCGTTCATGCTTTTTCACCTCCTTCGAGTGTCATTTCTCCACGTGTTGCTTCCTTCTCGATGGCGCGCTGCTTCCACTTGGCGAGGAAAGCTTCGGCGGTAACCAGCAAGATGATGGCTGCCTGCAAGATGGCCACGATTTCCGGGGCAATGTCGGTGTAGCGCCCCATGGTTTTCGCCCCTACCCGGATGTACGAAAGGAAAAGCGCCGCGATGGGAACGTAGAGCGGGTTGTTCCGTGCCAGCGTGGCGATGATGATGCCATCCCAACCGTACCCCGGCGAAACCAGCCACAGGAAGCGGCCATGGTACCCCATGAGCTCGATGATTCCTGCCATACCCGCGATAGCCCCACTGACCACCTGTGCTTGGAACACCACCGATGGGGTTTTGATACCGGAGAAATGGGCGAAGTGGATGTTGTCGCCGACCAGGCGGACGCGGTATCCCCAGGTGGTGCGCTTCATGAGGAACCACACGAAAATCGTCAGGCCAATGGCGATCAAAATGCCGATGTGCCACTTGTAGCGTTCGTTGAGAAGGGGGAGAAGCGCGGTGTCCTGGAACTTCTCCGAGACCAGCGAGCCAGCGGTTTGATCCCGGATGAAGGTTTTGATGAGGAAGAGGCCGAAAAAGAAGGCTACGTAGTTCATCATCAGGGAGGTTACGAGTTCCGAGGCCTTGAGCCTCGATTTGATCACGCCGGGTATCACCGCCCATCCCGCTCCGCAGAGCATGGCCACCGCGATAACCAGAATGGGGTGCAGCACCGGAATCGCGGGGAAGTGCACGGCGGCGAAAGTGGCTCCCACTGCGCCGATGAAGAGTTGGCCTTCGGCCCCGATGTTGAAAATCTTGGCGGAAAAGACGATGGCGACCGCCAGCCCCGTGATCATGATGGGGACGGTTTCGTTGATCCACTGGATGAATCCCCTGTCGTTGAAAAGGGCGGCATCTCCCCTCCACTTGATCACCGGGCCCAGCAAGAAGTACTTGAAGGCTTCGTTGGTAGCGGAGAAGGCCTGTGCGATTTTCTCTCCCAGTGATAGGGCACCTTCGGGGAAGCTGGTGAAGAAAACGATCAGGTAGCCAAGAAGGAGCGCGATGCCAATCGCGATACCCGTTCGGTAGAGTTCGAAGAGTTGTCCTTTTTTCATCACAAATCCCCCATCTCTTCGGGGGTCATTTTCTTGATCCCCAGCATGTATTCTCCCAGGATGGTTTCGTTGATGTCCTTGATACGGGTGAAATGGGCCACGGCCTGGCCGTGGAACATCACGATGATGCGGTCGGAAGCCTCCAGCAATTCCGTGAGATCCGCGGAAACCAGCAGAACCCCGACACCACGGTCGCGTTCCAACACCAGTTGTCGGCGGATGAAATCCGCCGCCGCCACGTCGATTCCCCGGGTGGGTTGGTCCGCTACGATCACACAAGCACCCGCGGTAAATTCCCGGGCCACCACCACCTTCTGAATGTTTCCCCCGGATAGCATGCGGATGGTGGTCTTGGGCCCGTCGGTGCGGATGTCGAAGCGGTCGATCATCTCGTGGGCGAAGTGGGTGACCTGGCGCACCTTGATCCTCCCCATGCTGGAAAACTCGGGGGAAGTGAAGCGGTCGCTCACCAGGTTTTCTTCGATGGTGGTATCCAGGGCACATCCACGTGTCATGCGGTCGGAGGGGATGTGGCTCATTCCCAGTGGCCGGATCTGTCCGGGGAATTGGCCCGATATGAGGCGCTCTTCGAGGAAAACGTTGCCCTCGTCGGGGGATAAGATGCCGGTGATCATTTGCACCATTTCGGTCTGGCCGTTTCCCTCCACTCCCGCGATGCCCAGGATCTCTCCGGCGCGAAGCTTGAAGGAAAGGTCTCTCACCGCTTGCACCCCGTCGGCCCGCGTGAAGTTGAGCTTCTCCAGGCGAAGCAATTCCTTGCCCACCTGGGGTTCCCCTTTTTCGATGGTGAGCTCCACGTCTCTGCCCACCATCATGCGGGACATGTCGCGTTCGCTCACATCCTTCACCAGTGCGTTGTCCACGACGAACCCGCGGCGTAAAACGGTGATCCGGTCGGCGATTTGCTTGACTTCCTTGAGCTTGTGCGTGATGAAGATCACGGTTTTTTGCATTTCCACCAGGTTTCGCAGCGCATCGAAGAGCTCCACGGTCTCCTGTGGCGTGAGAACCGCCGTGGGTTCGTCCAGGATGATCAGGTCCGCCCCCCGGATCAGCGTTTTCACGATTTCCACGCGTTGGCGCATGCCCACGGAGATGTCCTTGACCTTTTTGGCCGCGGGCACGGGAAGGCCAAACGTCTTGGAAGCGTTTTCCACCATCTCGAACGCCTTTTCCACGTCCACCGACAGCCCTTTCTTTGGTTCCATTCCCAGAACCACGTTTTCCGCCACGGTGAGCGAGGGTACCAACATGAAATGCTGGTGCACCATGCCAATTCCACGGGAAATGGCGTTGTGGGGGGAATGGATTTGGATGGGTTGGCCTCGGAAATGGATGGAACCCGAAGTGGGCTGTTCCAGGCCGAAAAGGATTTTCATCAGCGTTGACTTACCCGCGCCGTTTTCGCCCAGCAAGGCGTGGATTTCACCTTCGTGCACCTTGAGGTTGATGCCCCGATTGGCCACGACACCGTTGGGGTAGACTTTCCAGATATCGTTCAGTTCAAGGATCGGTTTGTTTTCCTCCATCAAGAACACTCCTCTACGAAACGGCGGCCCCTTCGTGGGGGCCGCCGAGAAAGGGTCGGTCTTACGGTTTTACGGCGTTGCGAATGGCGTCGAGTTCCTCGTTGCTCATGCCCATGGCGGAGGTAACTTCGATGTTCTCGGCCACGATTTGTTCTTCGAGGTACGCCAGGGTTCCCTGGATATCCGGGTGCTGGGAGAGGAAAGCGTCGAAGTACTTGTTCTGTGCAAGGCCCACTGCGCCTTCTTTCAGCCCCAATGAAACGTTCTGGCCGAACGCGAGTTCGCCGTCCAGGTACTGTTGAACGGTGAGGAACAAAGAGTAGTCCACGTTCTTGAGCATGGACGTGAGCGTGTGGTTCACGATGTCCATGTCCTTGGACTCGTAGATGAGTTGCATGTCGGAGTCAACCCCGATGGACCAGCGGCTGAATTCCTTCGCGGCTTCCAGAACGCCGTTTCCGGTTTCACCGGCTACCGCGAACACCACGTCCGCACCCTGGCGGTACATGGCAAGCGTAAACTCTTTTCCCTTGGCGGGGTCGTTCCAGGCGCCCACGTAGGAAAGCGCGACCTTGATGCCGGGGGTGATGTACTGGGCACCTTCAATGTAACCGATCAAGAAGTCGTTGATGACCGGGATGTCCATGCCTCCCAGCAAGCCGATGATGCGCTTGTCCGGAACGGTGTTGGGAACGTCGGCGGACTTGGAGACCAGCGCGGCAAGCGCACCGGCAAGGAAGGAGCCTTCGTTCTGCTTGTAGGTGATGGCGTACACGTTGTCCAGTTCTCCGGTAGAGAAGTCCATCTCCGTGTCGTAAATCAGGTACTTGGTATCGGGGTACAGTGGTGCGATGCGTGCCAGGATGTCCACCATCTGCCAGGTTCCGACGATGATGATGTCGTAGATCCCCATGTCCGAAACTTCGTCGAGCGTGGGTTCCCATTCGGATGGGTTGTATCCCATCTCGATGACCTTTGTTTCCACCCCGAGCTGTTCTTCCATCATGACCATACCTCGTGCCGCGGAGTCAAAGAACGACTTGTCACCCAGCGTTCCGTTGATCAGGTTCGCCACCTTGATGGATGCGAACGCGCTGAGGGAAAACAGTACAACCAGGGCAATAACCAAAAGTTTCTTCATGTTCCAACCTCCTTCATGTGATGTGGTTCTGTTACGGATGTTCTCGCAAAAGCAATTTTTCAATGGCCTGGACCGCGATCTGGATACTCTTTTCCAGACCCTCTTCGAATTTTTGCCCGGCCTGCAAGCGGTACTCTCTCTCCTCGCTGATCTGTTCGCGTACGGTGAGAACCGCACCCGCCCGGAGGCCGAGAATGTTTCCCAGCAGGTACAGCGCGGAAACTTCCATTTCCACCACCAGGGCACCTGCACGCGCGTACAGCGTTCCTTTTTGCTGGGCAGCCTGTGGGTCAAAGTTCCGGGCGTAGTAGGAGTCGGTGGAGTAGACAACCCCGAGATGCGCGGGATTCCCCACGTCGGCTGCGGCTTCGCGAAGCGCCTGAACCACTTCGAAATCCGCTACGGCGGGAAAGGACTTGGGGAGGTACTGGTCCATCGTTCCATCGTCGCGAATGGCTCCGGTGGCGATCACCGAATCGCCCATGCCCAGGCGCGGCTGCATGGCCCCCGCAGTTCCCACGCGGATGCAGGTGTGTACCCCCAGCGTTTTGAGCTCTTCCACGCCGATGGAAATGCAAGGGGCCCCCATTCCGGTGGACATCACCGAGACCTTGTGGCCTCCGAGGGTGCCCGTCATCGTGTAGTACTCGCGGTTACTTCCCACCACGACAGGATCCTGCAAGTACTTGGCGATGCGTTCCACGCGCCCGCGATCGCCGGGAAGAATGACGTACTTGCCAACCGCGTCTGGGTCGTCGATTTGAATGTGGTACCTTGGGTTTTCCATGCACAAAACCTCCTGGAAGAATTTTACGCGTAACGGGAAAAGGTTTCAAAGATGAGCTGGATGTAGCGCTCCCGGTCGATGGATTTGGCCCAGCGGGAATTGGGCGCTTTGCCGGAGAGGTGCCAGTAATCCACTACCGTTTGTCCGTACGTATGGGTTCCGTGAAGCTCCACGTTTGCCACGTAGTCTTCGAATCCAAAGAGCTCCGGTTCGATCAGGTAGGCGATAGTGCAGGGGTCATGGAGCGGTGCACCCTCAATATGGAACACGTCGTAGTAGGTTTGGTGGAAGAAGCCAAGCAAGGTGCCCATCTTGGAAATGATCTCCGAGGAAAAGGCTTCCATCTTCTTGATTTCGCCGAGGAAGATCTTGGCCTGGTGGGTGACGTCCAGCGGCATGACCGTGAGTGGCATACCCGATTGGAAAACGATTTGGGCCGCTTCCGGGTCTGCGAAGATGTTGAACTCCGCCACCGGCGTGGTGTTGCCGAAATGGATCCCCCCTCCCATGATCACCACTTCCTGAACGTTCCCCAGCAGTTCGGGGTAGTGGAGCACGAAATGGGCGATGTTGGTCAACGGGCCGATGGGTACCAGTGTCACTTCCCCGGGAAATTTCTGGATTTGCTCTGCCATGAAGTCGATGGCTTTCATAGCGAGGGGTTTTCGCGTGGGGGAAGGGAGAGGCACGCCTTCCAACCCCGATTCACCGTGAATGTTGGGCGCCACGATTTGCGCACGCAGCAAGGGTTTGCCCGCTCCTGGGATCACGGGTACATCGAGATCTGCCATTTCGGTGAGAATGAGGGCGTTTCGCGTGGTGTTTTCCACGTAGGAATTTCCCGCAACCGGGGTAATCCCGAGCATTTCGAGGGAAGGATGTGCACCCGCAAGAAGCAATGCCACCGCGTCGTCGTGCCCGGGATCACAATCCAAGATGATTTTTCTTCGCGCCATTCGGATCACTCCATGTTTGGAAAGATGAGAAAGATCGTGCATTTGCTTATTTTAACATAAGATCGGGTGATTTTGGGTGCTCCCTTTTTGGCAGAAAAAGTTGAAGTTGAGGAGGCCTGACCCATTCCCAGTCGCAGACTTGACACACATCCTTGACACAAGACTCTTGGCATGTGTGCTATAATCTTTTTCACAAGTCTATAAAGAACGAGGTTCCTTCCCTTGGAAAACAAGCAGACGATGGATGCATCCACTGGATTGGCGATCATCACCGGGATGTCGGGCGCGGGGAAATCTTCGGTGATCGACGTGCTTGAGGATTTCGGCTTTTTTTGCATGGACAATGTCCCACCGGCGCTTTTTGAGCAGCTGGTGGGGTTGATTCGCGCCGAAAGGGTGGAAAAGAGTGCTTTCGTGGTGGACATTCGCACCATCACCCGTTTCGGGGGCGTGCGCAGTTTCTTGCAGAGCTTGCAAGCCCTGGAGAGAGAAGGCTTTCCCTTCCACATGGTGTTCTTGGATGCGGAGGACAACGTGTTGCTCTACCGTTACCAGAAAACGCGGCGCGCCCATCCGCTGCAGGGAGAACTGTCGGTGCAGCAAGCGATTGACTTGGAGCGCAACACGCTGAAAGACTTGAAAGAGCGCGCGGACTTCACCATCAACACGTCGCACATGGACATGAAGGAGCTCAAGGAAAAGATCATCGCCATCATCCGGGACCGGGGCTTCCAGGTTCCTCCCATGCGCGTGGAGGTGGAAAGCTTCTCCTACAACCGGGGAATCCCCACGGATGCCAACCTGGTTTTCGACGTGCGTTTCTTGCCCAACCCCTACTACTACGAGGAACTCACCGCCTTGACCGGAATGGACAAGAAGGTGCAGGAGTACTTTGCCTCCTTTTCCCAGGTGTCTGAGTACTTCCAGCGCATGCTGGAAATTTGCCGTTGCACGATTTCGGGGTTCGCCGGAAGTGGACGGAACCAGTTGAAGGTTGCGGTTGGATGCACCGGTGGAAAGCATCGTTCGGTGTATCTTTCGGAGCAACTTTGCCAGGCGCTGCAATCGGAACACATCAAAGTTTTCCTGGAACACCGCGAGCAGAAGATGAAAAAAGAATTCCCGGTTCCGGGAAAGCAGTAAGGACCCAATCCCAATTTTTGGAGGTGCGTATGTTATGAAGATTCGCGTGGTATCGGTTTTGTTGGTGGTTTTGCTTTCCCTTTCGTTGTTCGCGGCATCCCCGGAGCTTGTTTCTGCAGCCAAGGCCGAGGGGAAAGTCGTGGTGTACTCCATTACCAGCCGTATCAAGAACGCGGCTGAGGCTTTCCAGCAGAAGTACGGTATCGAGGTGGAAGCCTACAACCTCAAGGGTTTCGAACTGATCGAGAAAGTTTCCAAGGAAGTGGGAAGCGGCATCGTGGGAGCCGACTTCGTTATCGCGCAGGACGGCGGAAGGGTTTTCGGGGAATTGATCGAACCCGGGTACCTCATCAACTACATCCCTCCAGACATGGCCGACGTGATTGCCCCCGACCAGCAAAACCCGCTGATGCTCTCGACCATTACCAAGGTGTTCCTGTACAACTCCGAGACCTACACCTTCCCCCCCGCGACCAACATCTGGGCGCTGGCAGATCCCGCTTTCAAGGGGCGCTACTTCTTCAAGGATCCGTTCCAGGAAGGCGTGAACATGAACTTCTTGACCATGATCACGCGCGAAGACTGGGCACAGAAGATCGAGAAAGCGTACGAGCGGTACTACGGCGAGCCGTTGCAACTGACCACGGAGAACGCCGGTTACGAGTGGATCAAGCGCGTGTTGGAAAATGGCCTGGTGCTCATGAAGAGCGACACCACGATGGCAGAGTCACTGGGGATACGCGGGCAGCAGATCGACAAGGTGGGACTGTGCACCTACTCCAAGGTGCGCTACCGCGATACCAAGAACCTGGCCCTTCTTCCCATCATGGGCATGGAACCGTTCGCGGGTTTCTACTACCCCAGCTACCTGATGCTGGTGGAAAATGCCGCGCACCCAAACGCTGCCAAGCTGTTCATCGAGTACCTGCTCACGGAGGAAGGCTTCACCCCCTGGTCCGATTCCGAGGGAACCTACTCCCCCAACCCCAACATCCTTCCCTACCCTGGGGACAACGGGTTCAACGTGTGGGGCAACATCCTGGTCGGGGAAGACCCGGAATTCCTGTTTGAAAACCGGATCGACGTGGAAGAGTTCTGGAACGAGTACGCGTACTGATCTTCCCGCACCGCAATCCTTTCACCACATCATCGTCAGCCCCTTTTCCGGGGCTGGCGTTTTTGAAGGATGGTTCGCATGAAAAAATGGTTGAATCGCCTCGCATCTTTTTTCTCCCGGCCAGAACACCTGATCCTCGTGGTTCTACTGGCTTTGCTCGTGTTCCTGACGCTGGTGCCCCTGTTTTACATTGGCCTGGACACGTTCACCGTGCATTCGGCGGAAGCCAGGCGAATCCGGGGTTCGCAGGCGGGGGACCTCACGTTGTACCACTGGAACTACGTTTTCTTTGAACGAGCCAGCAAGAACCTCTTCTACAAGCCCCTGCTCAACACGATGCTGGTTTCGCTCGCCACGTGTGCATTTGCGCTTGTGGTGGGGGGAGTTTTCGCCTGGCTGGTGACACGCACCAACCTGCGCTTCAAGAAACTTCTTTCCACGTTGATGCTCTTTCCCTACATCATGCCTTCCTGGACACTTGCCATGGCGTGGTTGAATTTCTTTAAGAACAGCAGCATCGGAGGCGCCCCTGGGCTTTTCACAGGGATCACGGGCATCGCCACCCCCGATTGGATGGCCTACGGTTTCTTTCCCATCGTGATGGTTCTGGGCATGCACTACGCACCGTTTGCCTTCATCCTGATCGGAGGCATCCTGCGCAACATGGACGCCAACCTGGAGGAAGCCGCCGTGATCTTGAAAACTTCGCGTTGGAAGATCATTCGAAGGATCACCATTCCCATCGTGATGCCCGCGGTGCTGTCCACGTTCTTGCTCGTGTTCTCCAGCTCCATGAGCGCTTTTGCGGTGCCTGCCTTCCTGGGAGGCCCGGTGCGCTTCCAGGTGCTCACCACGCAGATGTTCCGCACCATCAACGGGGTGAACCCCGGTGTAGGCTACATCTTGGCAGGGTTGATGATCGTGATCGGAACGGTGATTCTCACTATCAACCAGATCTTGATTGGGAAGCGCAAGAGCTTTACCACGGTGACCGGAAAGAGTTCCAACATCTCACTCGTGAATTTGCGGAAGGCGCGAAGCCCCATTTCCATTACGCTTGCCGTGATCCTCATCGCCATTTCCGTGATCCCGCTGTTTACCTTTGCGCTGCAGTCCTTCCTCGTGGCCCCGGGTGATTACAGCTTGGAGAATTACTCCACCATTTTCTGGACCGGAGAGGGTAGCCCGGATATCGCCAGTGGAGAGCCCGGTATCTTGAAGAACAAGTACGTGTTCAAGGGATTGTGGAACAGCTTCTCACTGTCGCTGCTCGTGGCGCTTTTCGCGGGGACCGTTGGGATCCTGGTCGGATACGCCGTGGTGAAAACCCGGGGGAAAAGGGGCTCAAACATGTTGGATCGCCTGGCCTTTTTCCCCTACCTGATTCCCAGCATGGCATTTGGTGCCATTTACCTCTCCATGTTTTCCGTGCAGAGGGGGTTCATTCCCTCGCTGTACGGAACGTTTGCCATCCTGGTGCTCGTCGGAACGGTGAAGTACCTGCCTTTTGCCTCGCGCGCGGGCATCAACGCGATGCTACAGCTGGGGAAGGAAATCGAGGAAGCCGCGATGATTTTTGGGGTGAAGTGGTGGAAGCGGATGGTGCGTATCCTGATTCCCATCCAGAAACCCACGCTGATTTCGGGGTACCTGTTGCCGTTCATTTCGAGCATGCGTGAGCTGGCGCTGTACATCTTGCTGGTGACCCCGTCCACGAGTATTTTGACGACCATGCTGTTCCAGTACAACGAGAAAGGCTGGGACCAGTATGCCAACGCTATCGTTTTGCTGATCATCGGCATCGTGCTGGTGTTTAACTTCGTGATCAACAAGGTAACGGGTGCCAGTATCGATAAAGGAATTGGAGGTTGAGCGTATGCCCCGAATCGAGTTGAAAGGTATTACCAAGATGTTCGGAAAGGTCGCGGCGGTAAAGGACTTGAACCTGGTGATCGAGGACAGGGAATTTGTCACGCTGCTGGGACCGTCTGGCTGCGGCAAAACCACCACGCTCCGGATGATATCAGGGTTGGAGACGCCTACCTCGGGGGAAATCGTGATTGACGGCAAGGTGGTCTTTTCCAGTGAGAAGCAGTTGAACCTGTCGCCGGACAAGCGCGACGTGGGTCTTCTGTTCCAGAACTACGCGCTGTGGCCGCACATGACCGTGTACCAGAACATTGCCTTCGGGTTGGAAAACCTGAAGTGGAAGAAGGAAGATATCGCCCGAAAGGTAACGGAAATGGGGGAGCTTGTGAAGATTTCGGAGTTGATGGCCCGGTACCCCTCGGAGCTTTCCGGGGGGCAACAACAACGAGTGGCGATCGCGCGCACCCTTGCTCCGGATCCCCGCGTCCTTTTGATGGACGAGCCCCTCTCCAACCTTGATGCCAAGCTCCGCATGGAGATGCGCTCGGAGCTCAAGCGGTTGCACCAGCAAATCCAATCCACCACGGTGTACGTCACCCACGACCAGTTGGAGGCGATGACACTCGCCACGAAGATCTGCCTGATGGAGGAGGGGGTATTGCAGCAGTACGCCCCTCCACTACACGTGTACGACAGCCCAGCCAACCTTTTTGTGGCGGACTTCATCGGAAATCCTTCCATGAACCTGCTGGAACTCTCGGTGAACGGTGTGGAGAACAACCGCTGGATGCTGGGAGACCGGGAAACCCAGTTGGTTTTTTCTCCCCAAGAAAATGGAAGTTTGCCCAAAGTCGGGGAAAAGGTATTCCTCGGGATTCGCCCGGAGGATATCAGCCTTTCCCTGCAAGGCAAGACGCAGGCCAGCATCTACTCCGTGCTTCCCTCCGGAATGGAAACGGTGCTAAAAGTCCGTTTCGGCGAAAGGCTCCTCTCGGTAGTCGTTTTTGGCCGCAAGGATTTTTTACCTGACACCCCCGTAGGCCTCCACTTCGAGGGAAACTGGTACCACATTTTCGATGGAACCGGCGGCAAGCTGCTCGCCACCGGTGGACTTTCGCTGGAATAAACCACGAAGCAAAAAACCCGGGGCCTCCCCGGGTTTTTCTTTTTGGGACCGCCGCACCCCAGTGCGGCTCACTGTAGGGTCGTGGCGGGCGGCAGGAGGGGATGGAAACGGTTACCCTAACGCAAGGAGAGGCTCCCTCCCTCGGCTCCACGTTCCGGAAAAGAGCCGCACTGGGGTGCGGCGGTCCCAGGGGTGCCGCTTTTTTCGAAGCGGGCCTGTTTCCATTTTCGTGCCAGGGGAGGGAAGCAGGAATCGGAAACCC
>ERZ795053.2400-NODE-2400-length-22774-cov-15.399401_pt1 | contig 22774 bp, 19 predicted proteins | sample MGYA00375137_ERZ795053 | MGnify/ENA primary metagenome ERZ795053 (study PRJEB30182, sample SAMN05720284) | activated sludge metagenome | isolation source: Anaerobic digester | place: Hong Kong | collected 2014-12-17 ...
CTCAATGGTTCAGTCGCGCCGAAGGAAGGCAGGTAGAATGTTAGCAAACCGATCCCAATCTCTAATCGAAATCTAATCCCATGAATGATGAAATACAGATGACCCTTGATCCAGCGCGCGCGGGCCGCCTGCTGCGGCTGGCAACCTACGCCTCAGTGGCGACCGCCACGGTATTGATTGCCGCCAAACTGGCGGCGGCGTTAATGACCGGCTCGGTGAGCGTCCTGGCCTCGCTGGTCGATTCGATGATGGACGTGGCGGCGTCGATCATTAATCTTCTGGCGGTGCATTATTCCCTGCAACCGCCGGACCGCGATCACCGCTTCGGTCACGGCAAGGCCGAACCACTGGCCGGTTTGGTGCAAGCGGCGTTTGTGGCCGGTTCAGCCGTATTTCTGGTCCTGCACGCGATCGACCGGCTGCTGTATCCGCAACCGCTCAATGACGCTATGGTAGGGGTTAGCGTCCTGTTATTCGCCATGGTGGCTACCGGAGTATTGCTGCTCTTTCAGCGCCAGGTGATTCGCCGGACCCAGTCCACGGCCATTCGCGCCGACGCCTTGCATTATGCCACGGACCTGTTGACCAACGCCGCCACGATTGCCGCACTGGGACTGGCGATGCTGGGCTGGCCGAGCGCGGATCCGGTGTTTGCCATCGGCATTGCCTTTTACATCCTCTACAGCGCCGGGCAGATTGGCCATGAATCCATTCAGCTGTTAATGGATCGCGAGTTGTCCCCCGAGGTGCATACCCAAATCAAGCAGATTGTGCGCGACCATCCCCAGGTGCGGGGCGTGCATGATGTGCGCACCCGCAGTTCCGGACAAACTTATTTCATCCAGTTGCATTTGATGCTGGATGATCTCATACCTCTAGTGGAGGCGCACCGGATCGCCGATGAGGTTGAAGCCTCAATCCTCACCGTGTTTCCGAATGCGGATGTCCTCATCCACGAGGATCCCACCACGGAAACCCCGCCGCCGCCATTACCAGGATGAACCAGCCGGTTCGTCAGGCGCAACCCAATCAATACAGATCATTAATCCCCATTCGCCTGAAAGCGTAATCGCGCCCGGATCAACGCGCCGCCAAGCGCGCCACGGTCGATTGCCAACTGTCCGTAATAGACTTCTTCGACCAAATCCCGCACCACCGCCAAGCCAATGCCATGACCGGCGACCGTCGGATCGGCCCTTTGCCCCCGGTTGAGCAGCAACGGCGCTTGCTCAGCCGGGATACCCGGCCCGTCATCTTCGACTTCGACGACCAGTTCCGCCCGCCCGTCATGCTCGGCGGAGTGGGCACGGACGACCACTTGACGTTGCGCCCATTTACAGGCGTTGTCCGCCAGGTTGCCTAAAATTTCCAGCAGATCGCCCTCGTCACCGTGGAATATGGTGCGGTTCTCCATGACACAGGAGAAATCCAGATGACGTTCCGCGTAAACCTTGGCCAGTGAGTCGAGAATCCGGCGAGTCAGGGGCGCAACTGGCAAAGGGGCGCTGAGCGCAATGCGCCCGGAAGCAGCGGCCCGCTGCAATTGGTAATCCACAGTGCGATTCATTCGCTCCAACTGCTCGCCCAGTACCTGTCGCAGTTCCTCGGGAGAAACGCTGTTATCCAATGCGCCGCGCAATACCGCTAACGGTGTTTTCAGGCTATGCGCCAGATCGCCCAGGGCATTGCGATAGCGATCCAACAGAGTGCGACCCTGATGCACCAGGGTGTTCAGATTGATCGTGAGCGGGCGCAATTCGTCGGGATAATCACTGCTTAATTCGATACGCTGGCCGGTTTCAATTTCGGTGACCTCGGTCGCCACGCGCCGCAGCGGTTTCAGACTCCAGCGTAGAATCAGACCCTGCACCGTGAGCAGCACCGCGGTCGCCGCCAGCAACCAACCCCATAGACTACGTCGGAAACTCCAGAGCTGGTCAAGAAAATTCCACTGAGTTTCAGCGACGCGGAAGGTATAAAGCCGGTATTGATTCGGGGCTATTTCCCAACTGACGGTGAAGGCCAGCAGGAACAGCGGAGGGCCATCCGATGCCTCCAATGGTGCAAACTGGGTGTCGCCGGGATTGCGGATTGCCGGGAAAAACGGCAGCGCCATGCCCAGCAGCGAGGGCGAACGCCAGACCAGATTGCCTTTGGCGTCCATGACATCCGCGTACAGGCCGGAATCCGGAGTTGAGAAGCGGGCTTCCGGCAATGCCTGCGGCAAGGTCAGGCGGTCAAAAGCGTCCATGTCGACCGCGCCAAGTAACATGTAAACCTGCGCTTGTAGGCGGTCCTGGACGGCGGCCAGGGCGCTCTCCTGAAACGCCTGGTCAAGAGTCAGACCGGTCAATCCCAAAAAGGCGGCCAGCACCACGCTGGCGGCAATCAGCAAGCGACTGCTGAGGGAATGCATCAGCACTCAGCCGGCGGTGCGTTCCAGACGGAATCGGTAACCGCGTCCCCGCAAGGTTTCAATAGGATTGAGTGTGCGATCCGGGTCGAGTTTGCGGCGTAATCGGCCCACCAGCACTTCCAGCACGTTGCTGTCACGGTCCTCATCTTCCTGATAGAGATGCTCGGTCAGTTCAGTTTTGGAAATCACTGTACCCGCGTGAAGCATGAGGTATTCCAGCAATTTGTATTCATAGGCAGTCACTTCCACCGGTTGGGTATTCAAGGCGACCTGCTGAGCGCCGGTGTCCAGGGCAACGGGTCCGCAATACAACACCGCCTGGGTCCAGCCGCCAGTGCGGCGAATCAGCGCCCGCAACCGCGCTAACAATTCCTCGGCGTGAAAAGGTTTAACCAGATAATCGTCAGCGCCCGCTTCCAGTCCCTCGACCTTGTCTTGCCAGCGTCCGCGGGCGGTCAGAATCAGGATCGGGAATTTGCGCCCTTCCGAACGCCAGCGACGGATCACTTCAATGCCAGACATCTCGGGAAGTCCCAGGTCGACAATCGCTGCATCCAGCGGGTATTCCTGACCTACGTAGAGTCCGGTTCGACCATCGGCGGCAGCGTCCACCGCGTAACCCTGTTCGTGTAATTGGGCGGTGACCCGTTCCAGCAAGGGGGCTTCGTCTTCAATAACCAGAATGCGCATGTTGTCTCTCAATCGCTGTTTAATCGCGCATGGCGCCGTTGCCGGGATCATAATGGAAGTTGCGAACCCGACCATCGGGTTGCAGGATGCGGACCCGATAGCCACGCCGTCCATCGCGTTCGGCGCCCTGCACGCCCAATACCCGACCTCCAGTCGCACGGCGGGCGGCGTCAGCCGCTCGATCAGGATCGGCGAACGAGCGGCCCGGTTGACGATCCGTTCTGCTACGGGCAGGTGGGCCATAATCGCCGCTGCGGTACGATCGATAGGATTGCGCCTGGGCATTGCCGGTGACGAGCAAGCCCGCTAGCGCTAAAAGCGCCAAATAACGCAGTAGCATCGATCTGTTGGACATGACATAAAACTTCCAGATGAACTCTTGAACAAGACTAAAGGTAAGCGTTCACCTCCCCCCTTTGAAAAAGGGGGGCCAAAATCCCCCCTCACCCCCCTTTGCCAAAGGGGGGGACTGAACGGTTACGACTAAAGTTTAGCTTGATGAGCGTGAATCAGGACTGAATTATCCAGATAAAATCCTCGATCTTTCGCCGCAAACCTGGGCATGGACGGAGGGAGCGCCGTGGGTATTCAGTAGGGATTCAGCCGGCGCTTCCTAGTCTGGATCGCACTGCACGACACGGGAATGACGCCGTGGATCCGCAATTAATCGGGAGTGAACAAAGATGAACATGAAATGGCAAGCAGGATTATTGGCGATTTTAATCCTGTTGGGTCCGACTGTGGTTTGGGCGCAACGGTTCAACATGCGTGATGTCGAGGTAGAAGTGGTCAACGAAAGAGGGCGACCGTTTCCACAATATCCGCTACGGCGCGGTAACCACGGAATGGTTTATAAGGCGCATCTGGAAGCAGTGCGTGGCAGCAATTATTCGATCCAGATTCGCAATCGCAGCAATCAGCGGATTGGCGTGGTGATCGCCGTGGATGGGCGCAATATCATTTCCGGCGAGCGCTCCAGTCTTCGTTCGGACGAACGAATGTATGTGCTTGGACCCTATCAGCAGGAAACTTATGAAGGTTGGCGAACCGGTAAAAATCGGGTCAATCGTTTCTATTTCACCGATGCTGGCGACTCCTACGCGGGTGCCTGGGGCGATTATTCAGCGATGGGGGTTATTGCAGTGGCGGCTTTTCGAGAAGTTGCGTATGAACCGGCGCAGCCACAGCCCTGGTCCGAAGGCCGGCGGAATGAACGCCGCGCAGGCGAATCCAGTCGGCAAGGCGCGCCTCCGGCGGCGGCAGATGCGCCGCGCACCCTGCGGGCAGCGCCTGGCACTGGCTATGGTGAAAAAGAGTGGTCTCCATCGCGGCGTGTGGAATTTGAAGCCGAGCGGCGACCCTTTGCGCAATTTTTCCTGAAGTACGCTTGGCGCGATACGCTGTGCCAAGAACGAGTCATTGATTGCGATCGCAGCCAGCGGCATCATCCGCGCAACCGATTCTGGGATGAAGAGGATCGCTATGCGCCGCATCCGCCACGTTATGATCGTTACGATGATTTGCGGTAGCTTGTAGAGAGGCTTTTAACTGCCGAGGGTTGAATTCCCCGCAGCTCGCTGCGGGGTTGGCTTTTTTACGCACTGCCTTAAGCCCGATCAAACGGAAACGCTAACACCTCGGCCAGCATCTCTTTCCCCGCCGCCAGCATGACCAATCGGTCAAAGCCCAGCGCTACCCCGGCACAGTCGGGCAATCCATCCGCCAGCGCCATCAGCAGGTTTTCATCAATCGGCATCACTGGCAAACCTTGCGCCTGCCGCGCCGCATTCTCCGCGGTAAACCGGCGGCGTTGTTCAACCGCATCCCCCAGTTCGTGGAAACCGTTTGCCAGTTCGATACCGTTCAAATACAACTCAAAACGTTCGCCAACCAGTGGATTGTCCGGTTGCAACCGGGCCAACGCCGCTTGCGAAGCGGGATAGTCGTAAACGAAGCATAGTCGCCCCTGACCAAGATGGGGTTCAACGCAGTGCGTAAGCAGCAGGTCCAGCCAGGGATCGACATCTTCCTTCGGCATCCCCGGCGGGATAGAAATGCGCCTTTTTTTCGCAGCGGTTGCCAGTTGCGCAACCGTTGCCTGATGCGGATTCAGGCCAAGCAGTCGTTCAAACATGTCCTGATAGCTCAGCCATTCCGGTTCCGCTAACGGTAACCGATCTGCCAGCAATTCTGTTACCAGCTCAGTAACCTCTTGCATTAACTGATGATAATCAAAACCGACCCGGTACCACTCCAGCAGGGTGAATTCGGGATTATGACGGCGCCCGGCTTCGCCATCGCGAAATGCTCGGGCGATTTGGTAGATACAACCACTGCCTGCCGCCAACAGGCGCTTCATGGGAAATTCCGGGGAAGTATGCAGGTACAGCGTTTGGGCGTGGCGCGGCCCTGGTCCTGAATACGCGGTGACGAAACTGGTCAGATGCGGGTCGGTAGTTGCCGCCGCTGACAGCATCGGTGTTTCCACCTCCAGCACCTCCCGCGCTGCAAAGAACGCACGGATTTGCGCCAGTAATTCAGCCCGCAGTCGCAGTATGCCTGACGCCGGATGCTTGTAGCCTGACATTACGCCGGCTGCAATTGCACTACGGTTTCCGCCGTCATGCAAACCCGGTTACGACCACCATTTTTAGCTTCATACAACGCCGTGTCAGCGCGCTGCATGAGATCCAGCAGCGTTTCCTGCGGCTGGCGAATCGCAATGCCAATGCTCACAGTGATCACGCGCCCGGTCATCGGCGCCTCAAAACGAATAGCCGCGACCTGCGTCCGCAATCGTTCGGCAAAAACAGTGGCCTGAGCCACCGCATCGCCCACTACAAAGATGGCGAACTCTTCTCCGCCCAGCCGCATTGGAATATCGCTGCCTCGAATGGAACTCAGAATTTCCGCAGCGACCCGCCGTAGTACAACATCCCCTTGATTATGCCCGTAGGTGTCATTCACGCTTTTGAAGTGATCAATATCCAGCATCAGCACCGCCACCCGATTGCCAGGATTGCGATCTTGAATGTCGCAGAGCCGCTGAACAACCTCCTGCATATAGATGCGCGTGAACAGGCCAGTCAGGGGATCGCGGATCGAACGCTCGTAAATTCGTTGCCGCTCCATGTCGAGTTGGCGATAAATGACCTCCCGCCCCACCGCAACTTGCAATGGCACACTCATCTGCTCAATGACCTGGCGCAACTCATCATTAGAGGTCGCCGGTTCGGCCAGATGAATAATCGCCACCGCATGCGCCGTTCCTTGGGCGGGCGAAAACAAGGGCAACATCAAAGCCAAAGCATCATCGCTGTCGCCGGCCAGCATGAACTCGGTCGCACCGGTTACATGCAATTCGCTCCATTGCTTGTGATCCAGATCGAGAATGCGAGCGACGACGGCGGGCGGCTCGGTTTCGACGCCACGGTAGCGACTCTCGGGCGAAAGATACAGAACTTTCTGTTCATCCAGCCGAGCGTAAAACTCCAGTGAAGTCGCGGGCAAGATTCGCCGAGTGATCGCCAACAGACTGTTAGCAATGTCATGAAAATCCCGGTAGATCAACATGGTCTGTATGATATCGCGCAGCGTCTGGTTCAATTGGGACAAACGCCGGATGTCGGTGTCGCCGTAGGCAATCAGGTAAAGTCCGCAATCCAGGGTTTTCAGCTTGTTGATCATGAAGCTGACCAGCTTCTCGGGAATGATCGAACCATGCTGTGGGGCGATGATGCGAATCGGACAACGCTCAATGGCTTGCAGCGCGTAACCGAGAATATCCCGACTCGGCATGTAGTGTTCGTGAAACGGGCGCATAGCCTCGAAATACGCTTCGCCTTGCGCTACCAGGGAAAACTCCGGTGTTAACCCACCAAAGATATCGCTGGAAAACAAGACCCGAGATACTGGGTCAAACGTGCAGATCGCGCCAGGAAAGTGTGCGTAGGGAGTAAATACAAACTCCAGCGTGCGGTCTTCCAGCGGCAATTTCCAGGCATGTTCCTCCACCAACCAGAACGGCATTCGCAACCCATAATGCTTGATCAGCATCTGAGTTCGCCAATGCGTAATCAGTACGGCATCGTCCCGACCCACGATTTGATCGATTAACGGCAATGCACCGGTGATGTCCGGATCCTGATGGTGGCAGATAAAATAGCGGATCTGGGAAAACGGGATGATCTCTTCGATCTTGCGCAGGGTATGGCGGAAAGTCAGCACCGAACCGGGATCCAGCAACACCGATTGATTTCCCTGCTCAATCAGATACACATGACATTGAAAAGTATCTTTTTCCTGATGATGTCCAACCCACCAGATCCGATCGGCGACCTGGATCGCATGGCGAATGTCAGCATGTTCAAGATCGTCAATCGTGCAGGTGGCAGTCATCGCCATATTCTCCACACAAGGCCCAGCCGATTCAGGAGGGCTAAAGTCGGGTATTTTTGCAAGCAGCGCAGCTTTTAAGAAACCCGCTTTGCTGTTTTCAATCGAATTAACGGGTTAATTATGTACGGCCTGCCCGTAAAAACCCACTTTCGCAACTATTCTTTGACCCGGGACACATATTCGCCCGTTCGGGTGTCTACTTTGATGACCTCGCCACTCTGGACAAACAACGGCACGCGGACCACCGCGCCGGTTTCCAGGGTCGCTGGTTTGCCACCACCGCCCGAGGTGTCGCCGCGCAGACCCGGATCGGTCTCGATAATGGTCATGATGACGAAATTCGGAGCCGCGACGCTCAAAGGGACGCCGTTCCACAGGGTAACCTGGCAAATTGCTTCTTCCTTCAGCCATTTTGCGGCATCGCTCACCGCTGCTGCGTCAGCGGTGACTTGTTCAAAACTCTGCGGGTCCATGAAATGCCAGTATTCGCCGTCGTTGTAGAGATATTGCAGTTCAACATCGACGACATCGGCGCCTTCCACGGTGTCGCCGGATTTAAAGGTGCGCTCGATGACCCGACCGGTTTTCAGGTTGCGCACCTTGACTCGGTTGAACGCTTGGCCCTTACCGGGCTTGACGAATTCATTCTCGACGACGGTATAAGGATCGCCATCCAGCATGATCTTCAGCCCACCCTTGAATTCATTAGTACTATACGTTGCCATGCAAAATTCGCCTTCTGTTAGAGTGATTGAGCAATAAAGCATATATGATAACTGCAAAGCCGTTGTCCCGTCAGGCTTCGTGCTGGCAGCGGGAATTCGCCCGCGCTATCCGCGATCCCAACGAGTTACTGCGAGAGCTTGACCTCAATCCCGCCTTATTGCCCGCAGCGCAAGCCGCGGCGGTAAAATTTCCGCTGCGGGCGCCACGAGGTTTCGTGGCGCGGATGCGTCGGGGCGATCCAGACGATCCGTTGTTAAGGCAAGTGTTGCCGCTGGCGGAGGAACTGGCGCCCGCGCCCGGCTTCGTCGCTGATCCGTTAGACGAACAGGCCACGCAAGCCGCGCCAGGGGTTCTGCATAAATACCCCGGTCGCGCGCTGTTGATCGCCACGGGCGTTTGCGCGGTGCACTGCCGTTATTGCTTCCGCCGGGCGTTTTCCTACACCGAGGCTCGAGCCGGAGCGAATCAGTGGCGATCAGCGTTGTCCTATTTGGCCAGTGACGCCAGCATTCGTGAAGTCATCCTCAGCGGCGGCGATCCACTGGCGTTGTCCAACCGTCGGTTGAGCGTCTTGCTGGCGGCGCTGGAGCAGATCCCGCATCTGGAGCGGTTGCGGATTCACAGCCGGTTGCCGATTGTTTTACCCGAGCGCATCGACGACGGGTTGGCCGCAATGCTAACCGACACTCGGTTGCGCCCGGTTTTGGTGATCCATGCCAATCACCCGCATGAAATCGACGAAACCGTGGTCAAGGCGCTAGAATGTTTGGCGACGGCAGGCGTGACATTGCTGAATCAGTCAGTGCTGCTGCGCAGCGTTAATGACGATGCAGCAACCTTGGCGGCATTAAGCGAGGCGTTGTTTGCCGCCCGAGTACTGCCCTATTATTTGCACTTGCTTGACCATGTGCAGGGTGCGGCGCATTTTGCTGTGAAGGAAAACGTAGCATTAGCTATTATGAACACATTACGTCAGCGGTTGCCAGGCTACCTGGCGCCTCGGCTGGTGCGAGAACAACCAGGGCAATTGGCCAAAACCTTGGTGGAATCATGCCGCTGATGAAGTCTTGCTTCCCGTTTGGATTCTGGCCCCCAGCAGAGGTTGGAGCGCGTGTCTGAGCCTTCTGTCATTAACCTGTTGATCGTGGATCGCTCCCGATCTGATATTGACCATATCGTCAAAACCCTTCGTGGCGATGATTATCAACTCGAATTGACCGAGACCGACCAGGCGGAAGAAGCCCGGAGCACGATCGATTATCAACCCCTGGATATCATTCTTCTGCGACTGGCCGACGAATTGCCCACCATTGCCGAGATGCGGTTGATGGTAGCTGAAGCGCAGCAGGACATTCCCCTCGTGGTTGTAGTGGATGACGAACATCGCCAGGAACTTCGACCGTCTCGTCTGCTGGAGGAAGGCGCCGACAATTATTTTTACCTGGATGACGCCGATCATCTGGTCGCGGTCATTCGCAAGGAGTTACGCCATCTCCAGGATCGCAAGCGCGAGAAATCATTTGAGGTGCGCTTCAAAGAAGGGGAAATCCGCAGTCAGGCGTTGCTGGAAAACATTCAGGAAGCCATTGCCTATATTCATGAGGGCGTTCACGCCTACGCCAACGCCGCCTACCTGCGCCTGTTCAGCTATGAGCGCAAGGAAGATCTGGCGAATATTCAACTGGTCCACATGGTCCCACCGGGCTACCGGGATGCGCTGAAAAGCGTACTGCGCCGTAGTATCCGCTCTGGCAAAGCGATTGAACCCGTGGAGCTGGTCGGAGTAAGAAGTAACGGCCAAACCTTTCCCATTCTGTTGGAGTGCGCTCCAACTCGAATGAATGACGAACCCTGCACCCAGATTCTCGTCCGCGATGCGACTCCAGAGAAAAGTCCTTACAATCAGCAACTAGAGGAAATGCTCAAGTTTGACGAAGTGACCGGTCTCTACAGCCGGCGATTTTTCCTGGAATCGGTGGAAATTGAGCATGAAGGCTCTGTGTTGTACGTGCTGTTCACCGATTGCTCCACGATTCGTCATTCGATGGGCTTTGAAGCCACCAGCCAATTCATGCGCGACGCGGCGGGCTTGATCAAACGCATGCTGGATCCGGATGATATGGCGGCCTATTTCGCCAGTGAAGTCATTGCGATCTATGCGCCCACCCGCTCATCGACCGATCCCTTGATGCTGGCTGAGCATATCCGCGCCACGATTGCTTCTCATAACTTCAAAATCAGTGGCAAGTTATTTACCACGACTTGCTGCGTGGGCATTTACGATGCCCGCGAAAGTCATGAAACCGCATTGCAGATTCTGTCCCATGCCGATCGAGCCTGCGAGACCGCGCGGCAGAAAGGCGGTAATCAGGTTGACGTTTATACGCCGCCCAAAGATGAAAGTATCTCGGAGCGAGATGGCGGCGCGATCAGCGAGCAAGATGAAGCAACAATTCACCTGATTCGCGATGCGTTGACCAAGGGTCGTTTCAGTTTGAACTATCAACCGATTGTCAGCTTTGAAAGCGCGGAGGAAGCGCGCTATAAAGTCTATCTGCGGATTGCAGATGACGCAGGTGATCGCCAATCGATGGATAAACTGGGCAATGTGGCAGTGCGGTATGGCATGATGAGCACCCTGGATAAATGGACCATCATCCGGGGGATGGCGGCATTGATTGAAATCCAGAAGAAAGGTGATACCCCTCCCATTCTTTTTGTTCGACTATCTCGTAATTCATTGGCCGACAAAGATTTCTTTGACTGGTTAGTCAAGCGTTTCAAGGAAAGCCGGCTGACGCCGCAATTCCTGGTGTTTGAAATTAAGGAAGATGACGCTGAGGAGGGCTTTGAGGAAACCCGGTTGTTGCAAGTGCGCCTGCGGGAGTTGGGCTGTGGCCTTGCGCTGTCCCATTTTGGCGGTAAGTCGCATTCCGAGCGGCTGCTTACGGGACTAACGCCGGACTATATCAAGCTGGATGGCAGCCTGATTGAGCGGTTGGCTAAGGCCAAGGATGAAAACAGCCGGCAGGCGATGGCGCAACTCGCCCAGCGCGCCCACGAAATCAACACCCGGGTCGTGGCCGCCGGGGTTATGACTGCGCCACAGATGGCCAGCATCTGGCAATTCGGCGTCACGTTAGTACAAGGTAATATGGTGGCGGAAGCCAGCGAGCATCTGGACTTTGATTTTCGTCAGTATGCGGGGTGAGTCGTGAGTAGCGAATGGGGCTTTCGCTACTCCTTGCCTCCCTATCCTCTCTGGCGCAGCGCGGCGATCCGCTCTTCCAGCGGCGGATGGGTCATCAGCAACTTGCGCAGACCCTCGCTCAACCCACCGTTGATGCCAAACGCCGCCATTTGCGAGGGCAATTGCGAAGGCTCATGCAGCTGTCGTAACCGCTCCAGTGCGGCGATCATTTTGCCGCGACTGGCCAGCCGCGCGCCGCCGGCGTCAGCATGAAACTCGCGTTGGCGGCTGAACCACATGACAACCAGCGACGCTAGGAAGCCGAATACGATTTCCATGATAAAGCTGGTGATGTAGTAGCCGATGCCGGGGCCGCGATACTCCCCGCCCCGCGAGAGCGCCTGATCCACCAGATAACCCACCACTCGCGACAGGGCGATCACAAAGGTGTTCAGCACACCTTGAATCAAGGTTAGCGTCACCATGTCGCCATTAGCGACGTGACTGACCTCATGGCCCAGCACTGCCTCGACTTCCTCGGCGCTCATCTGTTCCATCAGACCGGTGCTCACAGCGACCAGGGCATGGTTGCGGCTGGCGCCGGTAGCGAAGGCATTCGGTTCTGGCGAATGATAAAGAGCGACTTCCGGCATCCCGATTCCGGCATTCTGAGCCTGGTAACGAACGGTTTCCACCAGCCACAACTCGGTCTGGGTGCGGGGTTGCTCGATAACTTGAGCGCCGACCGACATTTTCGCGATCCATTTCGACATGAGCAGCGAAATCAGGGAGCCGCCCATACCGAAAATAGCCGAGAAGATCAACAGACCGGTGAGATTGAGGCCGGTTCCAACCAGAAAGCGATCAACTCCAAGTAAACGAGTGATGACGCCGAGCAGAATGATCACGGCCAGATTGGTGACAACAAACAGAAAAATACGCTTCATGATGGCGCTCCGCGAGGATGATGTTGAAGACTCTATAGGCGCTTGGGGGGGAATTTCAAGAAATGGCTATTGACTTCCCTTTTCCTCTGCGAGGTCAGAGGTGAGAGGATCTGATCAACATAGCGTCGCCATAGCTGAAGAACCGGTAACGCTGTTCAACGGCGTGGCGATAAGCGTTAAGAATTTGCGCATGGCCAGCGAAAGCCGCAACCAGCATCAGTAGAGTGGATTCCGGTAGATGAAAATTGGTAATCAGCGCATCCACGTTGCGAAAGCGATAACCGGGGTAAATGAAAATCCGGGTTTCGCCGCTCCACGGTTGAAGAATATTATTCTCGCCGGTAGCGGTTTCCAACGCCCGTACGACAGTAGTGCCGACTGCGACGATCCGCCCGCCACGCGCCTGGGTCGCCTGAATCTGCTGGCAAACCGCCGCGCTGACATCAATCCATTCGGCATGCATCTTATGCCCTTCAATACGCTCTGCCCGCAGCGGTTGAAACGTGCCCGCGCCGACATGCAGGGTAATAAAAGTGGATTCGATTCCCCGTTCGGTGAGCCGATCAAACAAGTTCTGATCAAAGTGTAAACCGGCGGTGGGCGCGGCCACAGCGCCGGGTTGACGAGCATAGATAGTCTGATAACGCTCCCAGTCTGCTCTAGTCGGTTCGCGGGTGATATAAGGCGGCAGGGGAATGCGGCCATGCTGTTCGAGCAACGTCAGTAGTGGTTGATTCCCGTCCAGGCGAATTTCGAACAAATCATCGTGACGACCGAGGACAGTGGCGGTAAATCCAGCGTCGAATTGCAATTTTCCACCGGATTTTGGCGCTTTACTGACCCGAAGTTGGACCAACGCCCGTCGTTCATCCAGCAACCGCTCCACCAGCAATTCGAACCGGCCACCGCTGGCCTTGTGTCCAAACAATCGGGCTGGAATCACCCGGGTGTCATTGAAGACCAGCAGATCGCCTGGCCGCAGCAGTTCGGGCAGATCGCGAAACCAGCAGTCGTCAAGTTGACCGGTCGCGCTGTCCAGCGCCAGCAATCGGCTATCGCTACGTTGCAGCGGCGGATACTGGGCAATCAGTTCTGACGGCAGATCAAAATGGAAATCCTGCCGCCTTAGCGAGTGAACCGGCGATCCGATGGGCTTTTTTACTGCAACCGGGGTCACCGTGGAACCCTGATCACTGTCTAAACTCTGATTGATCATTCCGTTGCCATCATGTGGATATTGAAATGCATAAGACCTTTTTGATTATCACCGCACTGTACGCCGCCAGTAGCTTGGCTGCCGAAAATCAAAGCTCCGAACCGGCTGCGCCCGCGCTGAGCGTGGCTCCGATGGCCCTCAAACAACCCGATCTGACCAAACTGCAAGCCGCGGTTAATGGCGAACAACCGGATAGTGTTGCTCCAACAGCTATCCCTGGTTTGTTCGAGGTCATTCTGGGCGGCCAGGTCTTCTATCTGAGCGCGGATGGCCGTTTTGTCTTGCAGGGTGATCTGCTGGAGCTGGACTCCCGCGCCAATTTGACCGATCGCCGGCGTGGCGAATTGCGAAGCAAGGCGATCGAGACCATCAATGAAAAGGACATGGTGGTATTCGCGCCAGAGGCGGCAGTCCAGCATACAGTGACGGTGTTTACTGATATTGACTGCGGTTATTGTCGCAAGATGCACAGTCAGATAGCTGCTTACAATAAGGAAGGCATCAAGATACGCTATCTGATGTTTCCGCGCGAGGGAATTAACTCCGATTCATTCAATAAGGCGGTGGCGGTTTGGTGCGCCGACAATCGACAGGAAGCGATGACCAAAGCCAAACGTGGCGAAGAGATCGAGCGCAAAACCTGCGACAATCCAATCCAGGCGCAATTTGAACTGGGCCAGAAACTGGGTGTGCGCGGGACGCCGAGCATGATCCTGGAAGATGGCGAACTGATTCCCGGGTACGTGCCGCCGACCCAATTAGCGCAGCTTCTGGCAAAAGGTAACAATTGAGAATTCATGTTCTACAACCCTTTGGAACCGTTCCAGAAAATTCCCTCTCCCGGTGGGACAGGGCCTGCAATTAGCGCCGCCTGCTATGCTGTTATCCCCTCCTCGACCTTGCCTCCCGGATCTGCGCCATGCGTTTTTTCAACGCTAGAGTCCGGTTCGACCTGAGCGTCATTACTGCCTGTCGCCTCTACAGCGTTGAAACCTTGATGAAATTATCGGGTTGATCGATCAGAAAAATACTTTTTTCTCCACACCCCGCGCCAGACCGGCAAGACTTCCTGTCGGCTGGCGCTGCGGGACTTGCTGAATCAGGGTGGACGCTACCAGGCTGTTTACGCCAATCTGGAAACTGTCGAGGTAGCCTGCGAAGATATCGCGATGGCCATGTCGGGCATTGTGCAACCACTGTTGTTGGCACGTCCTGCTGTTTCATGGGTTTCGGCAAATATGAGTTTGCCTATTCCTACTCATTTTTTACCCAATTCTATTCTATGACATTACAGCTATTGATCTTATTATGAATAAGCTATTAATTATATTTTTAATAGTTAAAAAGTGATCATGTGAAAAATATTTCAAATAAAAATTAAACTACGAAACCGTATTCGCGATTAAGTAGAGATGGGCATAATGTTTGTAGCTTTAGGCAAGCTATTTCTCTCCAAAAATTTATCATGAAGGCCCATCTCGACAGTCAAGCAACATGCATTGCAAAAGGAGGAAGGCCATGCAAAAACGTATCTTTGGCAACAGTGGACTGGAAGTTTCCGCGCTGGGTTATGGGTGTATGGGCCTGAATTTCGGTTACGGATCGGGCATCGGCAAGGAAGAAGCCATCAAGCTCATTCGCCATGCCTTTGATCGAGGCGTGACGTTCTTCGATACGGCGGAGGCGTATGGCCCCTTTACCAATGAAGAAATCGTGGGTGAGGCGCTGGAACCGATCCGCGATCAAGTGGTGATCGCCACCAAATTCGGTTTTCAGGACGGCATGGCGGCCAAAGGCTTGGACAGCCGCCCGGAACGCATCCGCCAGGTCGCCGAAGAATCCTTGAAACGTCTACGCACCGACCGTATCGACCTGTTTTACCAACACCGCGTCGATCCCTCCGTGCCGATCGAAGACGCGGCCGGTACGGTCAAGGACCTCATCGCCGAAGGTAAAGTCAAGCATTTCGGCCTGTCGGAAGCGAGTGTACACAGCATCCGAAAAGCTCATGCCGTGCAGCCGGTTACCGCCCTGCAAAGCGAATATTCGCTGTTCTGGCGTGAACCGGAACAAGAGATCCTGCCGACCCTGGACGCATTGGGCATTGGCTTCGTGCCATTCGCCCCCCTGGGCAGAGGCTTTTTGACGGGCAAGATCGACGAGAGCACCGCCTTTGCGGACAACGACATGCGCAAGAGCGTGCCGCGCTTTACGGAAGAAAACCGCAAGGCCAATCACGCGCTGGTTACTCTGATTAGCGGTATCGCCCAGGAAAAGAAAGCCACGCCCGCGCAGGTCGCCCTAGCCTGGTTGCTTGCGCAAAAGCCGTGGATCGTCCCGATCCCTGGCACGACCAAAACATCCCGGTTGGAGGAAAATCTTGGCGGCACAGCGCTGGAACTAACGCCGACCGACCTGGCGAACATCGAGCGGGCCACCTCGGAAATGACTCTTCACGGCGACCGTTACTCGCCGGCGATGCAAAGATACGTTGATAACCAATGATAGAACCGGATGGAGCGATTAAGATGATGAAAACCCTTGGATACGCCACACATTCCCCTACCGGCACGTTGAAACCGTTCACGTTCGAACGCCGTGAACCGCGACCCGAAGACGTCGTCATCGACATTCTGTATTGCGGGATCTGCCACTCGGACATTCACTCGGCTCGCAACGAATGGGGCTGGACGCAATACCCGTTCGTACCCGGCCATGAAATCGTTGGCCGGGTACGCACTGTGGGTGGCAACGTCAACCGATTCAAGCCCGGCGATTTGGTGGGGGTCGGTTGCTTGGTCGATAGCTGCCGCCATTGCGAAGCCTGCGAGGATGGGCTGGAACAATATTGTGATAATGGCTTTACCGGAACCTATGGCGGCGAAGATAAAATCGGCGGCACGCCCCACCCCTTCACCTTCGGCGGCTATTCCGACCAGATCACGGTCGATGAACGCTTCGTGCTGCGCATTCCCGAAAATCTCGATCCGGCTGCCGCCGCGCCCTTGCTCTGCGCCGGCATCACTACCTATTCCCCGCTGCGCCATTGGAAGGTGGGGCCGAGCCAGAAAGTTGGGATCATCGGCCTAGGCGGTCTGGGTCATATGGGCGTCAAATTCGCCCATGCCATGGGCGCCCATGTGGCGATGATCACCACCTCGCCCGAAAAAGGCGCAGACGCGCAAAAGCTTGGCGCGGATGAAGTCCTGCTGTCCACCGACGAGGCGGCGATGCAGGCGGCGCAAAATAGCTTCGACTTCCTGCTCAACACCATTCCCGTCGGCCATGACATCGACCCTTATATGGCTCTGCTGAAACGCGACGCGACCATGGTCATCGTCGGCGCGGTCGAAGCGCTCACCAGAGTAGACGGCATTCCCTTCATCTTCCGCCGCCGCTCGCTAGCCGGATCGTTGATCGGCGGATTGCCGGAAACACAAGAAATGCTGGATTTCTGCGGGGAGCGCAACATCACCTGCGATATCGAAACCATCGTAATCAAGAACGTCAACACGGCTTACGACCGCACCGTCAAAGGTGATGTGAAATACCGCTTTGTCATCGATATGGCCTCACTCAAACAAGACGCCGTATAAGTGACCCAAGGCATCAGGACTTTCGCTTCACACTACATGTACCGTTGTTCTTGCCAGTAAATCCACTATATACGGTGGTATGGAGCCATCCAAGCGAAAGTCCTGGGCATTAAGAAAGTGAAGCCGTCCATGCCACACAGTATCGCCCTACAGCGCATCTCTATCCTCGCGATCATCCCGGTGAGCTACCTGATGATCATCCTGAATATTTCGATCATGATTACGGCGCTGCCGAAAATCCAGGAGTATGCATTCACCTCCCCCCTTTGAAAAAGGGGGGCCGGGGGGATTTCGCACAGGCGACGGGGCCAAAATCCCCCCCTCACCCCCCTTTGCCAAAGGGGGGACTGAACGGTTACATCCAGGATACGCTCGGCTTTTCGGATGAATCATCCTATTTGATGCCATGAGAACGATTGGAAATCATGCTTCAGCCCAATAAAAACCTAGTGTCTTTTGCAATGGCCGGGGATAACGAATATCCACCGGACAGCGGAGATTTGAAAAAACTGGCCGACTTGATTGCCCAATTCGCACCGCATGACGGACGCTTCCAGCTATTAGGTTACGGCCTGCATGTGGTCAAGGAGACGAAAACGACCGCTGAAACGACGCGTACCATGAGTCAGCCGGGTATGTGCATCGTGGCCCAAGGCGCGAAGCGCGTTTCGCTGGCACACCACTCCTTCGAATACAACGAATCCCGTATGGTGGTTTATGCGGCCGAAGTGCCGGTCGGCGCCAGCATCGTCAAGGCCAGCTCAGAAGAACCCTTCCTTTGTCTTGTCGTACCTCTTGATCCTCAGAAACTGATCGAATTGATTTTGAAAATCTTTCCACAAGGAGTACCCAAAACGCTGGACACCCAGGCGATTTATGTCGGTAACAGCAATCCAAAAATCGTGACCGCTGCCATCCGGATCATGAGTCTGATCTTACAGCAAGAAGAAGCCGATCTTCTGGTGCCTCTGGTCATTGATGAAATTCTCATCCGTTTACTACGAAGCCCAGCGGGTCCTTCTATCGCACAGATCGGCATTACGGATTCCCATGCGCAAAAGGTGTCAAAGGCTATTTCGTGGCTTAAGGAAAACTATGCTACACCCATCAAAATTGAAGAACTGGCCGCCATTTCAAGGATGAGTCCCTCTTCCTTTTACAGCCATTTTAAATCGCTGACCTCCATGAGTCCGCTGCAATTCCAAAAAACACTGAGATTGCAGGAAGCACGCAATTTAATCATGACGCGAAGAGTGGGTGTCAGCAGCGCAGGTTTTCAGGTGGGTTACGCCAGTCTCTCGCAATTTAGCCGCGAATACAGCCGTCTGTTCGGCTGCTCCCCGAGTAAAGATATTGCACAATTACGGAGTGCCTGAAAAAGATCTAATGCGCCGTCAAGCTCTGGAGGGCCTGATTCTCCGCAGCTTGCTGTGTTATGAATCAGGTATTTATCTTTATTGAAAAAAATACCGCCCGGGCCGAATGGCCCGGGCGGCGGGACAACGCTGCAACGACGAACGGGACACAATCCCCCGTTTGCCGCGAGTCGCTTACTCGAACTCGACGATCGCCTGATCGACCGCTAGGCTGTCGCCGGGCGCCGCGAGAATCTTGGCGACCTTGGCGTCGTGATCGGCGCGCAACACATTCTCCATCTTCATCGCCTCGATCACCGCCAGGTCCTCACCCGCTTTAACTTCCTGACCGATCTCGACATTGAGCTTGGTCAGCAACCCCGGCATCGGCGATAGCAGGTATTTCGACATATCCGGCGCTTCCTTGATCGGCATCAGGGCCTGCAATTCCGCCACGTACGGTGACCTGACCATCATGTCGGCTTGTGAACCCCAGTGGAACAGCCGGTAAATCATGTCGCGACGCTCGACCTGGATGCAGATTTCCGTGCCATTCAACGTCCCCTTGAACAAGGGATAACCGAATTGCCAGTCGCTGCGCACCTGATAGCTTTCGCCCATGTAGGTCACATCGTAGCCGCCGTCGGCAGGGTCGATATGCACCGGGTGCTGTTCGCCGCCCATCATTACGACCCAGTCATTCTTGACCACTCGCTCGTGGCCCAGCAGTTGACCACTGATTTTGGCGGCGCGATCCATATACCGGCGATGCAGGAAGGCGGCAACCGAAATCAGCAGCGCCGGATCGTCATGCGGCACATCGGAGGCATGGAAGCCCTGCGGGTATTCCTCGGCGATCATGTTGGTGCTGATGCGCCCGGTCATGAACCGGGTATGCACCATCAGCGCCGCTAGGAAGCTGATATTATGCTGGACGCCGCGAATGAAAAATTCGTTCAGGGCGTCGCGCATGTGGGCGATGGCGCGGTCGCGGGTCGATCCGTAGGTGATGAGCTTGGCGATCATCGGATCGTAGTACATCGAGACTTCGCTGCCTTCGTAAATGCCGGTATCGACCCGCACCACCTCGGTTTCCTTAGGCGGCAGGTATTTGACCAACCGGCCAATGGAAGGCAGGAAATTGCGGAACGGATCCTCGGCGTACACGCGCGCTTCGATGGCCCAGCCCTTGAGCCGCACATCGTCCTGGGTGAAACTCAGCTTCTCTCCGGCGGCCACGCGGATCATCTGCTCGACCAGGTCGAGGCCGGTCACGTATTCCGTGACCGGATGTTCGACCTGCAAACGGGTGTTCATTTCCAGGAAGTAGAAGTTGCGCTTGGCGTCGACGATGAACTCCACCGTACCCGCCGACTGATAATCCACCGCCTGGGACAGCGCCACGGCTTGCTCGCCCATCGCCCGGCGGGTCTTCTCATCCAGGAACGGCGAAGGCGCTTCTTCGATCACCTTCTGATGGCGACGTTGTAGGGAACATTCACGCTCGCCCAGATAAACAATATTGCCGAAGCTGTCGCCGAGCACCTGGATTTCAATATGGCGCGGCTCCTCGATGTATTTCTCGACAAACACCCGGTCGTCGCCGAAGGAGGAGCGCGCTTCGTTGGTAGCGCGTTCAAAACCATCCCGGCACTCGGCGTCGTTCCAGGCGATGCGCATACCCTTGCCGCCGCCGCCAGCGCTGGCCTTGAGCATCACTGGATAACCAATGTCGCGCGCAATCTCCACCGCCTGGTCAGCGTCCTTAATGATTTCGGTATACCCCGGCACGGTGCTGACGCCCGCTTCCTTGGCCAGCTTTTTGGAGGTGATCTTGTCGCCCATGGCGTCGATGGCGCGCACCTTGGGGCCGATGAACACGATGCCTTCCTTTTCCAGCGCTTCGCAGAACGCGGGCCGCTCGGATAGGAAGCCATAACCGGGATGGACCGCTTCCGCGCCGGTATCCTTACAGGCCTGGAGGATGCGCTCCATGACCAGATAGCTCTGTGCGGTCGGCGGCGGGCCAATCAGCACGGCTTCGTCGGCCATTTCCACATGTAGCGCGTCCCGATCGGCCTCGGAGTAAACGGCCACGGTTTTTATGCCCATTTTGCGGGCGGTCTTGATCACACGGCAGGCGATTTCGCCGCGGTTGGCGATGAGAATTTTTTTAAACATGGATCGCTTCCCTCTTTACAGCGGAATGTTGCCGTGCTTGCGCCACGGATTTTCGAGTTCCTTGTCCCGCAACATAGCCAGCGAGCGGCAAATGCGCTTACGGGTGCCGTGCGGCATGATGACGTCATCGATAAAGCCGCGATGGCCGGCAATGAACGGGTTAGCGAATTTTCTGCGGTATTCTTCGGTGCGGGCTTCGATCTTGGCCAGATCGCCGATATCTTGGCGGAAAATGATTTCCACCGCACCTTTGGGACCCATGACCGCGATTTCGGCAGTCGGCCAGGCGAAGTTGACATCGCCGCGCAGATGCTTGGAACTCATTACGTCGTATGCGCCGCCATAAGCTTTACGGGTAATGATGGTGACCTTGGGCACCGTGCATTCGGCGTAGGCGTAGAGCAACTTGGCGCCGTGCTTGATAATGCCGCCGTACTCCTGCGATGTACCTGGCATGAAGCCGGGCACGTCGACGAAGGTAATGATGGGAATGTTGAAGGCATCGCAGAAGCGCACGAAACGAGCGGCCTTGATTGAGGACTTGATGTCCAAACAGCCGGCCAGCACCATCGGCTGGTTAGCGACGATGCCGACGGGCCAACCATCCATACGCGCCAGACCAACGATGATGTTTTTTGCGTTGTCCGGCTGAATTTCGAAGAAGTCGACATCATCCACAATCTTCAGGATCAGCTCTTTGATATCATAGGGCTTGTTAGGATTGTCAGGAACCAGCGTATCCAGCGAATAGTCCAGCCGGTCCGCTGGGTCGGGGGTCGGGCGGAATGGCGGCTTTTCCTTGTTGTTCGCCGGCAGGAAATTAATAAAGCGGCGCAGCATCAACAGCGCTTCGATGTCGTTCTCGAACGCCCGATCGCATACGCCGGACTTGACCGAGTGTGTCATAGCGCCGCCCAGTTCTTCAGCAGTCACTTCCTCGTGAGTGACGGTTTTGACCACTTCGGGACCGGTCACAAACATATACGAGGTATCCTTGACCATAAAGATAAAGTCGGTCATGGCCGGGGAATACACTGCGCCGCCGGCGCAAGGCCCCATAATCATGGAAATTTGCGGAATGACTCCGGAGGCCATGACGTTGCGCTGGAACACGTTGGCGTAACCGGCTAGCGAATCCACTCCTTCCTGGATGCGGGCGCCGCCAGAGTCGTTCAGGCCGATGACCGGCGCGCCGACCTTGATGGCGTGATCCATGATCTTGCAGATTTTTTCGGCGTGAGGTTCGGACAGCGAACCGCCAAACACCGTGAAATCCTGGCTGAATACGAAGACGATCCGACCATTGACCGTACCGTAACCGGTGACTACCCCATCGCCGGGAATGGAGGTATCGGCCATGCCGAAGTCGGCGCAGCGATGCTCGACGAACATGTCCCATTCTTCAAAACTGCCCGGATCGAGCAGTACTTCGATGCGCTCGCGGGCGCTGAGTTTGCCCCGCTTATGCTGCGCGTCAATGCGGCGCTGACCCCCGCCCAGACGGGCGCCGGCGCGCTTTTCTTCTAATTGATGAATAATGTCATGCATGAACGCTCTCTCCTTACTGATATCGGACGCCGCGGCTGAACCAGCGGCGACGGGAGCTTGAAGGCCCGCCCGGATGAGGGGGCAAGCCGGGTGAAAACCGGGTGACGTTTTGGAAGGGGATAACCAGGATTTTGATATTTTTCATATTTTTTATTCAGATAGACGGCAGGCGAGATTGCAAACCGTGAAAATCAGTTTCGCCGATTATAATAAGGTTTTTAGGCGATCAACGCTATGCGCCCCTGGATATTTTCACTCAGCCAAGCGCTCATCGAATCCGATTCCAGCATTAGTCCGGTTCTGAATTGTTAAAGACTATAATGATCGCTTGTCTTCTTTCCCCAATCCTGTCATTCCATATTGGAAATCGGATCCATTCAGGAGCAACTTACTGTTTCTGTTTATTAAATATGAAACATGATGCCTGAAACCTCTATATATGCCCGCCCTACTACACTTTCGAGGCGCGATGAACATTCCGCAGAATAGCCTGGTGCTGTACAAGAACGGT
>ERZ795053.2401-NODE-2401-length-22774-cov-3.755843_pt1 | contig 22774 bp, 16 predicted proteins | sample MGYA00375137_ERZ795053 | MGnify/ENA primary metagenome ERZ795053 (study PRJEB30182, sample SAMN05720284) | activated sludge metagenome | isolation source: Anaerobic digester | place: Hong Kong | collected 2014-12-17 ...
CAGGGGGGCAAGCACGCCGAAGGCGAGCCGGTGTTGCTCGGCATCACCAAGGCCTCCTTGGAAACCGACAGCTTCATCTCCGCCGCGTCGTTCCAGGAGACCACCCGTGTCCTCACCGAGGCCGCCACTCTCGGCAAGATCGACCAGCTGCGCGGCTTCAAGGAGAACGTCATCATGGGGCATCTCATTCCGGCCGGCACCGGTCACTGGGCCGATGGTCTCGCCGTTTTCGAAGACGACGAGTTCGCCGGACCGAGCGACGAGGAGTTGGCCAATGCGGCAGCGGACCTCGAAGAAGTCGAAGCCTGATTTCTCCCGCAAGGGAGGGGCCGACCTTCCGAACGATTCCGAAAGCCCCGAAGGTGAACGCCTTCGGGGCTTTTTGTTATAGACGGGCCAGCCGATCACGGGACCGGAGGGGCGTTTGATTCGACAGAAGCTCTGCTGGTGGATCCTATGGTTCTACCTTCCCACGGACAGCAGGTGGTCCATTGGTTGTTTTATTTTCTAAAGGCGGATTTTGATAAGGCTTTGGACAGATTGACGCAAACAGTGCCATCATGATTTTGTTGGCCATCCCACCGCGATGATGCTTATTGGTGGGAACATGGATCTTTCACTCAATCAAAAAGCGGTTCTGATCACAGGTGGCGCGGGCACTCTGGGGATGGCGGCGGCGCGGTGCTTTGCCACGGAAGGCGCGAAGGTCGGCCTGCTCGATCTGGCTTCCCAAAGGGAAGACCCCGGGGTCGTTTCCTTCCTGGCCGAGTTTCCCGAACAGGCCGCTTTTTTCCCGCTGGATCTGGTGGACGAAACCTCGATCCGGGAATGCGTGGGCGCCGTGCTGGCTCGGTTCGGAGTCATCGATGCGGTGGTTCACAATGCGGCGACCTTTCACTTTTCCCCGGTCTGCGACTGGGGCTCCACCGCTCCGTTGGATCTCCACTACGCCGTGGGAGTCCAAGGGCCTGTCCGGTTGCAACGGGAGATCTGGAAACAATGTCCCTCCGCGTTGGGGGGCAGCGTGGTCGTGATCTCCTCGGTGGCGGGGCATGTGGGCGAGCCGGATGCCTTTGCCTACACTCCCATCAAGGCCGCCCAAAAAGGATTCGCGCTGAGCTGTGCCATGGAAATGTCCGCTCATGGCGGATGGGCGGTCTCGGTCTCCCCCGGGCATATCTGGGGGCCCATTCACCGTTCCCGCGCCGAAGCCGCCGGGTTGGGACGGGAGGCTTACGAGCAGTCCAAGCCAAACATTCAAAGCACCCTCCTGGGCCGCTTTCTGGAGCCCGCGGAAGTGGCGCGATGGATCGTCCTCGCGGCCTCCCCGACCGGCCAGTCCCTCACCGGGCAGGATCTCCGGGTCACCCTGGGTATCGAAGCCGGTGGTTTCAACCGGGGCTACGACACTTCCGCTGGCGGAGGCAAAGTCGAGTGGTAATACCCCCCTCTGGGGGCGCGGGGCTGCGTCGATCCCGCACGGATGCGGCCATTTTTCTGTTTCAATCGGGCCTGGTCACGGGCATAATGCGGTTCCGATGAAACCCCCTACCGTAACCTTTTGTCTCGCAGGCCTCCTCGCCTGCGGGTTCGCCTCCGCCCAGGACAAACCCATGGATGCCCCTCTCAAATCCGAACCCTTCGGTGAAATCGATGGTCACGCTGTGACTCTCTATACCCTGACCAACAAGCACCGCCTTCAGGCCCGGATCATGGACTATGGCGGGGTGGTCGTCTCCCTCCGGGTGCCGGACCGGGAAGGGAAGCTCGCCGATGTGGTGCTGGGCTTTGACACGGTGGCGGAATACCCCGAGAAAAGCCAGTATTTCGGCTGCATCACCGGCCGCTACGCCAACCGGATCGCGAAAGGGAAGTTTTCCCTCGATGGCAAGGAATACACCCTCGCCACCAACAATGAGCCCAACCATCTCCACGGCGGCGTCAAAGGATTCAATCAATACGTCTGGAAAGGCACCGCCATGGAAACGCCGGACGGCCCGGCCTTGAAGCTGGTCTGGAGCAGTCCCGACGGGGATGAAGGCTACCCTGGCAAGCTGGACTGCGAAGTCACCTACACCCTGACCCAGGGAAACGCCCTGCGGATCGACTACAAGGCCGTCACCGACAAGCCCACGGTCCTCAACCTGACGAACCACAGCTACTGGAACCTTTCCGGGGAAGGCTCGGCCACGGTGCTCGACCACGAACTGACGATCCTGGCGGACCGCTACACACCGGTGGATGAGACCTCCATTCCGACCGGGGAAGTCGCCCCGGTGGAAGGCACCCCGCTCGATTTCCGGAAACCCACGGTGGTGGGGGCGCGGATCGGGGAGGACCATGGGCAATTGAAGAACGGACTCGGCTACGATCACAACTACGTCTTCAAAAACGTCCGTGACGGCAAGATGATCCACATGGCGACCCTCCGGGATCCGAAGTCGGGCCGGATCATGGACGTGGACAGCACCGAGCCGGCCATCCAGTTCTACACGGGGAATTTCCTCGACGGCCGCACCGGCAAGGGAGGGAAGCCGTATGCGCACCGCTCCGCCCTGTGTCTGGAAACACAGACGTTTCCAGACTCTCCCAACCGGCCCTCCTTTCCCTCTCCGGTGTTGCGTCCGGGACAGACCTACGAGACCACCACGATCTACACTTTCTCAGCGAAGTAAGCTGTTCCCGATTCCCGCATGAGCCGCTCCCATCATCTCGATCTCGACCGTTTTGTCAGGGGGCTGGCTCGTCGGAACCCCGCTCAGGCGGAGTTTCACCAGGCGGTCCGGGAAGTCATGCACGATGTCTTTCCTTTCGTCCGGGAGAACCTTCGTTATTCCGAGCAGGCCATCCTGGAGCGGATGACCGAGCCGGACCGGGTGGTGATTTTTCGCGTCACCTGGGAGGATGACCGGGGGAGAGTGCATGCCCACCGGGGATGGCGGGTGCAGTTCAGCAATACCATCGGGCCTTACAAGGGAGGACTGCGGTTCCACCGCTCAGTGAACCAGAGCATCCTGAAGTTCCTCGCCTTTGAGCAGATTTTCAAAAACAGTCTGACGGGGCTGCCGATGGGCGGGGCCAAAGGGGGATCCAACTTTGATCCCCACGGTCGTTCCGATCGTGAGGTGATGCGCTTCTGCCAGGCGTTCATGACCCAGCTGGCTCCCTACATTGGCGAAGACACCGATGTGCCGGCGGGGGACATGGGGGTGGGATCCCGGGAGATCAGTTATCTCTTTGGGCAATGGCGTCGTTTGGAAAACCGCTTCGTGGGAGTGCTCACCGGCAAAGACCTTTCCTTCGGCGGCAGCCTGATCCGGAAAGAGGCGACCGGTTACGGCGCCGTCTATTTCGCAGAGGAGATGCTGACCCTGCGGGGAGATTCGCTGGCGGGCAAAACCTGCACGGTGTCCGGCTCGGGAAATGTGGCGCTCTACTGCGTGGAAAAGCTGCTCCAGAATGATGCCCGGGTGGTCACCGTGTCCGACTCCGATGGGACCATTTTCGTGCCGCAGGGATTCACGTGGGAGATGTTTGACCATTTGAAAGAGCTCAAAGAAAAGCGGCGCGGGAGGCTGGGGGAATTTGCCGAGAAATTCGGGGTCGAGTTCCGCGGGCAGAGCCGGCCGTGGAGTGTGCCCTGTGATCTGGCATTTCCGTGTGCGACGCAGAATGAACTCAACGGAGAGGATGCTGCCGCTCTCGTGGGCAACGGAGTCCAAGGCGTTGTGGAAGGAGCCAACATGCCGTGCACCCCGGAAGCGGTGGAACTGTTCCGGACCAAGGGTGTGCTCTATGCCCCGGGTAAGGCCGCCAATGCCGGCGGGGTTTCCGTATCCGGGTTGGAACAAAGTCAGAATTCTCTGAGATTGAGCTGGTCACGGGAGGAAGTCGACAGCCGGCTGCGGACGATCATGCACGAGATCCACAAGAAGTGTGTCGCCTACGGCCAGGATCCTTCCGGGATGATCAACTACCAACGGGGCGCGAACATCGCCGGTTTCGTCCGGGTGGCGGATGCGATGCTGGCCCAAGGCTTGGTCTGACGGCATCCACCTGCGCTCCGCGATCTGGGGCTCCGTCAGCTTCTTGGTTGGGGGTGTGGCGACATCCCTATCCCTGCGTCCTGACGTTGATGCGTCCATTTTTCATGTCGCCACGTCATCATAATCAGTGTAATATTCAAATTCTACACAATTATCGGTTATTATTAATGAAGCTTAAACATTCTGTCGGCGTGTGTCTGTTCGGAGGTTGCCTGCTCCTGCTCAGTGTTGCGGCGACGGCGGAAACGCCGCCACCAGCCAAATCAAACGACAAGCCTGCCGAAAAACCGGCGGTGCCGACTCCCTCGGCGGCTCCTGGCCAGGCCAAGACCGCCCCTGCGAAATCGCCGGTCACGGTCCCTCCTGAAACCAAGAGCGACGCGAAGGTCGCCCCCAAGGAGGCGGACGCCAAGCCTGGCGTCCTCAAAGTGAAAGCGGGGCCCATGGAAGTCCGAATCAGTCTTGACGCGGTTTTGGTGGCAGAGGAAAAAACGGAGATCAGCGTGGCTCCAAAAGAATGGGCCGACCTGACCGTCCTCGAAGCGTTGCCCCATGGTTCGGTGGTCAAGAAGGGGGACCTCTTGGTGACCCTGGATCTTGTCAAACTGGATGAAACCATCGACGCGCTGAAGCGGGCCCGTCCCTCGGCGGAGTTGGATCTTCAGATGGCCGGGCAGGAATTCACCGCCCTTTCCAAAAGCACCCCCATGTCCCTGGCCGCGGCCCGGCGGAGCAAAATGCAGGCCGAGCAGGATCTGGCCTGGTATGAGGACAAAGGAAAGCCCAGCGACGAAAAGGATGTGGCTGAAGTGGTGAAAAATTACGAAGATTACCTGAGCTATGCCCAGGAGGAATTGAATCAGTTGGAGAAAATGTACAAGGCCGACGATCTCACGGAGGAAACCGAAGAGATCGTCTTGAAGCGCGCCCGGGCCGATGTGGAGCGCGCCAAATGGCGGCTCGAAGTGGGACGAATGAATGCCGAGCGCCAGTTGAACACCAGTATTCCCCGGGAGCACACGGCATACCGCGACGCGGCGGAACGCGAGGAGATCAACTGGCGCAAGTCGGAAGCGGTTCTGCCGGACACCCTGAAAAAGAAGGAGCGCGAACTGGCGGAGTTGAGCAAGCAGTTCGAGCTCGCCGGGAAAAAGATCGCGGATTTGGAAGCGGACCGGAAGCATTTGGAAGTGAGAGCCCCGCACGATGGGGTGTTGTATTATGGCGCCGCGGCCAGGGGCAGTTGGGCGGGAGCCGCCCTCGTGGAGAAAAAGCTGGTGCCGGGTGGCAAGTTGCTGGCGCGCGAAGTTTTCATGACCGTGGTCAATCCTTCGAAACTGGGACTCCAGGCCAACATTGGGGAGACAGAACGGAATCGCCTGCGCCGCGACGTCATCCTAACCGGTGAGATTAAAGCCATTCCGGAAGCCATGCTGACGGCGAAATTGAAGCAGATCGGTCCCGTGCCGTATGGCAACAACACGTTCGACGCCTTTTTCTCGATCGAGAAAACCGACGCTGAGGGGCTCTATCCCGGGATGACCTGCAAGCTTGCCTATGAGGCATTCCGCTCCGAGAAAGCCCTGACGGTGCCCCGTGAAGCCCTTCGGCGGGCCGACAATGGCACCCGCTACGTGCTGTTGGGGAACGGTGAAAAGCGCGAGGTCAAAACCGGAATCTTCGGTGACAAAGCGGTGGAGATCGTCTCCGGTCTGAAGGAGGGAGACGAGATCCTGCAACCATGAGACGCACGCACCGAGTGGCGGGCCGTGGATGGATTCTCGGCCTGCTGATGACCTGCGGGGCTGGTCTGGCGGCGCCGGACGGTCCTCTGCCGACATCTCCCGCGCCCGCGGCGGTGAACCCCAGTGACATCCGGTCCGCGATGGACCGGGGAGTGGCCTTTTTGCTCGGCAGCCAGCACCGGGATGGATCCTGGGGAGCGGCGACGAGAACCAAAGGACTGAACATTTACGCTCCGGTGCCCGGTGCCCACCATGCCTTCCGCACCGCGGTGACCGCTCTCTGTGTCTCCGCGTTGCTGGAACTGCCCCAGGAACAGATCCGACCGGGCGTGGCTCCCGCACTGGAATTGGGCGAAGCGTTTCTGCTGGAAGAACTGCCGAAAGTCCGCCGCGGAAGCGCGGACGCGATTTACAATGTCTGGACGCATGCCTACGGGCTGCAGGCCCTGGTGAAAATGCACGCGGAGGCCGCACAAAAAGGGGACACCGAGCGGCAGCGTGAGATTCGTCGTGTCGCCCAGACCCAGATCGATTTGTTGGGCCGCTATGAAAGCGTCAACGGAGGCTGGGGATATTATGATTTCGAGGTGGGGTCGAAACGTCCGGCTTCCTCCGCGATCAGCTTCACGACGGCCACGGTGCTGATCGCCTTTCATGAGGTGGAGACCCTGCCGGGAATCGATGTTTCCGATGCCATGGTGAAGCGCGCCATCGACTCCATCAACCGGCAGAAAAAACCCGATCACAGCTATCTCTACGGCGAATATTTGAAGTGGCAGCCTGTCCGGGGCATCAACACTGCCGGGGGCAGCCTCGGTCGGAGTCAGGCCTGTAATCTGGCGCTGCGCCTCTGGGGAGATCCCGGCATCACTGACGATCTGGTGGTCGAGTGGCTGCACCGCCTGAGGGACCGGAATGGTTGGCTCGACATGGGCAGAAAACGTCCTGTGCCTCATGAGAGCTGGATGCAGGTGGCGGCCTACTTTTACTACTACGGGCACTACTACGCCAGCCACTGTCTCCAGCTGCTGCCCATCGAGCAGCGGCCACCGCTGCAATCCGACCTCGCGGCCATTCTACTGGCCCGGCAAGAGAAGGACGGTTCCTGGTGGGATTTTCCCTTTTATGACTACCACCAGCCGTACGGGACGGCCTTTGCCCTGATGACACTGCAGCGCTGCCTGCCCGCGGGGAAATAGTTCTTTGGTTGAATCTATTTCTTGGGGTTATTTCTGGGAGAGCCATTCGCGGACCACGCCGAGATCGCGTTGGTGGGCGTCGCGGAAAGATTTGAGCACCGCCGGGTCTTTGGCGTCTCCTTTGAGATATTCGACATGCAGCGAAATCGGCCCCTGGTAGCCCGATTCCATCAGCATTTTGCCATACGCCGGATTCACCTGCCCTTCTCCCAACGGACAGGTCTCGATTTTGCGTCCGACCCATTTGAAATCTTTCAAGTAGGCCGCTCCGATATGGTCGGACACCAATTGGAAATGAAGAGGCCAGGAAAGCCCTCCTTCCACCGTGGCATGCAGGATATCAAAGGCGAAGGATAACTCCCCGGGGGGATAGTCCCGCATCAGGGAATAGACATCCCAAACCGGGGCGCCCATGTAATCCTTGCCGGAGTGGTTTTGAAACAAAGGCTGGATTCCCAGTTCCCGGCTGAGGGCCACGAGATCTTTGATTATCGGTTTCGCGGCCTCCAACTGGGGCCAGATCGGCTGCTTGAGATCATACTTGGTGACCCCCATGCGGAATCGCTTGATGCCGAGTTGTGCGGCGGTCCGCAGCACGGATTCAGTGTGCTGTTCGGGGCTGACTTCGGTGATTCCCGAAGTGAGGATGGTCATTTCGAGACCCTGCTTTTTAAGGGCTTCGACGAACTTGGGAAGTTCGTCCGGCACCCGTTCCGGCTCGATGTGGCCTTTCGGACGGATCGGAGCTTCGATGCCATCGACGCCGACCTCGGCGGCAACACTGGCGATGTCGTCGAAGGACAAGCCCTGCAGGTGTTTGCTGAAAAAGCACAGTCGGTTGCGGGGGCTGTCCGTGGCGGCCTTGAGCGGGAGGGCTCCGGCGAGGGCGGATGCCGAGAGACCATGAAGAAACGTGCGACGGTTGGGCATGGCGCCAGTGTGGCCAAGTCCCCGGCTGCTGGCAAGCGGCGTGTTCAGGGAGGGCGGGGCAAAAGTCCACAAAAAAGGCGCCCGTCATCCGACAGGGCGCCTTTCCTAAGCTCTGAAAATCAGAACGGCTCCGGCTCAGAAACTGATGACCATGTCAACCGTGAAGCGGTCTTTCATGAGTCCTTGTTCCTCGTCGGTGAGGGGAAATTCCCAAGCGAAACCAAGATCCACGGGACTGTCGGGAATGCGGATGCGGAAGCCGAGCGCGGCGGTCACCAAATTGCGGTTTTGGCCGGCATTGCTGGCCCCCCAGTTGACCAGGTCCCCGCCTTCAAAAGCGATGACCGAGGGCAAGGCCCCGCCGAGATGAGGCTGGAACCGGGATCCTCCGTCGCCTTCATTCATGACATTGAACCAGTTGACCTCGAACAGGGGATGAAACCAGTCGGTCACTTTGTAGCTGACATGGGCGCTGGTGTAAAAAATGGAACTCTCGGTGTCGTTGTCGATCGGAAGCTTGAAGCCCAGCTGATGGGACAATTGGAGGTTTCCGAAATGCTTCAGGGTGGCGATGGAGGGGATGATGACGCCGTCGCCTTCTCCCTGTCAGGCTTGCTCACTCCCCAGCGGGATTTCATAGAGGAGTTGCACGTTGGACGCGAGACGCTGCTCCGGCTCATAGAGCCAGGCGTACTTCAAGCCCGCGGCGACGTTGGCCCACCCATTGGTTTCTTCCAGCGTGTGGTCTGGATCAAACACGATGTAGCCGTCCTTGGTGGCATTGATGGAAAGGCGCTCATTGATGGCGATTTCAGCCTGGATGGCATAGACCTGATAGTCGCCTCCCAAAGGAACCTTGCCGATCAAGGTGTCAACCACGTCGGGCATGCGGTTCTGGATGAAGATCGGATGGATCTGGGTTTTGGGGATGGCGAGATCGAAATGGGTGGGATTCGAAATGGGGCGAATGGTGTCGGCCCATGGATCCACCGGGGTGGTCTCGACCACCGCTTTGGAGAGATCCAAGTCACCCGCATGGAGTGGAGTGGACCCGAAAGAAAGCAGCGTGAAGATTCCGGTCAGGAAAGCGGTGTGTGTAATTTTCATGGCTGAGACCGGAATAGCGTTGGAGTGACAACTGGTCAAGGAAAACCGCTAAAATAAATCACCTTAAATAATTGCATATTAATTGCTTATAGAATGCCTAATACTGATCAGAATAGCTAATAAAGCGGAAATTGCCTTGTCTGGACTTCTGATCTCCAGATATTAGGTGTGCTAACTTTGGATGATGGTGAGCAGGCAGGTTGAGGGGTGGGGGCTTGCTCCAACCCTCCGGACATGCGCGTTCCATGAACGCTTCCTTGTTGCAGAGGAGGGGGGGGCGGGCTCCGATGCAATAGCAACCAGCTCGGCATGCCAAAACCAAAAGTGCGAGGGGTTAGGCCCGCTTTTTGGTCAGCATGATCTCGTTGCCTTCAGGATCCGCGCACATGGCGAGATGGGCGGGCTCCTCTGGCGTGTCCTCAGGGGTACGCAGGACAGTGCCTCCGGCAGCGAGGAGCGCGTCACATCCGGCGAAAAGATCCGGAATTTGAAAGCTCAGACCAGTCCAGGTTCGTTTTCCTTCGCCGCCGCTGTGAATGCCGATCAGGCCTCCGGCAATCCGGATTTCAGCCATGATCTCAGAATGCCGCAGCACTTCAGCACCGAAAACGGATTCGTAAAAGGCAACGGCTCTGGGAAGATCGGCAGCCCAGATGATGTATTTGAGTGTCTCGACTGGCAGTGGCATGCCACAACCTGCCTCAGAAACCGGGTTCTTCCAGCAGTTTGGAAGAAACAAAAATCGGAGCTCCGAAATCGTCGAAATCATTGATCTGGCTCATCGTTTCGAGCGTCTTGCAGAGCGGGTGTCTCTCCAAGGGGAGCACCCGAAAAGTGGAGGTGCTACCCAGCTTTTTGGACGCCAAGGGAGTATAAGGAGAACTGCTGCCCGTGTTGTGCAAGGTCCAATGCATGACATAAGCGTAGGTTTTGTCCCCAGCCGGAGAGGTGGTCAATTCGATCCCTTTGAGGTTTTTTCGGACGTCCGTCGCATTGAGGATCTCATATTTGAACACCGAGAAGGAGTCCGTGTAGTCCATGGTTTTCGGATCGGCGATCTTCGATTTGGCGATCAATTTCAGCTTCATCGAGACGTTGGTGACATTTTTCAGATCGACCTTAAGGCCCGCCAGCGGGGAGGTTCCGGGGCTGTTTTTGGGTTGGATAGGGCCTTCCGACTGGCGCGAGGCGAAACTCCGGTCTTTCTCGAATGTTCTGATGCTGGCAAGTGACCAGGACGCTGCTGAGCGTGCCCAATTCCGGGCCTTGGTGGGCATCGGATGTTCCCCATCTCCCTTTTGGGTGTTCGGCATGGGGCAGACCGGTCGACTGTTGAAGAAACTGTCCACGCCCTGCCGTTCCGAAATCGGCGTCATGATTTCCTGGAGTTTGCTGACCGACTTGTCCTGGAATTCCGACGACTTTTTGTCATCCCGCGCATCCGGAGGACCGATCCAGAGGACTTTCGCACCCCGGGAAGCCGCCATGTCGATGCATTTGCGGGTGAGTTGAAAAATCTGGGTGGGACTGTCGGAAACGAGATCGACTTCGAAATTGGTGCCTGCCTGAAAGATGAAGACATCGGGATCGAAGAGATTGACATACTCCTCCACGGTGTGCGGTCGCATCGAGACTTCCGTCCAGGCACCGGTTGACTCTGGCTCGGCAGCAGGGCGGTAGATGCGAGTCAGGACCGGCGATTTCCAGAGGCCGTTCCAGTAATAGGGACTTCCGTTTTTGACAGCATGGTAAAGCACTTCGTAACCTCCCAAAGCGATCTGGCTTTGGAACTCTTCGCCGAATTCAGTGTGGCTTTGGGAGTCGCCCAGCACAAACACCCGCTTCATCCGGCTCCCAGAGCGGGGCACCGCGTTCAGTTCTCCCATGATTGGAGCGACCAGCGGAGGCGGGGTGTGCGTTACGGAGGTGCCTGGCGTGGAGGGAGGATTGGGAGGCGCGGGTGGGGTGGGGCGGCTGAACAGGTTTTTGAAGAACTTTCCCACATTCCCTTTTCCAGTGGACGGGGCTTCTCGTTTTTCTATTTTGGCGTTGCCATATTTGGCCTGCCCATGCGCGGCAGATTGCGCGGCAAAGGAAAAGCACAGCACCGCGAACACGGTGGTGAGGAAATTCAAAGATGATTGGTTGGAAAAAAAGAGCACTGACTTTGCAGCAGGAATACGCAAGGGATGCGGCCTCTTTTTCAAGAAATCTGAATCTGGCATCCTTTCGATGAAACCAGACCGAAACGCCCCCCCCATTTGACTCATGAGGAGTAGCCTTTCCGCGACAACAGTCAAGCCGCACATCCCGCTCGATTGAATTATTCTTCCAAGCGGTTTAAAATCAACCGGGAAGGGGGATGTGGAGGGCGGCGCAGAGCAAGCTCGTGAGGAAGGCGGTTACCCCGAGCACGATCAGCATCGGCGTCCATGATTTCAGGGCTTCGGTCTCCGTCAGGCCGCCCATTTTGGCAAAAATCCAGAATCCGCTGTCGTTCATCCAGGAACCAATCAGAGAGCCCCCTGCGATGGCGGTGGCGAGGTAAACTTTGGAAAATCCGATGTCAGTCGTGCCGATCATCGCCGCCACCATGCTGGAGCCGGTGATCATGGCGACCGTACTGGAACCTTGGGCCACTTTGAGCAGGGCGGCGAGCAGGAATGCCAGACACATGACCAGCATGCCTCCCAGCGGGGCGCCGGAGGTGTCGCCGCCATTGAAAATCGACTGGATGGCGCTGCCAATTTGCGCTTCTTTCAGCATCGCTCCGAAGGCTCCCCCGGAGGCGGTGATGAGGATGATCAGGCCGGCACTCATGAGGGACGTTTCCACGGTGCGCTCAAGATCTTTGGCGGTAGGGCGGCGTTGCCGGACATAGACGATCGCAGCCAGAAAGGCCGAGAGCATCAGGGCCAGGCTCGGATTGCCCCACACGGCGGAGTAGCGGTTCCATGACGCCAAGGGCGTGACCGCTTCCGCGAGGTAACTGTCGAGGAAGGCCTTTTGGGCGGCCTCCCCTTGGACCGCAGGGCTGGCGGCAACCAGAGCGCTCTTGGCCGAGACTTTTGCAAAATGGTCGAGGATCGTGTTGGAGGATATCAGAAGTACCGGCAACAGGATCGGCAGGAGAGAGACGAACAATCCCGGAAGAGCCTGCGGAGTCACGGGCGGAGCCACTTCTGCGTCGTGCTCCAAGACCTCTTCCCCTGGCAGGGCCCGCATTTCCAGTGGCATCCGGCGGTCCAGCCAGACGGAAAAGGCCAGCCCGGCAGCCGCGGTCGGAATGCCGACGAGGATGCCTCCCAGCATCATGGCTCCCAGATTGATACCGAGATTTCCCGCCATGGCGAGGGGGCCCGGGGTGGGGGGCACCAGCGTGTGCGTCACCGCGCCGCCGGCGGCAATGGCCAGCAAGTAGAGCAGGTAGCGTTTATGGGTGCTGCGAAAAAGGGATCGGGCGAGAGGAACGAGAAGGTAAAAGACCGTGTCAAAGAAGACCGGAATCCCCAGCACAAAGCCGCTCGAAGCCAGCGCCAGCGGGGCCCGGCGTTCCCCGAAAATCCCCAAACAGGCTTGGACGATCCGTTGGGCGGCTCCACTGAGCATCATGCATTCTCCGATGATCGCGGCCATGCCGATGACGATGGCAATTTTCCCGGCGTTCACTCCCAGCGCTTCCGCGACCCGGGACACCTTGGAGGACAGCTCGCCCGGAGCCAGCAGGCTGACCACCATCGCGGCCACGATGAGGGCGACGAAGGCATTGAAACGGGCTTTGACAATCAGGCCGATGACAATGGCGATGCCGATGGCGAGAATGGTCATGGAATACCAGCCGGGGATGGACGCGGCATTCTCAAGGGCGGCGAGGCAAAAATTCATGGCGGGCAGACTGGCAGTTGGGTTCCTCCTTGTAAAGCCTAAAGCCACCCGGAATGCGCGAGGCGCGAATCCGTTCCGGGAGGATCCAACACTTCAATCCCCGCTGGCATCGGGCTTGCGGGAGTTCAGAAGCATCGCCATCCCCAGGCCGATCAGTAGGGTCAGTCCGGCAAGATGGAACGGGAGGTTCGGTGACGTGTTCCCGATTTCCGGCCCGAAGCATCCGCAGGCGATTTCCAATCCCCGCGCCCAGGCACTGATCAAGGCGGCGGAAAACAGCACGCCCGCCACCATCACCCAGACGGTGGCACCCCGCCACCAGATCCCCGTGAGCAGGCAGAGTCCGGTCACGATCTCAAAGGCCGGCAGGAAAAGCGCGACGAAGGCAATCCAAGGGTCTCCCAGGAGTTCGAAATTCCGCAGGTTGTCTGAAAAGGCAATCGGATGGAGGGCTTTGACGATCCCAGACCACAGAAAGAGAGAGCCCATCCCGGCCCGGGCGAACCAGAGCCACCGGCCGGCAGGCGGGAGAGGCTGGTTCATGATGACGTGAGGTTTTTCAGTTCCTGGTAGGCGGAGAGGGCGCGGTCCCGTCCCTCCGTCAGTCCCACGATGGGATCGGGATAGGACTGGCCACGTTGCAGCCCCGCCGCCCGCCAATCGAGATCGGTGGCGGTCCAGGGTTCGTGGATCAAGGCTGTCGGCAGCGCCGCGATCTCCGGCAGCCATTGCCTGACATAGGCACCCTCGGGATCGAATTTCCTGCCCTGCAGAACGGGATTGAACACTCTGAAATAAGGCGCGGCATCGGCCCCGCAACCCGCCGTCCACTGCCATCCCAGCGTGTTGTTCGCCAGATCGGCATCCACCAGCGTGTCCCAAAACCAGAGCGCGCCCTCCTGCCAGGGCTGCAGCAGGTGCTTGACAAGGAACGAGGCGGCAATCATGCGGACCCGGTTGTGCATCCATCCCAGCGACCACAGCTGGCGCATGCCGGCATCGACGATCGGGTAACCGGTCCGGCCCTGTTGCCACGCGGTGAGAAGAGCGTCGTCGCGGCGCCACGGGAAATGGGCAAACTCAGGCCGCAAAGGCTCCACCGGCGTGTTGGGGAAATGGACGAGCAAATGGAGGGCGAATTCCCGCCACCAGAGCTGGCGGATGACGCCCTCGGCGAGGTTGGCAGGATGCTGGCCGTTCCCGTCGGAGAGTGCGTGCCAGACTTCGCGGGGACTGATCTGGCCGAAATGCAGCCACGGTGAGAGCCGACTGGTGCCATCCTCATCCGGACGGTCGCGGAGCGTTTTGTAATGGGAGGCTGGCCCGGCGGCGAATTGCTTGAGGCGGGCTTCTGCTCCCGCGCGGGTGGGCTCCCAAAATTTTTCCATCGCTCCGGCCCAGGGCTGCTGCGGCAGCAATCCCCAGTCGTCCAGGGCCTCGGACCGTGGGGTGACGCGGGGCGCCTGCAGGGCCGACCAATCGATCGCCGATAGCAGCGGCACCGGGGTTTTGAGTTGGTTCTTCCAGAAAGGAGTGAAAACTTGGAAAGGCTTGCCTGCCAGATTCCGGACGTTGGCCGGTTCGCCGAGACCGAAACCGGCAAAGCTTCGCGCGGTGACTCCCTGAATTCGGAGACTGTCTTTGATGAGGGTATCCCGGGCGATCGCCGCCGGTTCGTAACGTCGGTGCCAGAGCACGGCCTGGGCTCCTGTTTCACCAACCAGTTCCGTCAAGGTCTGCAGACTCGTGGATCGCACCCGGCGCAGGAGCAGCGGGAGGCCATGGTGCCGGGATTGCCGGGAGAGGTCGGCCAAGGCATGGTGCAACCACCACTGGGATGCTCCTCCGGGAGCCCAGGCTCCTTCTTCCTCGGGGGCATGGAGGTAGACGAGGACTGGAGCCCAACCTTCCTTGATGGCGTGAGCCAGCGGAGCGTGGTCGGACAGACGAAGATCCTGACGGAGCCAAATGAGGCAAACCGGCGCGGTCGCGGCATCCATGATTCAGGCGAAAGCGTGGGCCTGCAGCACCTCCAGATCCACAAATTCCAGGGTCGAAGCGTGGGTCGCTTCCAGAATGACCTTGGGTGCTTTGCCGGCTTCATGGGCTTCGACCCACCGTTCCACGCAGAGGCACCAGCGGTCCCCCGCGGTCAAGCCTGGGAACTGATACTGTGGAACGGGGGTGGAAAGGTCGTTCCCCATCTGTTGGGAAAATTCCAAGAACTCTTCCGTCATCACGGCACAAACCGTATGAATGCCCTGGTCCCCTCCGCCTGTGTGGCAGAAGCCATCCCGGAAATACCCGGTCATGGGATCCATGCAACATGCGGTAAGTCGTGTGCCCAGAACGTTGAGCGAGCGAAGAGGAATGTTCTCTGGCATTCGGAAAGTAATCGTGGCTTTCTCCCATTAGGCAAGAGAACAGTTCGGGGTGAGCTGGAAACGGAAACCGGAAAAACTGCGGAATCGCACTCTCCGGGCATGAAAAAGCCGGAACGGAAATCCCGTGCCGGCTTTTTAGAGGGGCCGCGCCAAGGCCGCGGTGGGTGTGCCAGGATTAAAATTTGAAGCGCATCCCGACACGGAGGACTTGGTAGGTGTCGACGACATCCTTCTTTCCACTTTCAGGGAAGGTGTAGGTCCAGTCTCCAAAAGCGCCCATGTTGCCGGTGATCTTGACGTCCACGCCGACCCCGGCGCGCCCGATCAGGGCATTTTCAGTTCCGTCGTGCAACCCAATGCCGGCGAAGACATAGGGCGATACAATACTGTTGATGGGGAGACGGAGCACTCCGTCGGCGGCGTAATTGCCCAAAGTGGAATTTTTATAATCTGCCCACTGCGCGAGTCCGGAAAGGCCAACGTAATTGTTGAAAAAGTAGTCGACCGCGATGCCGCCTCCCATGGAGTTGTCGGAATCATCGCTGGGCATCAAATACATGGCGTAAGGCTTCACACTGAGGCCTTCAGAGAAATAGCCGCCATCCACATAAGAAGGGCCGGTGGTGGCCATGCTGTAGCTGCCAGCGAAAGAAGCTCCAGGGAGAACAAGCAGGAGAAGGGTGAGTAGTTTCTTCATATCAGGACAAGTTTTGATAATTTTACCAAATCTACCAAAAATATCAATTAAAATTTGTAGTTTAGAAGTATTAAATAAAAATTGATCTGTTTTGGAGTTGTCCTACGGGACCTATTTGGAGAGCATTCCTCCATGATTCGTCTTCGACTTCCGATTTTTGGGCTTCTGCTTGGGGGGCTTCTGCTGTTCACCGGTTTTCTTTTTGCCGGCTCCAGCGCGGAACGTCCCAACATTGTGCTCATCATGTCGGATGACATGGGCTTTTCTGACATCGGTTGCTACGGGAGCGAAATCAATACCCCGAACTTGGATGCTCTCGCCGCGGGAGGAGTCCGTTTCACTCAGTTTTACAACACGTCTCGGTGTTGCCCGACGCGGGCCAGCCTGCTCACAGGTCTCTATCCCCATCAGGCCGGGGTCGGTCACATGATGGAGGACAAAGGGTTCGAAGGCTACCGTGGCGATCTGAACCGGCATTGCCTGACCATCGCCGAAGTCCTTCGCACGGCGGGTTACCGCACCTACATGACCGGGAAATGGCACGTCACCAAGATCGTGAAACCAGGTAGCGATGCCGACAAGTTGAACTGGCCATTGCAGCGTGGATTTGACCGTTTTTACGGGACCATCCACGGCGCAGGCAGTTTCTTCGATCCGAACACCCTGACGCGTGACAACACTTACATTTCCCCGTTCGATGATGCCGCCTACCGTCCGGAGGAACCCTACTACTACACGCATGCTCTGACGGACCACGCGGTCCGGTTCATCCGGGATCATCAGAAGGACCATGCGGAGGCGCCCTTTTTTCTCTACCTGCCCTACACGGCGGCTCATTGGCCGCTGCATGCTCTGCCTGCCGATATCGCCAAGTACAAGGGACGCTACGATGCCGGCTACGATGCCATCCGGGCGGCACGTTATGAAAAAATGAAAGCCCTCGGACTTATCGACGCCTCCGCCGAGCTTTCCCCTGCCGCCGGCAACTGGTCCGAAGTGAACGACAAAGCCTGGGAAGCTGCAAACATGGAAGTTTATGCGGCAATGATCGACAGCATGGACCAGGGGATTGGCAAGATCATGGCCTGCCTCCGGGAAACGCACTACTGGGACAACACGCTGGTGCTGTTCCTCCAGGACAACGGCGGATGTGCCGAAGGGATGGGGCGGGGCAACAAGAATCCCGCGCCTCCGGTGAGGGCCGGTCAGCCAAGTTTGAAACCCGTGGTTGCTGATTTCCTACAGCCCGACATGATCCCGCGCCAGACGCGTGACGGTTTCCCGATGAGGCAGGGACAGGGAGTGATCCCAGGAGGCGCCGACACCTACCAGGGGTATGGTCAAGCCTGGGCCAATGTTTCCAACACTCCCTTCCGTGAATACAAGCATTGGGTTCATGAAGGAGGGATTTCCACCCCCTTGATCGCGCATTGGCCAAACGGCATTGGCCGCCAGGGAGAGTTGGAACGCACCCCCGGTCACCTGATCGATATCATGGCCACCTGTGTTGACGTCGCCGGTGCCACATATCCTCAGACCGCCCATGAGGGGCAGTCGATTCATCCCCTGGAAGGGCGCAGTCTCGTTCCGGCGTTTGCGGGGAAACCTGTCGAGCGGGAGGCCATCTACTGGGAGCATGAAGGCAACCGGGCCGTCCGTGTCGGGGATTGGAAGCTTGTGGCCAAAGGCGCCACGAATCCCTGGGAACTATACGACATCGCTCACGACCGATCCGAGATGCACAATTTGGCGGGGGTGGAACCGGAGCGGGTGCGGGAAATGGGGGCTCTCTGGCAGGCCTGGGCGGAGCGGTCCGATGTGCTGCCGCTCAATCCTCCGTTGCCGCGGAAGAATTCGGGAAAGACAAAGCCCCCCCGGTGACACCCGTTTCCTACTGGCTGGGAATAGAGGGAGGCTTGTTTTGCTGCACCGCAACCGGTGTGCTTTTCGGGAACCAACGTCCGTCGATTTTTTGTTTGAAGGGGCACCGGTGCGCCTGACCCGAATGGAAACTGCCCCCCAGAGGGAGCCGCCGACAGGGATCTGGTTTTCAGCCGGATCCTGGATGCCAGGCCCGGGAAGGAAATGCCGGAATTGGCCCGAGTTAATGGGGAGCCGATCCCAGACTTTTCAGGAAGGCCACCAGATCGAGGAGTTCCTCTTTGCTGAGGGCCTGATCGAGACCGGCGGGCATGAGTGAGACCGGAGAGGGTTCGATTGCGCTGATCGATTGCCGCGGCAGCGAAACCTCCTCTCCGGCGGCATTGACAAGGTGGACGGCGGTGGCGGTTTCCCGTTGGATCAGTCCCATGAGAGGGGATCCTGATGTGAGCCGAATGACATAAGGCTCGAAATCCCGGGCGAAGGACTCGCTCGGATACAGGATGCTTTCCAAGAGATCGCGGCGCGTCCGAATTTGGCCAATAGTAGTGAGATCAGGTCCGATGGCGCGTCCCAGATCACCCACCCGGTGACAGGTGATGCAGGCGCCTTTTCCGGATTCGTAGACCACTCTGCCCCGGGTGGCATCCCCGCGGTTCAACTCCGGCTCCAAGGAGGCGAGGCGGGCCTCCCGCTCCATCCCGCTGCGGCGCAGTCGATCGATGACAGGCAGGAATTTCCGCATGGTGGTTGCGGGGAAACGACCGGCCAACCGCTCCAACTCCTCGGGAGGCACATTTCCCAATCCAGGAGATTTGGGAAGGGCCGCGGCAAGGGCATCGCCCACTGCGGGATCGGTCGATTCCGAGAAGGCGGGCAGCAGCACTGGCAACTCCAACGGTCCAGCCAGACTCGTCCGGGCGGCCAGAAGAGTCAATTGGGCTGGCGTCAACCGGGCTTCGCCGAGCAGTCGGCAGGCTTCGAGGCGTTGGGAGGCTTCCTGGGCGGAATCGATCAGATCCAGGAGCAGCTTCCAGGATTCCTCCGGCAAGGCGATCCCTTTTCTGGCTCCACCCGCGCGCAAGGCATGCACCCGCTGCAAGGCCGGGCGGGAGACATCTGCGGCAATGGCTTTCAACTGTTCGCTAAAAGGAGTCGTGTCTCGGAAGCGTCCGACCACCTGCAGGGCGGGGAGAAGGAGTGGGGCGTCGGAGGGACCTGAAAGGGTTTCCCGAATCGGGACGATCCATTCCGGCGCCGCGGTCAGTGCCTCCGGGCTGGCGAGGAGGCTGCGATAAACCGAGGCCACCAAGGAAGCCTCGCCGGTGCCAAGCATTTGCGTTAGCAGGGCCGGCATCGGAGGGGTGGAGAGGAAGTGGGGCGCCACCTGCTCGAGGATGGCGAGGTGCGTGGTTTCACTGGCAAGGTGGCCGGCATCCAGCCAGTCACGAAACCGGTTGGCCAGCGCGGCATCCCAATCAGGGTGGTTGGGGACGATTTCCACGGCGGTTTCCCGGAGCTGGGGATCGGCGGATTCCAAAAACGGGAGCAGGGTCAGCACATCGAGAGTGGAATTTGGCATTTGATCCAGCGCTCGGAGAGCCGCCTTCTGACGCAGGGCATTTCCCGGCTCGAGACCGGCCCGGACGGCCTCGGGATCGGCGATTTGGATGAGGGCGTAGGTCACCGCGTGCCGCAGAAACCCGTCGGACGCTTCTCGGCCGGCCACGCCGAGCAGGGCGCCGGCAGCCCTGCCGGTCCCGATACGGCCCAGAAGGGCGGCGGCAGAGCGCTGCACGGCCGGAAAGCGTCCGTCGCGGCAGAGGGCCATCAGCTTGGTCTCCAGATCGCGGTTGAGCTGGCGTTCAAATTTGGCCTCCTTGGGATCATGGGAGTCCAGCGCTTCGCGGGACCGGTTGGCGAGGAGGGCATTGCACGCCGCCTGGCGGACCTCGGGGTGGCTGTCATCCAGTGCTTTGGCCACCTGGAGAGTGGCCTCGGTGAAATCCATCCGTGCCAGCGTGAACAGGGCGCAGAGCCGGATCGAGGGGCGGATTTCCTGATCGGTGACGAGGGCCTCGAGCACCCCGAGGGAGGGCTCTCCGCGGATCGCCAGCTCGGTCATGGCTTTTTCCCGCACCGCCGCGCTTGGTGAGCCGAACCGGTCAGCGAGCGCTTCTTCATTGAGTTTGGTCCAATCATCAGACACTCCGAAGGCATCCTCATTGCGATGGGGCAGGCCGGAAGGGCGGATGCGGTAGATTGCCCCGGGGATCTCGGGCTTGGCAGTCTGGGAGGTGGGGCACCCGATCCGGAACCAGCCTCCCGTATCGACCACGAGGAGATCCCCATTGGGATCCTCCAGCACATCGGTGAGATGAGCGTCGGGTTGTTCCACGCGGAAAATGGTCTCGGTCAATCCGGCTTCGTAGGTCGAACCGGCAGGCTGGATCACCGTGCGAGTGACCTTCTGGGTGTTGAAATGGGCGACCAAAAGATTGTTCCGCCAAGCCTCGCTCAATCTCCCGGTGCGGTAGCGAGTCATCCCGGAGACGGCGACATGTCCGAAGTTGTGGATTTCAGAAAGCAGGGGGCCGCTGCGCGGAAACTCCGAGAGCACGCCGGTCTGATCCGCACGGGGGTAAACTCCTCCCCAGATCCAATGCACCAGGACATCGCCCCGTGGCCGGCCATGAAAGAGGTTCACCGTCCCAAGAACTTCGCCTTCATCGCTGAAGTCGAGTTCCACCGGATTGTCCATGCCCCCGCCCGCGAAGACCTGGACATCGGAGCCGTCGGGTCGGCAGGACCAGATGCGGGCTCCTTTGGCCTCGGAGACCAGGGCCCCGCTCCGGGGATCATGAACGGAATGGCCTTTGCGGCCATGGCACCAGTAAATGCGACCATTGGGATGGAGGAACGGACCGTGGACATCGGCGGCATTGCCGGTGAAATCAAAGCCGGTCACCAGTTCCTCCCGGGTTTCGGCCACTCCGTCGTCATTCTCATCCTCAAATCTCCACAAGCTGGGGGGGGACATCACGAAAAGCGAGCCCTGTGCCCAGAGCACTCCCTGGGGAAAGGTCAATCCATCGGCAAAGACGGTTTTTTCATCATACAAGCCATCATTGTTGAGATCGGTCAGCCTGACGATCGAGTTGGGTTGTTGCTTCAGGAGCTCCTCTTTGGTCAGGTTGAGCCCGGCATTATCCGCGACAAAGAGCCGTCCCTGGTCGTCAAAGGTGGCCATCACCGGGTGCTTCACCAACGGCGGGGCCGCCGCGACCTCGGCGATGAGCCCCGGAGGCAGTTCGACCGCCGGAGGATGCCAGTCTGGATCGATCGCGGGAAGCGGCACGGGAACTGGTTTGGAAGTGGTCGGTTTGGTTGGCCCGGTGGAAGTCGCCCGGCCCCAGACCAGGGTGTGGGGTTGCGAGGTCCCGCCTTTCCAGAGATCGTGGGCCGGTTCGGCGTGTTGTGCGAAAAAGGCGGTCAAGCGCTCCTGCAGCGCTCCTTTCCTGGCCACCACTTCGGTTCTGGAGTCGGCCAGGAGGTTTTGCCGCTCCCCGGGGTCCTCAGTCAAATGGTAGAGCTCATCGTGGCCCGGACCAAAGCGCTCCACATATTTCCAGTCCTCGGTGCGGATGCAGCGCAGTTCCTCATACTCGTAGAACACTTCGTTGGTCCAGCCGGAGGCGGTGGCGGCATTTTCGGATGTCAATGCCCCGGCATAACTCCGTCCCGGTGAGCGCTTCCGCTCCGGCCATTGTTCCTCCAGGTCCAGCAGGTCCAACACCGTGGGGAGAAAGTCGTAGTTGCTGACCATCCGCGATTCCACCCGGTCCGCCGCGATGCGACCGGGTTGGCGGAAAATGAGCGGTACCCGCATGGAATGCTCCAGCGCGTTGACCGGACGGGTGTGGTCCCCCATGCCCCAGATGCCGTGCTGGCCTCCAGCCCAGCCCTGGTCGGCGGCAAAGACCACCAGAGTGTTCTGGTCCACCCCGAGCGCCTTGAGCTTGTCGAGCACCGCTCCCACGCCATCGTCCACCGCGCTGACCTCCTCGGCGTAGCGGCGGATGGCGGTGAGGTCACCAAAGTACTCCCGGTTGTTGTATTGGGAGGGATCAATGACCCCCCGGGGAAAAGAGGGCAGGGGCTCTTTCGCGTAGATTTCCGTCCAGCGGTTGCCTGAGGGTTTCAGTTGGAGGCGGCTCAGTCCATAGGGCCCGTTGTATGCCAAATAGAGAAAGAAGGGTTTGCCCTGCGTCTGATCGAGGAATTTCAGCGCGTGCTTTGTCCAGAATTCCGTGAGATGGGTCGGTTCCTTGCGCAGCTTGCCGTTTTCAATGATTTCCGCGTCGCGGAAGGTGGACGTGCTCCCCACTGGCAGGGTGATCCAATAGTCGTCAAAACCTTCGTTCGGCTGGGTGTTGTTGCCGAGATGCCATTTCCCGACCAGACCGCAGGCATACCCGTTTTTCTTGAGAATTTCCGCCAGGGAGGTGACATGGGCGAGCGTGTTCTTTTGCTCCGGTCCGACCTGGAGCCCGTCACTGCCGCCGAGAAAATTGTGCACACCATGCTGGGAAGGCAGCAGGCCGGTCAGATAGGTCGCCCGGGTTGGCGAGCAAACCGCGTTGCTGGAAAAGGCCCGCTCAAAGCGCACCCCCTCCTTCGCCATGCGGTCGATCCGGGGGGTCCGGATGTCCGGATTGCCATAGCATCCCAGCGTCCAGGCCCCCTGGTTGTCGGTCAGAATGAAGACCACATTGGAAGGCTGCGGAGGCTCAGCCTCGAGCGGTGACTGGGGGAACAGCCAGATGGCGCAGACCATCGTGATCGCGGAGAGGACAAAAGGGGGGAGGGGCCGGTGCATCACGTTCCTCACTGTCGCTGG
>ERZ795053.2404-NODE-2404-length-22733-cov-9.038584_pt1 | contig 22733 bp, 21 predicted proteins | sample MGYA00375137_ERZ795053 | MGnify/ENA primary metagenome ERZ795053 (study PRJEB30182, sample SAMN05720284) | activated sludge metagenome | isolation source: Anaerobic digester | place: Hong Kong | collected 2014-12-17 ...
CTGATGAAGGCTATGTTGCCTGGAAGGCGCGGCGATTCGTCGGTATTCATTGCTTCTCCGTATGGGGCCCATCGCGGGCCCGGCTGATGGCTCTGGATCAGGCGCTCGGCGCTCCGCCCTGGTCGTCGTCCGGCTGGTTCTTCTTCTGGCCCAGGTAGTCGTTCAGGTGCATCTTGTAGGACATGGGCACCGTCGCGTCGTCGAAGCGTATTGCGATCGCGGTCAGGTCCTTACGGCCCTCGACGTCCTCGTAGCGGACCACGGAGCCGGCCACCACGACGGTCTCTCGGGGGTCCTCGAGGTCGACGCGCAGCCTGCAGCTCTTGCCGACGAGGAATTTGGCCAGCCCTACGATGATCACCTTGGCTCCGGAGAACGACAGGTCGCGCAGGATGCACCGGCGCGGCACCGAATCGATCATGATGGTCGATTCCTTGCGCGCCAGGCCTATCTTACGCATCACCTCGGGCGTCAGCAGGATACGGTCCTCGCGTCGGCGCGCGGAGTTCACGTTGGCCTCGAGCAGCCGTCCCATGATCTCCACGAAGTCGTCCGGCGGCCGGTGCGTCAGCTGTATCGACACGAATTGCAGGGTGCCGTTCGACTGGGCGTACGGCGAGAAGCCGGCTACCCTGCCGGAGATGAAGAACAGGACCGGCTCGGAGGTGTCCGACTGCTTGAACGACAGCCGGACGCTGACCAGGTTATTGGCCTTGGCGATGCGCTCGAGCAAGGCCGGCTTATTGGCCGCGAGCACCTTGACCTCGCTGAACGAGCTCGAGTAGATGACGCAGGGCCATTGCTCCCCGAGGCACTTCAGGAACACGTTCTGCGGCTGGAGCCCGGTCGACTTCACGATCTCCTTGGTATAGGTAACCGAGATGGTCTTGAAGGTCTCGTAGTATTTAGCGATCTGCTGGCTGGTGGCTATGGACATGATCAGAACGAATAATACGGTATGGCATACCTTTGGTCAATCAAAGCGACGGCGCGGGCGGCGATAATCGATATTGACAAAGGGGGTGGCGGAACCTATCTTTTGCGCATGCGGCGCCTGGGGCGCGGCCATCAAACCGCTACGTTAAGGTAGGAGCGATGAAAGAAGAGTACGAGTTCCCGCTCGAGGATTATATGAGCAGGGAGCGCTTCGAGCGGATGAAGCGATTCTCCGAGGATAAGGCGACCCCCTGCCTTATCCTGGACCTAGACGTCGTACGGGAGAAGTACGAGGAGCTCCGCCGGAACATGCCGTACGCCAAGGTCTATTACGCGGTCAAGGCCAACCCCAACGACGAGGTCGTCGCCCTGCTCCGCGACCTCGGTTCATGCTTCGACGTAGCCACCCGCTTCGAGCTGGACCAGCTGCTCAGGCTCGGCGTGACGCCGGACCGGATGAGCTTCGGGAATACGATCAAGAAAGAGCGCGACATCGCCTATTTCTACGAGAGAGGCGTCAGGCTCTTCGCCACCGACAGCTTCGAGGACGTCGAGAAGATCGCCCGCGCCGCGCCGGAATCCAGGGTGTTCTTCCGGATCCTGACCGAGGGACTCGGAGCGGACTGGCCCCTCTCGAGGAAATTCGGCTCGCACCCGGAGATGACGCGCAACCTGATACTCCACGCCCGGGACCTCGGCCTGGAGCCGTACGGCATCTCGTTCCACGTCGGCAGCCAGCAGCGCGATATCGGCCAATGGTCGACCGCGCTCGGCAACGTCGGCAATATCTACGCCTGGGCCGAGGATCAGGGCATCAAGCTGCGCATGATCAACATGGGCGGCGGCTTCCCGGCCATGTACACCGATCCGACCAACCCCATCGAGCACTACGCGGGCGACATCAAGTCCTTCCTGAGCAACAACTTCGGCGACGAGCTGCCCGAGATCATCATCGAGCCGGGCCGCTCGATGGCCGGGGACTGCGGCATCATAGTCACCGAGATCGTCAACATAGCCAAGAAGAGCACCCACGACCTGTACCATTGGGTCTTCTTCGACATAGGCAAGTTCGGCGGTCTCATCGAGACCCTGGACGAGGCGATAAAGTACCCGATCTACTTCGAGAAGTCGGGGCCGACCCTCGACATCATACTCGCCGGACCTACCTGCGACAGCATGGACATTCTCTACGAGAAGACGCCGTACGAGATGCCCGCCGGCACCAAGATAGGCGAGCGCGCCTACATCCTGACGACCGGCGCCTACACCTCGAGCTACAGCTCGATCTACTTCAACGGCTTCCCGCCCTTGTCCACCTACGTGATGAAATAATACGAAGCGGGGGCCGCCGCCGCGTTCCTAGCGGCGGCGGCCCCCGGCGGAGCCTCGGCTCGAGCGTCCTCGAGCCGGAGAGCGAGCGTTCCCGCCGTCAGGCGCGCGTCATCGAGGCGGCCGCCTCGTAGATCTCCGAGTACATCGTCTCCAAGTCCTCTTCGTCGACGCTCGAGAACGCTACGCGCAGCCAGGTATCCTGGATCGATATGACGCCTATGCCGCGCTCCTCGAGCAGCTTGAGCCTGAGAGCCTCGGCGGAGAAGCCCTCGCACTCGAAGCACATGAAGTAGCCCGAGTTGAACGGAAGCGCCTTGAACCCTTCCGGGGCCGGCCGGGAGGCGATGAAGCGCTTGACCGCCTTATAGCGTCCCTCGAGTATCTCGCTGAAGCGCGCCTTCTGCTCGGCGTAGCGAGGCTGGGCCATGGCCTTCGCCAGGATATGCTGGGTAGGCGCGGTAGCGTTCGATACGCTCGAGCGCACGACGCCCATCAGCTTCTTGATGAGGGCGTCGTAGCCCTTCTCGTCCAGCGCGGGGTTGGCGAAGGTGACGAATCCGCCGCGGAAGCCCCAGACGTAGTCTTCCTTGGTCTGGCCGTCCACCTTGGCGGCCAGGATCCTCGGGTGAGCCCCGGCCAGGAACGCGAACATCGACTCGCGGAGGTTGTCAGGCTCGTACTGGAGGCCGAAGTACGCGTCGTCGAGGATGACCAGGACGTCGACGCCCGAATCGGCCAGGCGGACCAGCGCGTCGCGTATCGCGCCAGCCTCCGCTACGCTCGGCGTGTAGCCGGTCGGGTTGTTCGGGTAGTTCAGTATGACGACGGCCTTCTTGGACGCCGCCGACGACTCGATCGCGGCCTTCTCCATCCCGGCCACGTTGAAACCGCCCTCGGCCGTGAAGAACCTATACGAGGCGAACCTCGCCTGCTTGCGCTCCTCGACGATCAGCCTGTAGTTCGGCCAGAACATATCGGGGACGACCACGGAGTCGCCCTCCTCGATGAACAAGTCGGCCAGGTAGGATATGCCGGCGGTCAGGCCGGGGACGACGACGGGCAGCGAGAAAGGCTTGCCGCTCAGCGACGGGTTCTTCTTCACGAGCTCGGCCTTCCAGGCCGTCCGGGTAGCCTGGACGCCGGAAGTCGGCGCGTAGGCGACGGCCTCGCGCCTGGATAGTCCGGGCAGGTGCTCGAGCACCACGTCGAGGGCCATCGGCTCGCCATGCGAGAACGCCATGCCGACGGTCGCGTTAAACCGTTTCGCCTTCTCTCCGGCCTCGGCGCTCTGGGACAGGATTCCTTTCGGGAAATACATCCGCCGTCCGAGCCTCGAGAGCAGCCTGCCGGCGCTCTTCCCCTCCAGGGACCTATTCAGTTCCTCAGCTAAGGCGTTCATTCAAGTCCTCCGCTCCATGATACGGAGGCTCGCGAGGAGCCTCCATAGCAAGGTATTAGACTTCGTCCCCGTTATTGTCAATATACGTCGAGGTACGCGCCATGGAGATACGCCGGTACCGGAGGCCCGCCGTACCGGTCAACGAGTATTGTCAACGCCGAGCCAGTGCATATACTTATCGTCGTAGCATCTTGGCAAGGAGGACCCGGGGTCATGTTGAAGAAGCGCTACGCGAAGGACGGCGGCCATTGCATGGTCACCTTCATTATCCAAGCCGAGCAGTCCGACGGAGCCTCCGTCGCATATCTATCCGGAGATTTCAATAACTGGAGCCGAAGCGCCAATCCGATGAAACGCATGCCCGAAGGCGGCTTCGAGCTCGGCGTAAAGCTAGAGACGGGCAAGGAATACCATTTCAGGTACCTGCTCGACGGCGAGCGCTGGGATAATGACTGGCATGCCGACAAGTACGTCCAGAGCCCGTTCAGGGATTCCGACAACAGCGTCGTAATCGTCTAACCTATTCGCGCGACCGTATGAATAATACCTTATTCACTCTATTGACTATTTATTCTATAATAAGGTTACTATATTACTAGCATCCGTCATACGACGGACGCTAGCATATCGACCCATCGGAGGGATTCTATGAGGAAGTATATCGCGACGCTGATGGCGTTGCTGGCCCTGTTCGCCGTCGTATCGGTCGGGGCTCAGGCCAAGCTTAAGGACGGTTTCTATTTCGCCGAGGAGGCCGAGTTCCAGTCCAGCGGCTGGAAGTACCAGGTGGTGCTCCAGGTCAAGGGCGGCAAGATCGTCTCGGCGAACTGGAACGGCATCAACAGCCTCGGCCTCGAGGACAAGAAGACGGTCGCCTCGTCCGGCCGCTACGGCATGGTCAAGGCCTCGAAGCTCGGCAAGGAGTGGCACGAGCAGGCCGCGCTCGTCGAGAAGTACCTCGTCGACACCCAGGACCTGTCGTTCGCCAAATACACCACGCCCGCCGGCAACACCGACGCGATCTCCGGCGTATCGATCCACGTCAAGGAGTTCTTCGAGCTGGCCAAGGCCGCCGCGGCGTCCGCGCCCGTCGCCAAGGGCAGCTACAAGAAGGACGGCTGGTTCTACGCCAAGGCCGCCGACTTCGATAAGAGCGGCTACATGACGACCGCGCTGATCACCGTCGTCAACGGCCGCATCGTCAGCGCCAACTGGAACGCCCTGCACAAGGCCGGCGGCGACACCAAGCTGGTCCGCGCCGTCAAGGGCACCTACAAGATGAACGCCAAGCAGGGCGAGTGGAACGTCCAGGCCCCGCGCGTCGAGGCCGCCCTGATCAAGGCGCAGGATCCCGCGAAGATCGCGCTTACGGCCGACGGCCACACCGACGCGATCTCCGGCGTATCGATCACCGTCAGCGACTTCATCGCGATCGCCGCCGAGGCCCTCAAGGCCGCCAAGTAAGCCGTTCGTCACCGAACGCGAAGGCCGTCCGAACCGGACGGCCTTTTTTTCTATAGCGAGGATGGATGCGAGGCGCGAGCGACCGAGAAGGCGAAGGCGTACTCCCTGTACGCCGAGCCGCGCGCGGCCGCGAGCAACGAAGCAGACGCCTCGCTATAGAAAAAAAGAACGGTATGCCTGGACGTCTACGCATACCGTTCTTACTCAGGCTTTCAGCGCCTATGTAATATATCGGGCGCAGCGGTCCGGATGATAAGCGCTATTTTGCGGCGGAAGCCACGCTCAGCCGCTCCGCGTGCCAGCGGGCGCTCTCGGCTATGGCCCCGTATAGCTCGGCGGTGCGCTCGAGGCTGCCGGAGGCGGGCCCGGCCTTGACGACGGCGGCGGCGTCGACGATGAAGCCGACGACGGCCTTGGCGTCGCTGCCGAGCACGGCCTCGTCCAGAGCCGACAGCTCGGCGAGGGCCGGGGCCAGGTCGCCGCCGCTGCCGAGACGCGCGGCTCCGCGGGCTATGGCGACTGCCCGTTCGGCCAGGCCGGCGATGCGCGAAAGTTCCGCGACGAGGTCGTCGATTACGCGCTCGGCCGCTGACGGATCGGCCAGAGTCGCCGCGTCAATCGCGGCGACGGCCGAGCGCAGGCGCGAGCGTATCCTATCCCTGGCGGGCGCCGAGGCGAGCGCCTCCTCGGGACCCGACGCCGCCAATCCGTCTATCGCGAGCCCCCGCGGCGACAGGTTCACGGTGCGCGCCTCCGGGTGCATGGCCGCGTTGCCGGAGAACCACGAGGCGTAGAGCGAGAGGCGCTCGTCGCTGACGACCTCGGATCCGTCGTTGGCCTTGGCCGTGAACGGCCTGCCGCCGCGCATCGCCTCGAAGGCCGCGTGGGCGGCCGGCCTCAGCCGGTCCCCCGACGAGAGGGCGCGCTGCTCGAACAGGCTAGCCCTGGCGTGGGTCCTGCCGCCGGGGAACGACAGGTCGAGGCCCGCCATGTAGATCGGGGAGCAGCCGAGGGTCCGCGCGAAGTCCCAGGCCGTCGTCGACACCGATCCTCCGGCGCCGAGGCGCCCCTTGGCCTGGCCGAGCCGGCTCTCGACGTAGGCGCCGAGGGGATAGATCGACGAGCAGAGGACGGTTCGCCCGCCGGGCCGCCAAGCCTCGGCGCGCAGCACCGAAGGCCATACGGCGGCCTCGGACACCAGTATCGCGCCGTCGGCCAGGCAACGGTCTAGGTGGCGGGCGTTCCAGTATTGCGGATCGACGACGACGACGAAGTCGGGCGTCACGCCGTAGCGCAGGGCCGAACGCAGGGCCGTGTCGACGCAGACGACGACGCAGCGCTCGGCGAGCGCCGGAAGCGACTCGGCGATGTCGTCCAGCGACGGCCCGGCGGCCAGGACGATGGCGGGGAGCCCGCTGAAGCCGCCGGCGATGGCCGATACGCCCGGCGACAGGGCGGCCCGGCGCAGGTTGCTGGCCAGGTTGCGCACCCATAGCCGGCCGAAGCGCTTGAGCGTCGCCGCGTTTATCTCGTCGCGCTTGCGATAGCTCGCGGCCTGGGCGCGCAGGGCCTCGGCCGCCTCCGGGAACGCGGCCATCGCGGCCTTGTTCTCGATGACCTCTATGCTACGCGGAGCCGCGTCGCCGAGGTATTCGGTCAGGCCTCGGCCGCGCGGGCACAGCACGATGGAGCAGCGCGGCGAGGCTATCAGCTCCGACAGGTCGACCAGGCGGAGCGCGGCGGCCAGCCAGGACGCGTCCGTCTCCACCACGCATACCGCGGCGCCTAAGGCGACGGCCGCGCTCGCCGCGTAGCCGAGCCCCATCCCGAGGAATAGCAGGATCGAGGCGCCGCCGGCGACGGCCTCGGCCGCTACCCTATCGCCCTCGGCCCGCGGGTCGTAACGCGAATGCAGCCAGGCTCCGGCGGCCCTGGCGGTCGGCTCGCCGCTCCGGGCGACGACGGCCTCGAGCGGGTACGGCTCGGCCGCCGCGACGAGTTCCGCCAGGGTCGTCGAGCGGCTCCGCAGGGCGCTCAGGTTGGCGTCGAGGACGGCGTTGCCGGACGGCGTCTCGGCCGTCATTCCAGCCTCAGCCTGATGGTCGCGCCGGCCGCTATGGGCTCTCCGGGCGCCGGCGACTGCTCGCGCACCCATCCGTCCCCCTCGATCTCGACGATTATATCGTCGCGCGCGAGCAGGCCGGTCAGCGCGCGCTTAGGCAGGCCGCGCAGGTCGGGCATCGCGTCGCCGACCTCGGCCGCGTCGACGCCGCTGACCGATATCCGGCCGCCGTGCGTCGCGGAGGCGGAACCGGAACGCGCCACGCCGTAGAGGTCGGCGATAGCGTTAGCCGCGTCCTTTACGAAGGGGGCGGCTATGCGCCCGCCGTAGGTCGAGGCCCCCTTGGGATTGAAGATGGCGGCGTAGACGATGTACTCGGGATCGTCGCTCGGGAAGAGCGCGATCGTGCTCGCTATGAAGTCGGTGTCCGAGTACCTGCGCGTCGCCGGGTCGATGACCTGGGCGGTGCCGGTCTTCACCGACATCCGCAGGTCGTCGATACGGGCGCGGCGGCCCGTGCCGGAATCGAGCACGGCGGCCTCCATCGACCGCAGTATCGCGTTCGCCTCGTACTCGCCCATAACCCTACGCACGGCGATCGGCTCTGGCGCCTCGAGCACGGCGCCGTCGGCGGAGACGATGCGCCCGAGCGTCCTCGCGCGCATCAGCACGCCTCCGTTCGCCACTACGGTCGCGGCGTCGGCCATCTGCAGCGCCGTGACGAGCAGCTCCTGCCCCATCGCCATCGTCGGCTTCGTCCGTCCGGACCAGTCCTCGGGCCGGCGTATCAGCCCGGGGCTCTCTCCGGCCAGGTCGGCGCCTACGCGCTCCCCGAAGCCGAATTCGCGTATCTTGGCGTAGAAGTCTATATCCGACACCGTCTCCGACGCGTACGCGGCGCCGGCGTTGCAGGAGTACTCGAGTATGTTGGTCACGTCGACGCTGCCGTGGGAGCCGAGGCACTTGATGACTATCTCCTCGCCCGACGCCGTCACCCTCTCGTAGCGGCCGTCGCAGACGAAGCGCGAGCGCTCGTCGATGCCGCCTAGCGCCATCAGCGAGGCCATGCTGTACACCTTGAATACCGATCCGGGCTCGTAGGCGTATATGGCCACCCGGTCGGTCCACGCCGACCTGTCGACGGCCAGGAAATCGTTCGGGTCGAAGTCCGGCAGGGATACGTACGCCAGGATATCGCCGGTCTTCGCGTCCATAGCGACGAGGGCCAGGCCCTCGGCGGCGTTCTCCTCGAGGACGGCCCGGGAGAGGGTCTCGAGTCGGTACTGGAGGTCGGCGTCTATAGTCAGGTAGACGGCGTCGCCGTACGCGTAGCCGCCCCCGGATTCCTCCGGGTCGGCCGACAGCCACGAGTCGAAGGCCGCCTCAGCGCCCGACAGGCCCTTGTTCTCGGTGCCGACGAAGCCGACGAGGTGGGCGGCGAGCGCCCGCTCCGGATATACCCGGCCGGAGACGCGGTCGATCCGGACGCCGTTCACGCCCTCGTCGCGCATGACCCGCTCGAGCCCCTCGGCCGCGTCCCCGGAGACGCGCCTCGCCAGGTACGCGAAGTCCGGGCCGTCCCCCGTCAGCTTGCCCTCGAGCTCGCCCGGGTCGACGCCGAGGACGCCCGAAGCCGACCGGGCGAACGAAGCGGCCTTGTCCGGCTGGAATGACGGCTTCCAGATCGATACGTCGTAGAGGTCGGTGTCGACAGCGAGCAGGCGTCCTTCCCGGTCGTAGATAGGGCCGCGTATCGATACGACCCGGGAGGCCGAGGCCGCCGGGCGCGGCGCCCCGTCGCCGCCTGCCAGGCGGGCGTATCGCGCCAGGGTCGCTCCCGTTACGGTCAGCAGCGCGGCGATGATGACGTAATGGCGGATAAAGCGCTTATCGATCGGCATCCTCGGCAGCGTCCTTGCTTGATATCGTTTGTAGCGTACGATCGGCGGCCCCGCCGAACCACAGTAGCACCTTTCCGGCCAGTTTCTCAATCGGTACCGACCCGTAGCGCCTGGAGTCTATCGACCGGCCGACGTTATCGCCTACGACGAAGGCCCTGCCGGCCGGCAGGTACGCGGATCCGGCGAGCGACGAATGCGGGGACGGGCCGAGCGGGACGATGCCGCCGCGCCCTCTCAGGCTGCCGGCCTCGGCGACGAGGTAGGCAGGGCCGACGTCGAATACGCGCTTGACGGCCCGTCGCCGCTCCGGCGGGAACGGCGAGACGAGCACGACGTCCCCCGGGGCCGGCTCGCCCCAGCGGACCAGGTACGATCCCGACAGAGGCAGGCGCAGGCCGTAGGCGCAGGGCGACACGACGGCCACGGCGCCCGAGCCGATGGTCGGGCTCATCGAATCGCCCCTGACGATGACCAGGTCGAAGGCGAACGCCTTGAGCGCTACCGCGAGCGCCACCGCGGCGACTATGATACGAGCGGCCGAGAGCCGCTCCCGGCGCGGCCCGGCGATCCGGCGCCTCGTCATCCGGCCGCCCCGGCCTCAACGCCGAGCCGTAATACGCCGATAGATAATCGTATGGAAATGCAGTCTGTCATCGCGGATCAGTATATAGCAAGAAGGCGAAAGCCGATACGAATCAGCGTCGATCGCGGGTACCCGCATAGCCGGGACGCCGGACGCGCCGCCGTTAGGCCGGCCAGGCGCCAGGATCGGGCCGTGACGCTCGAGCCGCGCGAGCCGTCATGGATGCAATCCGTCGGCCGCCGCGCCAAGGCTCCGCCCCGCCCATCCGGCGATAGTCCTTCGAAGCGCGCGGCCGCCGCCGTCGCCTCGATCCCGGACTTCGTCGAGGCGCTCGCCTCTCCGAGGGTCGCGGCGCCGATAGCGGGGATCGCCGGCGCCCTGGCGCTCGCGGTCGCCATCGCCGCGGTCGGGGCGGTCGGGCGCCCCGCCGACCTCGCGTCCTTCGCGTTGCCCGACGACGGCTCGTCCGCGGCCATACTGCTCGACGCCCTATCCCCGGCCGCTGACGACCTAGCCGACGCGATAGCGGTGCCCGAGCTGCCGATGACGCTACGGATGGCGACCTATACGGTGGCCAGGAACGACACGCTCGACGCCATCTCCAGGCGATACGGCCTGCGTATGGACACGCTGATCAGCGTCAACGGCCTCGGCGACGCTCGCCGCATCATCGCGGGCTCGACGCTCAAGGTGCCGAACATCGACGGCGTCGTCTATACGGTACGGAAGGGCGAATCGCTCGCCGGCATCGCGGCGGCCAAGGGCATATCCGTAATCGACATCGTCGACGCGAACGACCTTGCCAGCCAGACCATCCAGCCTGGCCAGAGCTTGTTCATCCCCGGGGCCAGGCTATCTTCGTACGACCTCAAGAAGGCGCTCGGCCAGCTCGTCATCTGGCCGATCTCCGGCAGGATCAGCTCAAGCTTCGGCTACCGCCCCAATCCCTTCACCGGCGTCAGGCAATTCCATAACGGCCTGGACATAGTCGGCCCGCTCGACTCGAGGGTCAAGGCCGCGATGGACGGCAAGGTCGCGGAGACGGGCTACAGCGCCGTCTTCGGCAATTTCGTCATCCTGAGCCATCCCGAGGGATACCAGACCCTCTACGCCCACCTGAACAAGATCAGCGTCAAGTCAGGCGCGTCCATATCCCAAGGCTCGACGGTAGGCCTGCTCGGCTCGACCGGCTATAGCACCGGGCCCCACCTGCACTTCGGCGTCTTCAAGCGCGGCGCGCCGATCGATCCGCTCAAGCTGCTCAAAGGCAGGTAATCATGGCAGGAATCCGGCACTTTAGCTCCAGGCGCCTCCTAACGCTTGCGTATAGGCCTTCGAACGGCTACCATCGCTCCGGTACGGGGGAAATATGAAGAAGCTCGTCATCGGAATCATCGCCGTATTGGCGATCGTCACCTTTATACGCGATTTCTCCGTCTCGCCGCGGCAGGTCGCCGTCCAGGACGCGGAGCGTACCATGCAGTCGAGTATTGGACCCATCGGCACTAATTAACGGATCCGCGCTCGAGACGCCTGGACCGCCCCGATACGGGGCGGTTTATTATTTTTTAGACGCCCTAAAACGTGTTTTGTGTACTGAAGTAGACTAAATTTTTATTTACACACTGAAATTCCTATCAACAGAATCTTATTTTTATGCTTCATAAATACTTATCGATTCAATACTCTTTTCTACAAATTCTGGCACGCTTCTTGCTTAATAATAGACAGAGGTAACATATAATGAGTGTCAGAGCAGACAGGTCGATTTCAGAGGACACGCTGAAGATGTATTACGAGCGGGTCAAGCAGATACCGCTCCTCAGCGCCGAGGACGAGCGAGACCTATCCATGCGCATACAGGCCGGCGACGAGACCGCGAGGACGCGGCTCATCGAGGCGAACCTCAGGCTGGTCATTAAGATAGCGCGCGCATTCTCCAATTTCGACGTTCCCCTTATAGATCTTATCCAGGAAGGAAACATGGGCCTCATAAAGGCGGCCGAGCGATTCGACTACCGCAGGAACGTGCGGTTCTCCACCTATGCCTCGTGGTGGATCAAGCAGTCGGTTACCCGCTCGCTCGTCAACTCGAGGCGCGCCATCCGGCTTCCCCATCGCAAGGAGGAGCTGATACGACGCATCCACAGGACCTACGGCTACCTGTCCCAAACCCTTTCGAGGGAGCCTAGCAGCCACGAGATAGCGGAGGAGCTCAAGATCGACGAGAGGAACGTGCAGGAGGCGCTGGAGATGTCGAGCGCCATCATGCCTCTCGAGGGCGACTCCGACGACTCGGAGAGCGGTTGCGTGCTTGACGTCTACTCTGACGAGACATACAGCCCCGACGTCGCCTTCGCCCGCGATTGCCTGCGAGAGAAGACCGTCAGCCTGCTCGAGGCCCTGCTCGAGAAGGAGCGCCAGGTGCTGATCTACCGCTTCGAGCTGTACGGTCACAAGCGCAAGACGCTCAAGGGCATCGGACAGAGCATGGGCATATCGGCGGAGACCGTCAGGCAGATAGAGAAACGGGCCATACGCAAGCTGCGCGAGCATACCGAGTACGCCGACTTCATAGGCGCCTGACGGGCCGACATACGGCGGGCCTTGCGAAAGAGCCTGCCCGCGTCGTATAGTCCGACCATACGATGCCTACCAAACGTCCGAGGAAGTCGCCGCGCGAGCGGGGCGCCTCGATCCTGCTCTATACAAGCGCGACCCTCGTGCTCATCTCGTTCGCCTTGGCCATCGCGCTGTCGTACGCGGGATCGCGTCCGGATGGCGCCGCGCCGCGGCCCGGGGCCGACGATAGCCGGGAATCGGCGGCTCGTCCAGCTCCGGCCGACGCCGCTACGGATGACGGGGGCCGCGCGCCCGGCCCGGCCATGACCGATACCGGTCCGGCGATCGCGCCCCATCGTCCGGAGCAGGCCGATCGACCCGCCCCGAGGTCCAAGGGCGCGCTGGTCTTCGTGATAGACGACGCGGGGCACAACGAATGGCAGATCGAGCCGTTCCTGAGCCTGCCCGGTCCGGTCACGATAGCCGTATTGCCGGGCCTGCCCCATACGGCCAACGTCGCGGCTATGGTCAAGGCGGCGGGCAAGGAGCTCATACTGCATCAGCCGATGGAGGCCCTGGGCGGACTCGACCCGGGTCCGGGCGCGATACGCGCGGACATGGACGACGAGACGATACGCGCCGTCATACGGGGCAACCTTGCCCAGGTGCCCGGCGCCGTCGGCGTGAACAATCATATGGGCTCCAGGGCGACGTCCGACGTGCGGGTGATGTCCACCGTGCTCGACGAGACGGCCGCGAACGGGCTCTATTTCCTGGACTCTTTAACCACAGGCGATTCCGTGGTACACTCCGTGGCTTCGCTGATGAGACAATCCGCATGGGAGCGTAGCGTGTTTCTAGATAATACCCCCGACAGGGCCTCGATCCTCAATTACATCGCCGAGGGCACGAAGATAGCCGAGAAGCGCGGCTACGCGGTCATGATAGGCCACGTCTGGTCGTCGGAGCTGGCCCAGACCCTGGCCGACCTGTATCCGCAGCTACTGGAACAGGGTTTCAGCCTGTCGACCATATCGAAGATAATGATGGACGACGACGACGATGAAGATACTGGGTATTGAGTCGTCCTGCGATGAATGCGCCGCGGCCGTCGTCGAGGACGGCCGCCTGGTAGTCTCCAGCGTCGTAGCCACCCAGATAGCCAGGCACGCCGAATTCGACGGCGTCGTGCCGGAGATAGCCTCGCGCCTGCATACCGAATGGATCCAGGACGTCGTATCCAGGGCCATCGCCGACGCGGGGATCGATACAGGCGCCATAGACGGCGTGGCCGTTACGGCCAAGCCAGGCCTCGCCGGCTCCCTGCTCGTCGGCGTATCCTTCGCCAAGGCGTTCGCCTGGTCTCTCGGCCTGCCCTTCGTCGGCGTGAACCACGTATTGGCCCACCTCTACGCGCCGCTCCTCAGCGAGGACGTGGAGTACCCTTTCATCGGCCTGATCGTCTCGGGCGGCCACACGCTGATCTGCCGCGCCGACGGCTTCGACGACGTGACGGTGCTCGGTACGACCATCGACGACGCGATAGGCGAGGCCTTCGACAAGGTGGCCAAGCACTACGGCCTCGGTTACCCGGGCGGCATAGCCATCGACAAGCTGGCGCGCTCGGGCGACGCCGCCGCCTGCGACTTCCCGAGGCCGAACCTGTATAAGGGGGAGCACCGCTACGACGTTTCGTACTCGGGGCTCAAGACGGCGGCGATACGCCAGCTCGACCAGTTCTGGAACCCCGACTACGAGCGCAGCGACGCGAACCTGGCGGCCGCGTTCGAGAAGGCCGCCGTCGACATGCTGGTCTCGCGGCTGCTGCGCGCGCTCGACGACACCGGCATACGTACCGTGGTAGCCGGAGGCGGCGTAGCGGCCAACACCTACCTGCGGTCGCGCCTGGCCGGCAGGCCGGGGCTGCGGGTGCTGTTCCCGCCGCTGTCGCTCTGCGGCGACAACGCGGCGATGGTCGCCGGGCTCGGCTACCGCATGCTAGCGCGCGGCGACCGCGACGGCCTCCAGCTCAACGCCTCGCCGCGCGTCGCCGCGTTCAAGCGCTCGTAGCCCGCTACTCCTTCAGCCCGACGCCGGATTCGATCAGCCGGATGGAGCCGACCCGGTTGGTCAGGCCGTAGCGGCGATAGCGTAGCTCGCCGAGCATGGCCCGCCGCTCCGTCTCCGCTCCCGAGCCGTCCGGTACTCCGGGCACCACGATCAGGAAACGCAGGACGCCCGGTTCCCGCTCGCCGAAGTCGAACAGCTCGTAGCTTCCGCGCGCGAGGCTCCCGATGCCGAGCTCCGATGAGAATTCCGGCGCGACGATGCCCTTGACGAGCTCCTCGTCGCCCGAGGCGACGGCCCTGAAGTACTTGACCACCAGCGACTCCTTGGCGCCGTCGCTGCGCGAGTACAGGCCGACGCCGACTATGACGGCGGCCGCGACGGCCAGGACGGCCGCCGCGGAAAGGATGATGACGAGCCTCGGCTTGGCCATCGGTTTCCCCTACTTCTTTATAACGCCCATCTCGGCGCCGACCTTGGCGAAGGCCGCCACCGCGGCGTCGATCTGCTCGACGGAGTGGGCCGCGGATACCTGGACGCGGATCCTGGCCTTGCCCCTGGGCACGACCGGGAAGCTGAAGCCTATCACGTAGATGCCCTCGTCGAGCAGGCGGTCGGCCATCTCGTGGGCCAGTCGCTCGTCGTAGAGCATGACCGGGCAGATCGGGTGCACTCCCGGCCTCACGTCGAGCCCGGCCTTGGCCAGGCCGTCCCTGAAGCGCTTGGTGTTCGACTCCAGCCTGTCGCGCAGCTCGGTGGACTCCGTCAGCAGCTCGAGCGCCTTGAGGGTGCCGCCGACGATGGCCGGGGCGAGCGTGTTGGAGAACAGGTAGGGCCGCGCCTTCTGCCTGAGGTACTCGACTATCTCGGCCTTGCCGGCGACGCAGCCGCCGGAAGCGCCGCCGAGCGCCTTGCCGAAGGTAGTGGTGACGATGTCGACGCGGTCCATTACGCCGCGGTACTCGTGCGTGCCGCGGCCGCGCTTGCCGATGAAGCCGGTCGCGTGGCTGTCGTCGACCATCACGAGGGCGTCGTAGCGCTCGGCCAGGTCGCAGACGCGCTCGAGGTCGGCGATGTCGCCGTCCATCGAGAACACGCCGTCGGTAGCGACCAGCCGCAGGCGCTTCCCGGCGGCCGCCTTGAGCTTGGCCTCGAGGTCGTCGAAGTCGTTGTGCTGGTAGATCAGGCGCTCCGCCTTGGACAGGCGCACGCCGTCTATGATCGAGGCGTGGTTGAGGCTATCGGCGATTATGGCGCAGTCGGCGTCGAGGAGCGGCTCGAACACGGCGCCGTTCGCGTCGAAGCACGACGAGAACAGGATGGCGTCCTCGGTGCCCAGGAATTCGGAGCAGGCGCGCTCGAGCCGCTTATGCGGGTCCTGGGTGCCGCAGATGAAGCGGACGCTCGACAGCCCGTAGCCCCATTCGTCCATCGCGCGCTTGGCCGCCTCGCGGATCTCCGCGTTGTTGGCCAGGCCGAGGTAGTTGTTAGCGCAGAAGTTGACGAGGCTCTTGCCGCCCTTGACCGAGACCACCGCGCCCTGGGGCGTCGTGATGACGCGCTCGTCCTTATAGAGCCCCTCGTCCCTGATGGCCGCGAGCTTGGCCCGCAGCTCGTCCTTCATCGCTCCGTACATAGATGCTCTCCTTTTAGCTCGATCGAACAGCGAGCGGAATCGTAGTAAGCGCGGATATAGTAGTGCCGGACGCCCGCCCGATGCAACGCCTTACAGTAGGCTCGAGGCCAGCTCTGCGAGCTCGCTGCGCTCGCTCTTCTGCAGCGTCACGTGGCCGTAGATCGGCTGCCCCTTGAACGCGTCGACCAGGTACGAGAGCCCGTTCGAGTTGGCGTCGAGGTACATGTTGTCGATCTGGTACGGGTCGCCGGTCAGCACGACCTTGGAGCCCTCGCCCGCCCTGGACACGATGGTCTTGATCTCGTGCGGCGTCAGGTTCTGGGCCTCGTCGATCACGATATACTCGTTCGGCAGCGACCGGCCGCGGATGTACGACAGCGCCTCGATCTCGATCTGCTTGTCCTTGACCATCTGGTCGACGGTCTTGACCTTATCCCGCTTATGCACGCCGAGTATGTACTCGAGGTTGTCGAACAAGGGCTGCATCCAGTTGGACATCTTGGCCTGCTTCTCGCCGGGCAGGTAGCCTATGTCCTTGCCGACCGGCACGACCGGCCGGGTCACGAGCATCTTGGCGTAGGTCTTGTCGTCGAACACCTTGCGGAGGCCTGCCGCGATCGCGAGCAGCGTCTTGCCGGTGCCCGCCTTGCCGACGATGGTGACGAGGCTGAGGCTGTCGTCGAGCAGCAGCTCGAGCGCCACGCGCTGCCTGGCGTTGAGCGGCGAGACGCCGGAGACCGAGCCGAGCTCGCCCTGCAGCGCCTCGACGAAGCCGTCGTCCGGCCTGTAGCGGGCCAGGCGCTCGGCCGTGCCGCCGCGCTCGCGGAGCAGCACGAACTCGTTGGGCCGCTGCGCCTCCTTCCAGGGCAGCGATCCGGTGGCGTCGAGCGCGGCTATCGCGTCCGGCGCCACGTCGACCTCGACTACGCCCTGGTACAGCGTGGCTATGTCGACCTTCTCCTTCTCGTAGTCGACCGCCTTGATGCCGAGGGCCGTCGCCTTGACCCTGGCGTTGATGTCCTTGGACACGAAAAACACCTGGCGCCCGGACTCCTTGATCGCCGCGGCGCACAGGATGATGCGGTTGTCGTTCTTGGCCGTGTCGAAGCCCTTCGGGGCCGTCTCCGACTGGGCGAGCGATACGCGCAGTATGGAGCCGTTCTCGAGCTTGACGCCGTCGTGGAGGTCGCCGCGCTTCGAGACGCCGTCGAGGAAACGTATGGCGTCGCGAGCCGTCTTGCCGCGCTGGTCGGAATAGGTCTTCAGGTGGTCGAGCTCCTCGAGCACCTGGAGGGGTATCACTATCTCGTTGTCCCTGAAGGACAGCACCGACTCCGGGTTATGGATGAGTATGTTGGTGTCGACGACGAAGACCTTACGCTCGCTGGAATCGGCCATGGTACCCCCTTGTCCGGCGCCTCGCGCCACGCGTCAAGTATAACGCGCGGCGAGGCGAGCGCAAGGCGGGCTGCCGTCAGCGCCTGGACGGCCTCAGGTAGCCGAAGATGCTGCCGCAGAGCCCGCCTATAACGTGGGCGAATTCGCTGATGTTATTGTCCCGGAAGGCGTTGAACACCTCCTTGCCGAGGTAGAGCACGAGGACCAGGATGAAGGTCAGCGGTATCTCGCCCTTGTTGAAGTTGGTGAACGACGACAGGAGTATCATCATGAACACGATGCCGCTCGCGCCCATCAGGCCGGTCTGGAACAGCAGGATGTTCAGGATGCCGGTCACGAAGGCGGTGATCAGGGTCATGACGGCCATGCCGCCCGAGCCGTAGGTCGATTCCAGGATCGGGCCGAGCAGCAGGATGAACGAGAAATTCGACAGGAAATGGTTGATGTCGACGTGCCCGAGTATATGGCTGAACAGCCGCACGTACGACCGTATCGACTGCGGGTCGAAGCCTCCGCGGCCTGGCGCCGAGAACCAGGAGGCCGTCAGCCCGGGGAACAGGCCGTCGAGCAGCAGCACGATCGCGCATATCAGGGTAAAGGTCAGCGTCGTCGGCGCGTTATAGCGTATCCTCATCTCGTTCTCCCGTATAAAGCGGTATCAAAGCTCGAGCGATAGCGTTACCGGGCAGTGGTCCGAGCCCATGACCGCCTTGCTGATTGACGCCTGACGGACCGCCGGCAGGAGCGCCTCGTCGACGCAATGGTAGTCGAGGCGCCAGCCCACGTCCTTCTCCCGGGCCTTCATCCGGTAGCTCCACCAGCTGTAGTGGCCCGCCTCGCCCGGATGCGACCGCCTGAAGGTATCCGCGTAGCCCGCCGACAGGAAGCGGGTCATCCAGGCCCGTTCCTCGGGCAGGTAGCCGGGATTGCCCTCGTTGGCCTTGGGATGGGTCAGGTCGATAGGCTCGTGCGCGATGTTATAGTCGCCGGCGACCGACACGTGGCGGCCTTCGGCGACGATCGCGTCGCAGCGGGCCAGCACCGCGTCGCAGAAGCGCAGCTTGTAGTCCAGCCTGGCCCCGGCGTCCTGGGAATTCGGGAAGTACGCGCTGACGACGGTCAGCCCGCCGAAATCCGCCTCGAGGTATCGTCCCTCGTCGTCGAACTCGTCTATACCGAGCTGCCTGACCGACCGCGGCTCCTCGAGCGCGTAGATGGCGACGCCGGAATAGCCGCGGCGCTTGGCGCTGGCCCAGTACGGCCTGTACGCGCGCCCGTCGCCCGCGGCCGGGGCGAAGAACTCCTTGCCGAGCTGCGACGGGTCGGCCTTGGTCTCCTGGAGGCAGACGACGTCGGCCGACGACGAGGCCAGCCAATCGAAGAAGCCCTTGGTAGCGACGGCCCGTATGCCGTTCACGTTCCACGATGCCACTGTGATCATAGCCGCTCCGATTCTATGATGGTTTCGATCCTACGGGGTCACGACGATGTCGAGCTCCACCGATAGGACGACGTTATAGACCTTGCCGCGCAAGGCCATGAATTTCCTCGTCATCGAGTAGTCGCCTATCCTGAAGAACAGCGTATGCTCGCCCGGCTCCACGCTCAGGCCGCTCAGCTCCCCTGGCTCGACGACCTTGCCGTCTATCGTCACGTAGGTGCCCGCCGGCGCCTGGAACGCTATGAACGGTGCGTTCGGCGTCAGCGTGACCGTCAGCGGGGAGACGGCGCCCGCCTCGACCGGCACCGTGACGATCTCCTCGCGGTAGCCCTCGGCGCTGACCCGCACGACGCGCGGCCCCTTCTTGGCCAGGATCAGCTTGCCCGGGTTCTCGGCCAGCCTGTCGTCGATGAACACCGAGACGCCTTGGGCCTCGGCGCCGTCGCCGGTCGATACGCTGACCCTGATGCCGCCTTCGTCGCGGAGGACCGGCCTGACGGTCAGCTTGAATTCGGCGGATTCCATGGCCGGCAAGAGCCCCTTGCCGATCGGGGAAAGCTTGAACAGGAGCGGGAAGTCGTCCGAACGGGCTACGGCCGGTATCAGGCTGGCGAACGGCCCGCCCTTGATGCCGTGGGAGGCTATGATCGGCAGGATCAGGCTCATCGAGACCCGCTGCGGCAGGGGCTGGGTGGATATCAGCCGGGCCTCGTAGTCGAAACGGCCGGCAGTCGGCGTCGGCGCGATGCCGGAGAACAGCGACCAGGCGATGGACGACTCGGCTCCCTGGAAGGCCTTGGGAATGCGCAGCTCGAATTCGACGCCCTGGATGAAGGTCGGATCGGCCGGGAACAGCACGGCCACCGCCTCGTTATAGCGAAGCGAGACGACGGCGCCGCCCGGGGCCTCGGACGACAGCGAGACGACCGACGACACGACGGTGCGGACTCCCTGCGGGAACGCCGTCGCTACGGAGAGGATTGCCGAGATGCACGACATCAGGACGATACGCTTCATGGCTTCAACCCGGGCAGGTACCTGGAGGGATCCTTGGCCTGGCCGCTCAGCCGTATCTCGAAATGGAGATGCGGGCCGGTGGACAGGCCGGTCGAACCGACCGCGCCGATTATTGTACCCGATCGCACCGTTTGGTTCAACACGACCTTGACGGCCGATAGGTGGCCGTAGACCGTGGACAGCCCGCCGCCGTGGTCGAGCACGACGTACAGGCCGAGCGCCGGATCGTCGCCCGTCTCCAGCACGGCGCCGTCGCGCGCGGCGACCACGTCGGATCCCATCGGCGCGGCCAGGTCGACGCCCTCGTGCATCCGGTCGTGCCCGTCTATCGGGCTGCGCCTGTAGCCGTATCGGCTCGTCAGGAGGCCCGCAGGCAAGGGCATGCGGAAACCGACGTTCAGGAAGAACGAACGCTCGGTCGCGTTGAGCCTGGCCCCGGGGAGGAAGCGCAGGACGACCGCGCCACCTCCCCTCCTGACCGTCAGCGAACCGTCGGCCGGCAGCCCGGCCGATCTGCCGGCAACGAGGATGGTCTCGAAATCGCTCGTCGGCGACGACGCCACGAACAGGCCGGCTATCGACGGCACGAGCACGGCCTCGCCGGGCTCGAACGGTCGCGGGCGGCTCATGCCGTTGAGCGTAGCCAGGGTATCGTACGGTATATTAAGCCTGGCCGCCACCGCGAAGAGGTCCTCGCCGCCGGAGGCTATCCAGCGGCAGATGAACAGGTCGGGGTACGGCGACGAGGTCCGTTCGGCGCGGTACGACTGGGCGAGCGCGTCCTGCAGCTGGACGTAGACGACGTCGCGGGGGCCGAGGCTGCGGATGAGCGGGTACTCGGAGGCCGAGCGCGCGCCGGGCGCCTGGGCGAACGCCGTATAGGCCGCGGCCGAAGCCATGATCGTCGCGGCGAGGAGGAAACGCGACGACGGCGCTATCACTCGCGCGCCGGCCGATCGGCGGCCGCGCCCCCTCGCCGTCGGAGCTTCGCTAGGATCGACCACGCGACGAAGGCGATCAGCGCGGCGGAGGCGGCCAGGGTATAGACGCCGGTATGCTCGGTGGCCAGGTACCAGAGCGGCCATACCGCCGCGGCGGCCAAGGCCGCGACGGCCGCGGCGCCGGCGAGACCGAGCGCGGCTCCCCTTAAAACGCCGCGCGCCTTCCGAACGCCCGATACGCCGGCCGGCTCGTCGTGCTCGGAGGGGTTCATACGGCCCCTTTACCGAGCGCCAGGGGTATGAGCCGCATATACGCGATGGCCAGCGCGCCTTCCTCGAGGCCGAGCTTGCGCACCGTCTTGTCTAGCAGGGCTCCCGGGACCTGGCCGCTTTCTACGGCTGCGTACAGCTCCGCGACGACCGGCTTATGCTTCCACCTGCGAGCCAGGGCGGCGCAGAGCGTTTCCGCCTCGGCCCGCTCCTCGTCGCCCAGGCTCGTACCCGGGCCGGCTTTATAGAAAGCCGCGGGACCGAGGGCCAGCGCCTCGTCGCGCCAGGCCTCGAGCAGGTCGACGACGCGGCTCTCCGAGAAGAAGGCCCCGTCGATCTCCCTCCGCAGCCGCAGCACGGCGTCGAGGTGTCGAGGCGACGACAGTGCCCTGCGCTCGCTGGCGAAGAATACCGCGGCCGCGGACAGCGAGCCGAGCAGCAGCTCGTCTATCAGCGGTACCGGGTCGCGTACGACGATCGACAGGAACAAGTAGACAGCGACGAAGGTCGCCACGGTGATCGCCAGCCGCAGATAATAGCCTTTGTTAAGGAAATAGCGCCTCGTGCCGCGCTCCATCGCCGCATACAGGGCGGTCCTGATGCCGTCGGCGTCGCGAGGCGCGGCGCCGGAGCCGTAACGCCCGACAACGGATCCCGGCTCGGCCGAGTCGAAGGTCTCGGGGCTATCGTACGGATGGAGCAGTACGGGGCCGTCTCCGCCTATCGCGAAGACGTAGTTCGTTTGGCTCATGTGGATTTTAAGGTACGATCGGCCGGTCCGCCCTGTCAAGCGCCGCGATGCGCCAGCACCGACTCGGCCAAGGCCTTCAGCGACTTGTCCTCGGGCACCGCGCCCGATACGGCGTCGCGGTTGAGCGTATACACGCCGTCGACCATCACGATCGCGTCGCCGGGCGCCTCGGCGGCGTCGGCCGCCTCCGGCTCGAGCGGGACCACGTCGAGCGCCTCTCCGTCGGCCACGGCCGGCAGTTCCTCGACGGCGGCGCCGGGCCATTCGACCCTATGATAGGATATGGCGCTGATGATCTGCCTATAGGTAGAGCCGACGAGCGGTTCGAGGTCGGCCGCCTCGTCGTCCTCGAGCTCGGGGGCCTGCAGTTCCTCGATGCGCTCCCGCTGCTCGTCGGTCAGCATCGTTATCTCGTCGCCGAGCTCCTCGTCCTGGCTCTCGGCCGGCGCGATGCGCTGGTACACCTGTTGCTCGAACGAGCCGTCGTCGAGCTCGAGGAAGCCGTCCTCGTCGCGGTAGCCCTCGAGGGCGCTCAGGTCGAGCGTACTCAGGAACAGGTCGAATTCGACCTCCTCGAGCAGCTCGGCCATATCCTCGGCGTCCGAGGCTTCGACCATCGGCTCCTGGGCCGCGTCCTCTTCCGCTATCGCCGCATCGCCGGCATCCGCTACGCCTACCTGCTCCTCGTCTATCGGTTCCTCGCCAACAGGCTCCTCGTCGGCCGGAGTAACGGTGCCGTCGTCGAGCCCTATGACCGATTCGGCCATCTCCTCGATCGGAGAGGCGAACACGAGCGCGGGAATAGGCGTCTCGTCCTCAGGCTCGACCCGATCGGGACTTCGCGCCGCGTCCGGCTCGCCCGACTCGATCATCGCGTCGGACTCTCGCCCCGCGGCGCCGTCCTCTCCGCTCGACGAGCCTGAATCGATGTAGCCGATGACGTCCGCGAGGTCGGTCTCCTCGACGAGCTCCA
>ERZ795053.2408-NODE-2408-length-22707-cov-9.673406_pt1 | contig 22707 bp, 25 predicted proteins | sample MGYA00375137_ERZ795053 | MGnify/ENA primary metagenome ERZ795053 (study PRJEB30182, sample SAMN05720284) | activated sludge metagenome | isolation source: Anaerobic digester | place: Hong Kong | collected 2014-12-17 ...
CATGCCCACGATACAGATCGGTGTCGACCTTGCCAAGACCGTGTTTGAGGTCGCCATCTCGGACGCCCCCGGCGTGGTGACGGCGCGCCGTCGGCTCTCGCGAGCTGCCTTCCCACGCTTTCTGGCCGGCCAGGCGCCCGCCGAGGTGCTCCTCGAGGCGTGCGGCTCGGCGCACCACTGGGGGCGGGAGGCTGCCCGGTGCGGGCACCGGGTGACGCTCCTGCACCCAGCGGATGTGGCGCGCTACCGCGACGGCAACAAGACCGATCGCGCCGACGCCAAGGCGCTTCTCGAGGCCTCCCGCAACCACGCGCTCACCCCGGCACCGGTCAAGTCCGTCGAGCAACAGGCCGTCCTCGCCCTGCACAGGATCCGCCAGGGCTACTTGCGCACCCGGACGGCACGCATCAACGCACTGCGAGGGCACCTCCGCGAACTCGGGCACACGATCCCCGTCGGGGCACGGCGCGTCACGCTCGACGCCCGGGCCGCCCTCACCGATGACACGATCCCGCCGTTCCTGCACGCCGCTCTTCTCGCCCTGCTTGAGGAGATCCACGCGCTGGAGCACCTCGCCGAGTCGATCCGCACCACACTGGCGCAGCTGGTGCCGCACATGCCCGAGGCCAGACGCCTGATGACCGTGCCGGGGATCGGGGTCCTCACCGCCACGGCGATGGTGGCCAGTGTCGGCGACATCCGCCGTTTCCGGTCCGGGCGCCACTTCGCCAGCTGGCTCGGTCTGACGCCGCGCGAGCATTCGAGCGGCGCATCACGCTGCCTGGGATCCATCACTCGCAAGGGGAACAGCTACCTGCGCATGCTCCTCATTCACGGGGCGCGGTCAGCGCTGCGCGCCGGCGCCGTGACCAATCAGCCGGATGACCTTCGCACGTGGGCAGCGGAGGTGTCACGCCGGCACTGCCACAACGTGGCGGCCGTGGCGCTCGCGAACAAGCTGGCCCGCATTTGCTGGCGGGCCTGGCGGGACGGACGGGACTTCGAGCGGAGGGAGGCACAGGTCACGCACTGCTGAACACTCATCGCGATGGCGACCGGTCAGACCGGCGTGGGGACGAGCCGATAACGCGCATGGCCCGCGGGGCCGCGACAAGCGATTGGCTCCCTACGCGCGACTTACCATCGTGGCCAGGGCACGACGCCCACCTCACGGGCCGAAGATACGACTGCAGTCGACCCGCCGCCGACGTGGATGAGCTGAGCGACAGACACCATGACCACCACCTCTTGCGCAAACAGGAGGAGGAGTCCAGATACGTCGTTAGGTTGCCGGCACGCCGAGTCAAGTTACTTGCGTGCTGAAGATCTGCTATCGAGTGCGGTGGAGTCGGGAATCGGCGGCGACGGGAGACTCACCTTCGCGGATGGTGCCGCCGAATCGGTCGATAACCGTGTCGCTGAAATTGACAGGGCGTCAATGCGTTCCTTCAGCGGAGCCACCCGAAGCGACTCGAATAGAGCAATGATCAGTACCGCTGTGGCCGTTGCGGAAACTGCTGCAACGCGGAGAGGATGATCATGCAATGAGGCAGCAGGCGGCGCCGACGCACCCTCGGTCACTAGGGTGCTCACAGCCACTGCCTTTGACGGAAATGGCTGAGCTGAGAGCAGGGTCGTCATGATCATCTCTGCGCCGCGCAGAGTCTGAAAGTCCCAGTCGATATCGACGGTGAGGAAGCCACTCTTGGAGTTCCAGAACTCCACCGCATCAAGTCGACGAATCAAGTCACGCCTGCTCGCCCCGGAGACTTTGCTTCCGTTGGCGCAGCTACGCGCCGAGGGGCCCTCTATCAGGAAGAAGTCAAGCGCCCGGCAATGCGCCATGGCGAAGTCACGTACATCCTCCGGACGCGTGGCCTCACCAACTTCTAACAGAATGTCCACGTCGGAGCGCACGCTTCGAGTGCGGTGGCGCCGCGAGCCAAAGAGAAAGGCTCTGGTCACCTGGGGGCACTGCGTGACTAGTTCGGTCACGAGGCTGCGAAGCGAATACTGATCGTACTTAGAAGCCGCGGTGCTCATAATTCCTCGGTTTGCGTGCTCAGCATTCACTACGGTGTTCGTGGTCAGCCTAACGTGTGCTTCTGCTGCAAGCGCTCCCATAAAATAGCGAATACTGATCGTACTTAGAAGCCGCGGTGCTCATAATTCCTCGGTTTGCGTGCTCAGCATTCACTACGGTGTTCGTGGTCAGCCTAACGTGTGCTTCTGCTGCAAGCGCTCCCATAAAATGCGGTTGTGGGGCCGCTGCATTCCTTCCATAAAGTGGAGCAGCGGCCCCACAACCGCTACCGCCCCCGCGCTTGTCGGCAGCAAGCGTCGTTATGCGGCGCCATTGCTGAGCGCGCAGCGTGAGCGCCCTTGACTCTATACCGTGGTATAGGGTTTATCCTACATCGATATGAAAGTCCCTTTGCGCATCGGGGCCGTCGCTGAGGCGGCGGGCGTGGGCGTGCAGACGCTCCGGTACTACGAGCGCCGCGGCCTGTTAAGCGCTCGCCACCGCACGGCAGGCGGCTACCGTGAATACGCTCCGGACACGGTCCGTCGCGTCGTGTTCATTCGCCGCGCGCAGGCGATGGGATTCACGCTCGATGAGATTCGCGCGCTCCTCGCGCTTCGTGTGCGGGAGTCGCGACGTTGCGAGCCGGTGAAGAAGTCCGCCGAGATCGCGCGCGCGCGCGTCCGCGAGCAGCTCGTCGCGCTGCGACGGATGGACAAGGTGCTCGCACGGCTCATTCGTGCGTGCGACGCGAGAGCGGTCACGGAGGAGTGCCCCATCCTGGCGGCGCTCGAACCTGAGGAGAGGAGTTAGCGATGCAGATCGATTTGGTGTACTTCGAGGGATGCCCGCACGTTGTATCGGCGCGTCAACGCATTGCGGACGCGCTGGGGAGTCTCGGATTGTCTGCTGAATGGAGCGAGTGGGACACAGGCGAGGCCGCGACGCCGACGAATCTACGCGGCTATTCGTCGCCGACCGTACTCGTGAATGGGGTCGATGTCGAGCACAAGGCGGCGACGAGCGGCGCGGGCTGCGCGGTAGGTGGAGGGCCCAGTCTCGAGGTGCTGCGTGCGGCCCTGACTGCGGCGAGCCGATGAAGCCGGGGACACGTGATGGGGCAGGAGTCCTCGGTGCGATCCTCGCGGCGCTGTGCTGCGCGGGAACGCCGTTCATTGTGGGTGGACTGGCCGCACTCGGCCTTGGATTCCTGCGCAAGGACGGCATTCTGTGGCCCGCGATGCTCCTCGCCCTGGCGGTCGCCGTTACAGGCTTCTGGAAGGGCGCGCGGACGCACGGGCGCTGGGGCCCGTTCGTTGTCGGTGGGCTAGGCGCGGTGTCGCTCGCAGCCGGCGTGATTCTCGTGCACGGATTTCCGGCGATGCAGATGATCTACGGGGGTTCCGCTGCGCTCGTCATCGGGGCGGGATGGAACAGTTACGCTCGAAGAAACCGTGCAACCGTGAGCACGCGCGCGTCCGCATAACGATCTGCCAATCAGCCGCGAGCGCGCTCGCGCCGCAGGCGCATCATCGGCGCGCTCGGCGGCTGCATTGGCGGGTTAGGCAACTTGGGACCGCCGACCGACTGTCAGCTTCACGCTGACGCCCGCCGCAGCCAGCATGTCCACCAGGGTGTCGATGCTGAAGAGGTCGATGCGCCCTCGCACGAGAGTGCTGATCCGCGGCTGGGTGACACCGAACAGCTTCGCCGCCTGACTCTGGGTCAGCTTGCGCGAGGCAATGACCTTGCGCACGGCCGCCATGAGATCGGAGCGGATGCGGAGATGCTCCGCCTCCCCCGGGCCGAAACCGAGATCCGCGAAGACGTTGCCTGACGAACGCTGCATCTTGAGCGCCATCGCTACCCCTCCCGGCACGTCCGCGCCTGTTGCAGCTGCGTGTACCGCGTCCGGGCCAGGTCGATCGCGACACCCGGCGTCTGGCGCGTCCGTTTCTCGAAGGCATGAAGGACGTACACTGCCTCGGCAACTTGGCCACGTACAGCCCGTGGTACTCACCGGCTTCGTGGATGCGGATCTCGACCACACCCGCACCGACGGTTGGCATTGGCTTCCCGTCGGTCGGGAACAAGCCGTGCTGAACCTGGCGGAGCGCAAAGCCGGCAGCGCGACGGGCGTCCGCGGTAGCGACGGGGGATGCCGGTCGCTCAGGAGGGTCCGGTCGGACGCGCGCGCGCCAGGCGTGATGCCGGCGTACCGGTCCTCCCCTGTCGGAGGGCACGAACCAGCCAGGTCGCGGTCGCCGCCAGTGTGGCCACTCGGAGGATCGCTCCCCAGGTCGTCGACAGGTTGTAGGCCTCCGCGATCGCCGGGGCACTGAACCAGTAGTAGGCGGCCAGCGCAGTTCCGCCGAGGATCGGGAGCGCGACACGCCAGCCGATTCCGAAGAGCATGACGACGGCGAGGACGGTGGCGAGACTTGCCAGTGTCCAGAGCCCGATGTGTCCATAGACGGCCGGTGCGGAGGAGAGCGGCCCGTTCACGGAGGTGAAGTAGCCGACGATGAAGCCCGGGAAGGCGGCCGCGAAGAGGCCGAGCGGCGACCGGAACCAGCCGGTCGAGCGGCGCGCCGGTCCGAGGCTCTGCGCGAGGCTCTTGCCGCCCGCCAGGTCGAGGCAGCCGGAGGCGGAGCAGACGGTGCATTCGCCGCATCGGGCCGTCGGGATCCGCAGCAGCGGAGCCTGGCCGTAGAGCTTCTCGACCGGCAGCACCGGACAGAGGGCGTTGCAGAATCCGGAGCGGCGGGAAAAGACCAGGCCGAGCATAATGGCCAGGGCGGCCACCGCGGCGATCGTGACGAGCAGCGCGGTGCCGTTCTCGTTGAACAGGAAGCGCCGTGCCGGGACGAGGATCGCCAGCAGCACGATGCCGACCAGCCATCCGCTCTGCAGCACGCCCCGCGACGGCACCCGCCGATCGGCTCGCACCCCGGTGAGCGTGTTCAGGGTCGCGAGCGGACAGACGTTCCGCCAGATCATCGGATTGACGAGGAACACCAGGGGCAGCAGCGGAATGACCATGTCCCAGAGGACATGGAGCGTGAGTGTGGGACGCACCGCCAGCCCGAGGAGCAGGACGGCCGTGAGGGCCAGGCCGACCAGGGCGGCGCTTCGCCACAGCGGGCTGTGGGTGGAGTATGTCGGGAGGGTGCGGGCAGTCATGGCATCGCCTCATTGCCGCAGGGGCTGGTGTATCGGTTGGGGTGACCCGCCCGCTCGCGCCGTGCCGGTGGCGGCTGCGGCGCCCAGGACCGGTCAGCCGAGCAGGAACTCCACGACGTCTGCTGCGGTGTAGGTCTCGCGTTGCCCGAGGAAATCGCCGAGTCCGGTCAGGTCGTCCCCGCTGGTGATCAGTGGCGGTTCACGTGTCCCATCGTCGCGCAGCTGCCCCTGCCCGATGTCGGCGGTCAGCGCGTTGCAGAGGCACTGCCGTCCCTCGGTGTCGTCGCGCGAGCCACCCTTCCTGACATAGTCGTCGACCGGCTCGCTGGCGCATCGATAGCCGATCCGTCCCTCCGGTGTCTGATAGGCCACCCGGAGGTACCCGAGGTCGCAATGGCGCTGGCGCGTGGACAGGTCGGGTGCCCCGGGCCAGCGCACCACCTTGAACGGGTAGCCCGTCGGCGACGCCCTGGGATCGGTTCGCACCGTGACGTCGCCCCGGCCGAGATGACCGAGCACGGCGGACTTCAGCTCGGCCGCCAGGCCGGACTCCTCGGCATAGGCGAACAGCGTCCCGACCTGGATTCCGGCCGCACCCTGCGCCTGAGCCTGCGCGAGGGCACCGCGTCGACCGCTGCCGCCGGCAATCCAGAACGGCAGGCCAAGCTCGCTGACCTTCTGCAGGTCGACCACGTCGCGATCGCCATAGATCGGTTCGCCCTCGGCGGTGAGCGCGAGCGGTCCCCGCGGTGGAGCGTTGTGTCCACCGGCCGTCGGGCCCTCGATCACGAAGCCGTCGATCCGCCCACTCGCCTTGCGGGCCAGCATGGTGGCGAGGGAGTTGCTCGCGATGATGGCGAGGAATGCCGGTCGGGCGATTGGGGGTGGTGTCTCCTGCCAGAGCGGCGCCGGGTCGAAGGTGAGCTGTTCCTCGCGACCCGGCGAGAGCCCCTCGACCTCGAAGCGCCACGCGGCGGGTTCGTGGCGGGCCAGGCGATCGAGCACGCCGGGAATCTCGCGCGGAATGCCGGCGCCCATCAGGACCGCCTCGACACCGGCCAGCATCGCACCGTACAGCGTCGGCAGGGTCTGCGCCTGGACCTTGGTCAGCAGGTTGATGCCGACCTGGCCGTCGTGGCCCTCGCGCGCGAGGTGCACCTCGACGAACGCCGCGAGCACGCAGAGCATCTGCCGGGCCGGCGACATCCGCTGGCGGGGCATCGACAACAGCCGATACGGGTTCCCCGGCGGTCGACCCTCGGGTCGGAAGTAGCGCTCCAGCACGGTCTTCACCGCATCGGGGAACGGGAACGCGGCCATCGCCCGGCGAACGTGGCCGCCCGGGTCGCCATCCTGGAGCCGGCGCACCATCACCGTGTCGATGGCCGTGCCGGAAACCACGCCGAGCTGGCCGGTGCGAGCCACGGCGCGCGCCAGGCGCCAGTCGGAGACGGCGACGCCCATGCCGCCCTGGATGATGGCCGGGAGGGTCGTGGCCGTGGTCATGGAACCTGCTGGTGAAGGGAATCCGGCACGTGGTCGAGCAGCTCGGCGACGCCGCCCCAGCCGCCCTCGAGGCGGTGGACCACGGTGCCACCGGCATCGAGCACCATGACGACCGCCACGTGGTCGATGTCGCCGGTGCTGCGGTCGCGCTGGCGACTCACCCGGAGGTGGTCGAGGGCCGTATTGACCTCGTCGATCGTTCCGGAGAGCACGCGGTCGTGCGCGCCGAGTTCCCACTGTCGCGCAAGGGTGGCGAGCCGGGTTGGAGTGTCGCGCCAGGGGTCGAGGGTGAGGATGAGCAACGGGATGTCCTCGCGCCTGGCTTCCGCGCGCGCCGCGCGCACCTGATGCACCAGGGTGGGGCAGATGGCGCCGCAGTGACCGAAGGCGAAGGTGAGGAGGGCAGGGCCGGTGATCGCCTCGCGGCGGCCGTGCTGATCGACCAGGGTGATCGCCCCGGCCTCGAGAGTGACGGGCGCAGCGACGCCGCGCGGCACGGGCATCTCCGGTGCAGTGATCCCGGTGGCGTGGGCCACCCGACGTGCCGCCGCCGTGACCCCGACCAGCAGGGCGACAGCCACCACGACCGCCACCCGACGCCACGTCGGCGATTCGCGGATGCGGCGGAGGTCGCGGCGCAGCGCCTTGCCCCAGATCAGGGCAAGGGCGGCCAGCATGCCGATCGGCTCGCCGATCAGCAGGATCCAGCCGCTGGTGTCCGGCAGGCCACTGCCGGTGCTGCCGAAGCAGGCTGCCCGGGTGCGCGCCAGCCATTCCGGGGTCGCGGAGCCGGTCGGCCACAGCGCCAGCATCCACCACGCCACCGTGATCACCAGGATCAACAGCAGCGCGGCGGCGGCGACGCCGGGCCGATCGGTCCGCGCGTCGTTCATCCGATCTTCCAGAGGAACGAGAGCAGCTTCCAGTTGGTGAAGTAGTAGAGCATGAACGCCAGCAGGAAGACGGCGACCAGGACGAGCGTGCCCGGGGTGGCACCGGCGATGCCGCGGGCCGGGGCGTGCAGCTGCTCGTTGATCTCGTCCACGTTGGCGGCGTGCACGGGCGGATTGGTGAGGCCCGCCGGCAGGCCGCGCACCGGCGCGCCGCGGGGAATGTCGTGCACCGGCTCCCCGAAGAACACCGACTTCACCGCAATCGCGATGAAGATCAGCGCACCGGTCACGGCCAGGATCCCGCCGATGCCCATCACGGCGAGAAACAGGTCGACGGCCGGGTTGAACGGGACGTCGAACGGCGCCTGCGAGAACGAGATGTCCCAGTGCCGTCGCGGGACGCCGAAGCTGCCGGCGAACGTCATTCCCATCACCAGCAGCAGCAGGCCGCCCGAGAAGAGGTACGGCTGGATCCGGGCCAGCGGCCAGAATGCCACCTTGCGCCGGAAGATCAGCGGCAGCAGGTAGTACGTCGCGCCCATGAACGCGAGCGCGGTGCCGCTGACCACGGTGGAGTGGAAGTGCCCGGGGATCCGCATGGTGTTGTGGGCGATGATGTTGATCTGCTCGGTGCCGAGCGTCACGCCGGTGATCCCGCCGACGAAGCCGAACACGATGACCGAGAGCACCAGCGACGAGAACCCCGGGTCACCCCACGGGGCGCGGCGGAGCCAGCCGAAGAGTCCGCTGGTGAAGCCCCGCAGGCGCATGCCGAGCTCGATCCCGGCGGGCACCGTGAAGCCGTGGACCATCGACGCCAGCACGGCCATGTACATGAAGTACGACGTGTTGACGATCTTCCACGCCGGACTGAAGCCCGGGTCGACCAGCAGGTGGTGCGCAGAGGCCATCGAGATGAAGAGGATGTAGAGCACGAACGCCGTCCGGCTCACCTTCTCGTTGAGCACCACGGCGCCGACCGTGAGCCCACCGAGCATGTACCAGATCGCGACCATCGCGGCGACGTTGATCTGCTGCGACGAGTGCCCGAGCGCCCACCAGAGCATCCGGTAGACCTGCGGGTCCACCGGCCCGGTCAGCCCGATCGACCAGAGAAACGTCGGGATGTACACCAGCGCGCCGTGGACCAGGGTGATCACGGCGATGATCGCCGCGGTGATCGCCCCGTACACCACCAGCGGCACCGAGCCTTCGTAGGTCCTTTCCCGCTTGGCGATGACGAGGGTGGCGAAGAACTGCGCGGTGACCAGCAGGGCGCCCACCGCGAAGAGGATCACGCCGAGATAGAAGACCGGATGGGCCTTGAGCGGCGGGTACGACGTGAACAGCACGTCGGCGTTGCCGCTCCACTGGGCCCACTCCACCATCAGGGTGCCGACCAGCATCGTGCCGAAGTTGAACCAGCCGAACCGGGGTGCCGCCGGCCTGGCATTGAGCAGCACGGTGGCGGCGAACCACAGGACCGCCATCTCGAAGTAGATGATGAAGAAGATCAGCATGTTCATGCCGTGCACGCCGAGCAGCCGGTAGTACCACGTGGCCGGCAGGAGGTGCACGGCCTGCCAGCGCGTCAGCACCAGCAGGAGCGCGGCGATGGCGCCGATGAGGAGCGAGACCACTGCCACCACGGCGTTGGCGCGGATGAGACCCTCGGCCTGTCGGAAGATGCGCCGGCCGGTCGCGGGGCAGACGCGAGAGGTCGCGATCGCTGATGCGCTCATTGGGGACCCCCTGACTCGACCTGGGCATTGGGGTTGTCGGCGACGGGCGTGCCGTCACCGTCGGTGACGATCACCCGGCCCACCATCATGTGGTGGCCGATGCCGCAGAACTCGTTGCAGATGATCCGGAAGTCACCGCTCGTGGTCGGAGTGACGCGCAGGGCGTAGTCGTAGCCCGGGACGACCTGGAAGTTGACGTTGAGCGGGAAGAGCGAGAAGCCGTGGTTGACGTCCTTCGACGAGATGTGCAGCATGTACTCCTTGCCCGCCTCGAGCTGGAGGATCGGGTACCAGGAGTACGTCAACCCGACGAGATAGACATCGGCCCCGGGTGGCGGCTTCACGATCGGGATCCCGCGGTCCGCGCCGATCTGGTACTGTGCGGCGAACTCCTGGGTGCGGGCGTAGAACGCCTCGGGGTCCACCTTGCCGCGGACACCGGCGGGGTTCTGGCCGCCCCGGTAGTGCCAGAGCGGCATCATCGCGAACAGCACCATGCACCAGGCGAAGGCGATCGCCACCCAGACCTTCTCGGCCTTGTGGGCCGGCTTCCACCAGACGCCAGGCACCGGGTCGAGCCCGGTATGCACCTTGGTCAGCATCGGTTCCTCTCTAGGGCAGGGTGGACTCCGGCATGTTGACGATCTCCCAGAGGCCCCAGCCGGTGTAGACCACGAACATGATCAACAGGCCGAGGGCGAGGAGAAGGAAGACGTTGTCGAAGAGCCGCTGGCCCAACGGCGGGCGCTCCGGGCGGTCCACGGCGTCATCGGGCGGCTCGGGCATGGGAGAGGTCCTCGGCGATGAAGGTTGGGAGGAGCTGGTCGGGGGAAATGTCGGTGGTGATGAGGTCGGCCACGGTGGTCGTGGCGAGGAAGCGTTCCACCTCGGTGGCGACCTTGGACCAGTGTGCGTGCACCATGCAGTGCGAGGTGGTGCCGCAGCCGCGGCGACCGAGCAGCCACCGGCGATCGTCGGCCGGGGCGAACGGCGCGATGACCCGCTCCAGGCTCACCTCGGTGGCCGGCACGGCCAGGGCGAAGCCGCCATTGGGGCCGCGCTTCGACACGAGCACCCCGGCTCGCGTGAGCACGTGGAGTGTCTTGGAGAGGTAGTTGCGAGGGGCCCCGACGGCGTCGGCGATCTCGCCCGCACGTACCGGAGCCCCATGACCTCCCGACGCCACGTGGAGGACAGCGCGGAGCGCGGTTTGAGCGGTACTCGAAAGCCACATGGAGAGGTCGCCGGATCAGGGTCTGTTGCTAATATCATGAGAATATGCTAAAATCGCCGAATCGTCAACATGCGCACCCAGACCACCCACTCACGACGCCTCCTGAACCGGCTCGATAGCCTCGTGACCCGGCTCTACGGCTGGCGCCACAGCCCGCTGCACCAGCCCGGCACCCTGGCCGCCCTGATGCTGGTGGTAATGCTGGTCACGGGGCTCTACCTGGTGTTCGGCTACCGGGTCGGGGACCCGTCGGGCTCGGTCGCGCGACTCGCCGCTGATCCCTGGCTGGGCGGGCCGATCCGGAGCATCCATCGGTACGCCTCGGACCTGTTCGTCATCGCGGCACTGTTCCACGGCTTCCGGATGTTCGCCCAGCGGCGAACCTGGGGGCCGCGTTCCCTGGCCTGGGTGTCGGGGCTGGTCCTAGTGGGCATCGGCCTGATCTGCGCCTGGACTGGCTTCGTGATGGCGTGGGACGTCTTCGGCGCCCGGCTGGCGATCGAAGGCGCCCGGTGGCTCGATGTCTTGCCGATCTTCTCCGAGCCGCTGAGCCGGATCTTCTCGGGCGACGGCCCGGTGCCGAGCGCCTTCTTCTTCGTCAACCTCTTCCTGCACATCGCCCTGCCGCTGGCGATGGGGATCGGGCTCTGGCTGCACGTGTCGCGTGTCGCGCGTCCGACGCTCCTGCCGCCGCGCCTCATGAGCTGGACGATCATTGGGATCCTGGCGGTGCTGGCCGTCGTGTTGCCCGCCCGCCTTGGGGCACCGGCCGATCCGTTTGCGCTGCCCGGCGACACGCCGCTCAACCTGGTGACCGCCTGGTGGCTGCCGATCACCGAACGGCTCGGGGCCGGGGTGGTGTGGTTGCTCGGCCTGGTGGGCGCGGCGCTCCTGATCGCCGTTCCGCGATTCACGCGCCCGAGGCCGGAGGCCCTCGCGCCGAGCGTGGTGGATCCGCGCCTCTGCACCGGCTGCAACCAGTGTCCCCAGGACTGTCCATGGGAAGCGATCACCATGGTGGAGCGCGACGACGACCGCCCCACGCTGGTCGCTCGCGTCGATCCGACTCGCTGCGTCAGCTGCGGGATCTGCGCGGGGTCCTGCGCACCGATGGGTGTCGGTCCCCCGGGTCGCACCGGGCGGGATCAGGTGGGGGACGTGCGCGAACTGCTCCGCGCGTCGGGCGTGCGGGGCATCGTGGCCCTCTGCTGCGACCAGGCACAGGCCGCCCATCGCGCTGCGTTGACGCAGCGCGGCGTCACCGTGCGGGCCATTCCGTGCGTGGGGAACCTGCACTCCTCGGTGGTCGAGCTGCTGATCCGGGGCGGGGCGGCCGGCGTGATCGTCTACGGCTGTCCGCCGCGGGATTGCGTGGGACGCGAGGGACCGAAGTGGCTCGTCGAGCGGTTGTTCCACGACCGCGAGGCGGAACTGCAGCCCCGCGTGGATCGGCGTCGCGTCCAGGTGGCGACGATGGCGGCGGGTGATCTGGCGGGGACGCTCGCGGCCCACGAGCAGTTCGCCAAGGCGGTGGAGGCCATCGCCCCGACGGTCCCGGAGCCCGACCCGCTGCTCGAGCAGGAGTGCGCGGTGGCCCTGACGGGTGAGGAGTCATGACGACCGGGCGTCGACTTGCGGGGTTCCTCGCGACGGTTGCCCTGGCGGCACTCCTCGGCCTGACCACCGCCATCTCGATGCCCACGTCCCACGAGGCCGGTGCGGCCGTGCGATTGTCCTGGACCGCCCGTCCCGAGTGGATCGAGGAGTGTCGCGCCGCCACCGAGGAGGAGCTGGCCCGCGTGGAGGTGCACATGCGCCAGCGGGTGGTGTGCGATGGCGCCGCCGCGAGCTATCAGCTGCGGATCAGCGTGGACGACACGGTGGTCGCCGAGCAGGTCGTGCGCGGGGGCGGCCTTCGCCACGATCGGCCGATGCATGTCCTGGTCAACCAGCCGGTACCGCCAGGGCTGCGTCGCCTGCGGGTCGAACTCCTGCGCCGTGAGGCGCGCGACTCGCTGCGCGACTTGGTTCCGGCGGACCTGGCAGCCGTGGAGGACACCGGCTTGTTCGCCGGACGAGCGGCCCGTGAGCTCGACGAACGGTCACGCCGTGCGGCGGCCGCCGTGCCGCCGCGCCTGCTGCTCGACACCGTGCTGCAGCTGCCCGCGCAGCGGGTGGCCCTCGTGCGCTACGATCCGGATGGCCGACGCCTCGTGCTGGTCACCGACCATGACCACTGACGCCGATGCCAGGGTCCGCCGTTGGCTCGCCTGGGCGATGGCGGCCGTGGTGCTCGCGGTCGCGATCGGTGGCATCACGCGCCTCACCCAGAGCGGGTTGTCGATCACGGTGTGGCAGCCGGTCACAGGGGTCATCCCGCCACTCAGCGCCGAGGCGTGGCAGGAGGCCTATCAATCGTACCTGCGGATTCCCGAGGCGCAGGGGATCCACCGCGGCATCACGTTGCGGGAGTTCCAGGTCCTGTTCTGGTGGGAATGGCTGCACCGCATCCTGGCGCGTGTCGTCGGCCTGGTCCTGGCGGTCCCGTACCTCGTGCTGCTGGCGCAGGGGGCCATCCGGCGCGGTCACCGGGCAAGGCTGGCACTGCTGCCGATCCTCGCGCTCGCCCAGGGGGCCCTCGGGTGGTACATGGTGCAGAGCGGGCTGGGGACGCGACCCACCGTGAGCGCGTACCGGCTCACGGCGCACCTGGCGATGGCGCTGCTCATCTTCGGCATCTGCATCTGGACCGCGCTCGACCTGGGCCGACCGCGCGGCCCGTCGGCGCCGCAGCCCATGGTGCGGCGAGGCATCGCCGCGGCGCTGGCCCTGACCGTGGCGACGGTTCTCTCGGGCGGATTGGTGGCCGGTCTCGACGCGGGGTACATCCACAACACCTTCCCGCTGATGAGCGGTCGCATCATCCCCCCGGGGTACCACGTCTCCGGGCTGGGGTTGGGCAACCCGTTCGAGAATCCGGTCGCGGCGCAGTTCCACCATCGGCTGCTGGCGCTCACGACCGCCGCGGTCGTCGCGGCGCTGTGGCTGGTTGCGCGGCGGCGGCTGCACCCCGCCGACCGCCCGGTCCTGACCGCCGCCATGCTGCTCGTGATCGTGCAGGTGGGACTCGGCATCACCACCCTGCTCCTGCGCGTGCCGGTGTCCGTCGCGGTGATCCATCAGGTCACCGGGGTTCTCCTGTTCGGCGCGGTGCTCGCGGCCGCTCACCACTTCCGCCGGGTGACCGTTCGGTAGTCGTCATCCTCACCGGGTTGCTCGGTCGGCATCAGCAGCGTGTCGGTCACGCGACCATCCATCCCGGTGAGGTAGCAGGCACCCCCCTGAGCCCGCGAGCCCGGTCCTCATGGGCGCGCTTGCCGGCTGCATTGGCGTGTTAGTGCGCCGACTATGCCGCAAACATTTCCTGCAGCACGCCCAGCACCGACTCGAGTGTTCCCGGACTGAGCCGCCCGACCTTCTTGACCAGCCGGGCACGATCCACGGTGCGAATCTGGTCGAGCACCACATGACCCGACTTGCCGGCAAGACGGCACGGGATCCGGAAGGGGTACGGGTGTGACCCGGTCGTCAGTGGTGCCACGATGAAGGTGCTGAGCGCCCCATTCAATTCATCCGGCGAGACGATCACACAGGGGCGCGTCTTACGGATCTCCCGGCCCAACGTCGGGTCGAGCGCCACGAGAAACACCTCGCCCCGAACCGGAGGAGGGGCACTCACCACGTCCACTCATCCTGGTCAAAGGTGGTCGGCCGGACCGCATCGAGCAGGCCCTCCTCGGTCGCGGCCAGGGCCGCAGCTGCTTGGGCCCATCCGGCCCGCGTCGACGCGAGCGGGCGGATCACCAGCGAGCTCCCCTGCACTTCCAACTGCACATCCTCGTCGAGCCCCGCCTGCTCAATGAGCACCTTCGGCAGGCGGACGCCACGGGAATTGCCGATGCGGACAAGCTTGGTCTTCACGGAAGGCTCGGGCAGGTGTGTAGTTACAATGTAATCACGTCCCATCCGGATGCAAGGGGTCCGAGTCAGGCGCGCTAACGTCGTGCGTTTCTGCGGCGGGGCCTGCCGAGGCCCGCGCGTACCCTCGTAAGACTACAGCGCGTGGGCCGAGGCGTCAGGCCCCGCCCGCAGCAAACGCTTGTTAGACAGGTCACCGCGTGCGGAGCCTAGCGCCCAAACCCCTTCGAATACCGATGACCGTCGCCGCCCAGCAGATCGAACCGCCACTCCGCGCGCGTGGGTTCGCTACAACGGCCTATACTCCAGCCAACCAAGACCCCATAACGCCGTGCCCACAGTCGAACGGCCCCAAGGGAAAACAGGTGGACCTCGTCGTCGAACTCGAGAAGTACGCGATCGGTGTCGGCCGCAGCAGCGTGGTGGTTTAGTGCAGCACCTTGATTGTCTAACTCGTGCTGCATAGCCGCGCGGCGCTCACCCGTGAGTTCCTGAAGCAGAATGAGGCTGACAATGCCACGAACCGTCGTCGGCGCGAGCATGGCCGGACTGGGGAGTCCCGCGAGGTATGCCGCGACCTGATCGCGGGCCACCATCCGGGGCGAGGGGACAAAGGCGTACGCGTCCACGCCGACGACCGGCAGGCCCTCAGGCGTGTGCGCACTCATCAGGTGTGCCAGAGGCTCCTGGAAACGGAGCATGGCAGCCGCGAGCTGCGCTGCCTCGAGCGACATGTCATCATTGGCGAGCACTGGAGCGGCCATGGCTAGCTGCCTCCGATGTCTGAAGTGACTCTGTCTAACGACCTGCGCTTCTGCTGCCGGGCCAGCCGAGGCCGACGCAGTCCTCATCCAATCTAGGCGCGGCGGCCGAGGCGCTTGGCCCGGTCGGCAGCAAGCGCGGGTTAGGCGGCGTTCAACCAGAAAGCATTCGAAGAATTGGCCGTCGACCAGCAAAATGGAGGCGAATAGCGATCCGGTCCCTACGCAGACCACGTCCCCACGGGAAGTGATCTTCCTCTCGAAACAAGAGTCGAAGCGTGGTGTGCGCGGGGATTGCGATGTCCTCCGTGTCTGCCTCTGGAGAAACTAGAGTCCTCTCTTGTCGGCGAGGCCAATGCCCAGAGAGTAGGACGATCTCCCAGTATCCTAAAATCAACGGCTTGCCAGAAAGATTACGCACAAAGACTTTGTGTCCCATTTCCTCGGAGCTAGTGAACAAGGTACTCACGTCGACCTGGAATCTCCCGACCCACAACTCCCAGAGCCGTACTGCTGCTAGGATAGTAGAAAGGAGCGCACCCCAAATCCCGAGCAAGAACGCGATGGATGTTCCTCCGATGGTCGGGTCAGTCATGCCAGTCAATCCTTTTTGTAAGAGCGCCGCTTCTCCGGCGCGCTGGTATCATCGAGATTCTCTTATGGTCGTCGCCCCTCGACAAAATCTGCCATAAACTCTCTCACGATATCCTTAAGAACGGGCGACAGAGCAGATACTAGGTCTCGGGCCGTACCACCTGATGCTATAGCACTCTGTTCCCACAGAATCAGGTCTCCATGTCGCGTGGTGGTGTCCGTCGGCTCGGATCCCTTGAAAATTCGAGTGACAGCGTCCACACGCTTCCTTGCACGGATGCTGATACTTACTGCGGGCACTCCTGGTACCGCCGTTGCCTTCAACTCAAACAGCAACTGCGCGTTGGGTAGGAGTCCAACGAATATCCCAGTTTCGGCATGACGAGTTGTATCGGCCCGTACCCCTGCCACTCTCGAGAAGGAGGGTGCCTCTCCAAAGAAGAGTTCGCAGAGACCATCTCCGACGACGCGGTCAGCATCCCCGACGTCGCAGTAGAAAAAAACACCAGTCCATTTGGAAAAGTTGTCCTTACGCTCTTGGCGGATGCGGACGAGCGCGTCGAGAGAATCCTTCGCCGACCACCTCTGAGCCGCCACGCTCGGCACGAGAAGGAGGCAGGCTGCTGACACCGCGTACAGACAGGACAACCTTGACATCATTCTACTCCTCCGATTTAGAAACCACCGACTACGCCGCCTAACGCCGGAAATCAGCGGCGCGGGAACCGCGTCCGCTGCATTGACATGTTAGAGCCCGCACGCTCACGTTGAATACGGCGCGTGGACAAGGCGCTCAGAGACCCACCAGATATTGCCATGCGGATCTTTGATGCCGCCTTGACGGTCGCCATAGGGCATGTCGCTGACCTCCATTTCCAGCGTGCCCCCGGCCGCAAGCGCCTGTTCCATAGCCTTATCAGCGTTCTCGACGTAGATGTAGCAAGCCATTGGCATGGGTGCGTACTGGCCGCCAGCCTCGCTTGCCATGATGGTGGATGTGCCGATGCGAACCTGCGTATTGGCAATGCAGCCGTCGGGGCGCAAGCTGCGAAGCACTTCGATGCCACCAAAAGCTTTGACAAGGAACGCAACGAATTGGTCGGCACCCTTGACGAAAAAGTACGGCGTGATCGTATTGAAGCCGGGCGGAATGTACATGATTACCTCACGATTTCTTGCGGGCGCTAACAGTAATTCTCCCCCGCCCCACGGACGGGAATCCTCCCAACCCTACCGCCGCGCAGGCTAAACCGCCAACCCCGCAAGCAGGTCGCCCAGGCCCCCACGATCCGCCGGACTCGTGACCCCCAACCCGCCACGGTTCAGCACGTGGGTGTAGATCATCGTCGTCGTGACGCTCCGGTGCCCCAGCAGCTCCTGCACCGTCCGGATGTCCGCCCCACCTTCCAAGAGGTGCGTGGCAAACGAATGCCGCAGGGTGTGACAACTCGCCCGCTTCAGCACCCCGCTCCGCCGCACCGCCGCCGTCATCGCCCGCTGCATCGCGGACTCGTGCCAATGGTGCCGATACCACCGGCCATCCGCCTCGCCGCGGTACCGTCGCGTCGCCGGGAAGAGCCACTGCCACGCCAGGCTCCGCCCCGCCCCCGGATACTTGCGGTCCAGCGCCCCCGGCAGCGCCACCCAGCCATGCTCCAACCCCTCGGCGCACTCCCGCCGATGCCGCACCGCCACCCGCTCCAGCTGCGCCACCAGCGCCCCCCGCACTGCCTGCGGCAGCACCGTGACCCGATCCTTCGCCCCCTTCCCGCGCCGGATCCGGAACTCCCCCCGCTCCAGGTCCACGTCCTTCACCCGCACGCTGAGGCACTCGGTGAGGCGCATCCCGCTGCCGTAGAGCACCACCCCGATCACCCGCGCCACGCCGTCCAACTCCTGCAGCACCCGGCGCACCTCGTCGCGCGTGAGCACCACCGGCAGTCGCTCCGGTTGCTTGGCCCTCGGCATCGGCCCCAATGCCTCCAGCGGCTGCCGCAACACGTCGGCGTAGAGGAGGAGCAGGGCCGCGAGCGCCTGGTTGATGCTGCTCGCCGACAACCGCCGCGGCCCCGCCAGGTGCTCCAGGAAGGCTCGCACCTCTGCGGCGCCCATCTCGCCGGGGTGCCGGAGCCGGTGGAAGCGGATGTAGCGGCGCACCCACGCGAGGTAGACGGTCTCGGTCCGCGGACTGAAGTGACGCAGGCGCATGGTGGACTGCATGGCGTGCAGGAGGGGCGATTTGGACTGCAAGGACATCGCGGGCTCCGGGTCGGGACCAGCAACCTGCCCCCGATCCCTCCACCCCGCGGCACCGGGCAACGCACCCCGGGCCCGGATCACTAGCCCCGCCATCCCCACAGGGCGAGATCGGTGGCGCGATCCACCCCCCAGAAGCATCTTCGGTGTATATTCGGTTTTCCGGGAGAGCGCCGCCCCTTCCCCTTCGCTTCGCTCAGGGTGACAGCTCAGGGCGACACCCCACGTCTCAGGACTCACCTCTCACGCCTCTCGTGAAATCCATCCTCTTCGTCGACCCGCCCGCCTTCTGCACCACCCTCGCCGCCCTCGGCGATCCGTCGCTCCGGCACCGGCCGGTCGCGATCGCGCCGTTCGGGGCCGACCGCGCGGTGCTGCTGGCGCTCTCGGCCGAGGCGCGGCAGGCGGGGCTCGAGCGGGGGACGCCGGTGGCACTGGCCCGGCGGATCTGCCCCGACCTCGTCGTCTGCCCGCCCGACCCGACGCGGTGGGCCCGGGCGCACCGCGCGCTCCACGAGATCCTGGCGCGGGTCGCCCCGGTGATCGAACCGAAGACGTGGGGACACAGCTATCTCGACGTCACCGGCACCGACCGGCTCTTCGGCCCGGCCGTCGACGTGGCACGTCGCCTGGAGCGGGAGATCCTCGAGCGGCTGCGGTTGCCGATCGCGGTGGGAATCGCGACCAACAAGCTGGTGAGCGAGAGCGCAGCGACGGTGGTCAAGCGCGAGGCCGGCGCCGAGGTGTGGTCGGTGGCCGCGGGCCACGAGGCCGCCTTCCTCGCCCCCGAGGCGGTGGCGCTCCTCCCCGACCTCACCGACCGGATCCGCGACCGGCTGCACGACTACCACCTCGAGCAGATCGGCGAGGTCGCCGCGCTCGGCGCGCAGCCGCTGCAGGTGGCGTTCGGGCGCCGCGGCCGCACCCTGCACCAGCACGCGCACGGGGTCGATCTCCGCCCGGTGCTCCCGCCCGAGGTGCGCGCCGAGTGTCGGGTGTCGCACGTGCTGGCCACCGACACCAACGACCGCAGCGTGCTCGCGCGGTTGCTGCGCGCCATGACCGAGCGCCTCGGCCGCCGATTGCGCGCGCGCGGCTACGCCGCCGGTCGGCTGGTGCTCCACGTGCGCCACGCCGACGACGCCACCGCGCGCCGCGCGGTCCGACTCGCGGCGTGCACGCTCGACGCCGAGCTGTGGCACGCCGCCTGTCGCGCGCTCGACCTCGCGCTCACCCGGCGCATCGCGGTGCGCAGCGTCGAGCTGGTCGCCGACGCACTGCACGACGGCAACGGCCAGCTCGAGTTGTGGGAAGATCCGGTCGCGCTGTCCGCGCCCGAGGCCGCGGCGCTGCAGCAGGCGGTGGACGGCGTCAGGCGGGTGCTGGCGACGCCGCCGCGTCCCACGCCAGCACCACCTTCCCGAACGTCCGGTTCGACGCGAGCAGGTCGTAGGCCGCCGCCGCGTCGGTCATCGGCCGCACCGTCTCGACGATCGGGCGCAACAGGCCGCGACCGAAGTGGGGCAGGATCTCCTGCGTGAAGGCCTCGAGCAGCACGCCACGCTCCTCGGTGCCGCGCGAGCGCATCGCGGTGCCGATGACCTGCAGCCGGTGCCGGAGCACCAGTCCGAGGTCGACGCCATCGGCCGAACGCCCCGCCATCAGGCCGAGCACCACCAGTCGGCCGCGCGGGGCGAGCAGCGCGAGGTTCTGCGCCAGGTAGCTGCCGCCGAGGGTGTCGACGATCACGTCCACCGGTGCCCCGACCTGGGCCGGCCAGTCGGCCTCGGTGGTGAGCACGCCGTGCGCCATGCCGAGCGCGCGACAGCGGTCGAGCTTCTCGGCGGTGCGCGAGGTGCCGATCAGGGTGAGGCCGAGGATCGGGGCGAGCTGCGCCGCGGCGGTGCCGACGCCGCTGCCGATCGCATGCATCAGCACCCGGTGTCCCCCGTGCCCGCCGCCCTGTCGCACGATCGCATCCCATGCGGTGAGGAACGCCTCGGGAATCGCCGCAGCCTCGGGCATCGTCATCCCGTCGGGGATCGCCATCGCCTCGCGCTGGTGCACTACCAGCCGCTCCGCCATCGCCCCGCCACCCACCAGCCCCATCACCCGCTCACCCGGCGCGAAGTAGGTCGTCCCGGGACCGGTGGCGATCACCTCGCCGGCGTACTCGAGGCCGGGGATGTCCTGCGGCCAGCCGGGCGGCGCGGGATAGTGGCCGGCGCGCTGCGACAGGTCGGCCCGGTTGAGGCCGGCGGCGTGCACCTGCACGAGGAGCTGGCCAGGGCCCGGCGCCGGGTCGGGGCGGTCGACGATCTCGAGCGAGGGGAGGTGCAGCGCGCGCATCCCGCAATCTACCGCGCGGCACGATGCAGCGGCTCAGCCCCGGCGGTTCACCCAGCGCGGCACCGAGACGGCGTAGACCTGTCCCGAGATCATCGCCAGTTCGGGGTCGCGGACCTCGCGCCGCCCCAGCAGCACCAGCGCGATGACGGCCACGAGCATCGCCGCCAGGAACACCACCGGGACGCCGCCGATCGCCGCGGGGATCCATGCGCTGAGCGCCGGGAGCAGTGTCCGCGTGAACAGGCCATCCCAGACGACCGGGACCACCAGCAGGGCGCTGAGCAGTGCCGGGCGACGCGGGTGGGCCAGCGCCCGGTAGGTCGTCGCCAGTGGCGGGCGGACCAGCAGCAGGAGCAACAGGAGGGTCGGCAACCAGAGCAGGTTGCCCGACACGAGCCCCCGGGCCACCGCGAGCTCGTCACCACCCCCGAAGAGCACCTCGACCACCCGGCCAAGCGGCAGGTTCGCCATGATCACCGTGATACCGGCCAGCGGCTGGCCGTGCCGGATGATCCCCATGCCGCCCCAGATCATGAGCCAGGCCAGCACCGGACCAACGGCGACCGCCAGCGGCACTCCCTGCCCCGCCCCACACCCGGCGGCCGGAGTGACCGACCCGAAGCCCACCGTCCCCCAGCTCCCGCAGGCGGCCCGCAACAGGACGTGCTCCGCCAGTTCCTGCACCGCGAGGCAGAGGAACGCCAGCGCCGCGAACTGGGCGAGGTAGCGCAGGGTGAACGGGATCCGAGTCATGCCGCCCCGTACGCTGGGGCGGGGACAAGGTTTCACGATGCAACGCTGAAACACCGCAGCGAGGGTCGCCTTCGGTGTATATTCGGTACAACGAGAAGCGAGAAGCGAGAAGCGAGAAGCGAGAAGCCATCGCCCATCGACCCTCACGACCCGCGACCCGCGACCCCAACGACTCAGGACTCACGTCTCACGACTCCCCATGACCACCTACTGCGACATCGCCGCCGGCCACCCGATCCACGGCCCCTATCACGACAGCTGGCACGGCGTCCCGACCCGCGATGATGCCGAACTGTTCGAGCGCCTGGTGCTCGAGATCAACCAGGCCGGCCTCTCGTGGCTCACCGTCCTCAAGAAGCGCGACAACCTGCTGCGGGCCTACGACGGCTTCGACCCGCACGTGGTGGCGCGCTACGGCGAGGCCGACCGGGCCCGGCTGCTCGCCGACGCGGGGATCATCCGCAACCGGCTCAAGGTCGACGCCGCGATCCACAACGCCGGGCGGATCGTCGAGCTGATCGCCGCGCACGGCTCGTTCGCCAACTGGCTCGACGCCCAGGGTACGCTCACCAAGCCCGAATGGGTGAAGGTGATGAAGCGCGAGTTCCGCTTCATGGGCGGCGAGATCGTCGGCGAGTTCCTGATGAGCATCGGGCGGTTGCCCGGGGCGCATGCGGAGTGGTGCCCGGTGGGGCAGCGGATTGCGCGGGACGCGAGTCCTGGGTCCTGAGAAGTGAGGGCCCGCGAGCCGACGCGATCCGGTGCCGCGCGCACGGCACCGGATTGCTTCGCCGCCGGTGGCGGCTCGCAATGACGTTCACCCACCTCCACGTCCACACCTGGTTCTCCTTCGGCCACGGCGCCTCGTCTCCCGAGGTGCTCGCGCGCGCGGCCGCCGAGCGCGGCTACCGCGCGCTGGCGATGACCGACACCAACGGGGTGTACGGGGCCGTCGAGTTCCAGCGCGCCTGCGAGGCGGTCGGCATCCGCCCGATCCTCGGCGCGCACCTGCGCACCCGGCACCACGAGGCGATCGTGCTGGCCGAGGATGCCCACGGCTGGGCCGCGCTCTGTCGCGCCATCACCGCCATCCACTGGGATCCCGACCTGGCCCTCACCGCGCAACTCGCGGTCGACCGCCAGGGCCTCACCGTCCTCTCGCGCGACATCGACCTGCTGCAGCGGCTGGTCCAGCTCTCGGGGCCGGCGGGGATCTGCGCCGAGCTGGTGCCGGGCCCCGAGCGGCATCGCGTGCTCCACGCGGCGCGACAGCTGGGGATCCCCGCGGTGGTGACCGGCGCGGTGGCGATGGCGCACGCGCAGGACTGGCAGCGGCAGCGGCTGCTCGACGCGATCCACCGGAACGGGACGCTGGACGATCCGTCATTGCGAGGCCCGCAGGGCCGAAGCAATCCCGCTCCGTGGACACGGAACC
>ERZ795053.2410-NODE-2410-length-22703-cov-5.322677_pt1 | contig 22703 bp, 17 predicted proteins | sample MGYA00375137_ERZ795053 | MGnify/ENA primary metagenome ERZ795053 (study PRJEB30182, sample SAMN05720284) | activated sludge metagenome | isolation source: Anaerobic digester | place: Hong Kong | collected 2014-12-17 ...
GAGCCTACGCATTGGGGGTATGGTTATTTTAAAGAATTTGTTTATTATAAGTTTTGAAATACAGATATTCGAAAGCCTTCAAATCATCGATCATCCCCTCCAATAAACTAATCCCTCTAAAAGGAAGCATCGCTGTCGGCAAAGGCTTTTGAGTCTTTGGATCCAATAAATTCAAACGATCTCCGGCTCCTCCAATTGGAAAAATGAAAACAAATTCATCTAATCTTTCTATAAAAAGATTCATTTTTTCAGAGTAATTTTTTTCCTGCGTTAAATCCAGAATTTCAGGGATTTGTATTTCGGAAAGTTCTTTTATAGATTGATTATTTTTATCGATCAGCTGACACGTTTTTTCAAAATAACCAACAATGCCTCCGATTGAAGAAAGCATTTTTTCAACAGGAATCAGCTGCTCAGCTATTTTTAAATATATTTCTTTCTCTAAAGGAATTTTTTTTTGAACAGATGGATTTAAGCAAAATAAAGAAAATAAAGAAATACGCTCTTCCAAATCAAATAACTGAATCAAATCATAAGACTCTTTTAAAGCACTGATTTTTGAAAATCTTTTCTGAAGATCTTTTTCTTTCTCTATTAGATCCAACATTTTAACCCCTTAATCACAGCCATAAAAAATAAATTTATTTTTATATATATTATATATATAAAAAAAATATGAAGAAACTTTACTTAATTGGCTATATAATTTTTGTTTCGTGTCTCAGCTTTGGAGGATATCTATTCTTCAACCAAAACTGGGTATACTATCGTTTAGCTGAAAATCATTTCAAACAAAATAACTATGAAATAGCTCTGGATTATTATGTAAAAGCTATTGAAAAAGGTATTGACCCCATCCTTGTTTTCGAAAATCTTGCCAAAAGTTCGATAGCTTTTGGAAAAGCTCCAAAAACCTTATCCGAAAATAATCTGAAAACACCTAAGGATCTATTAAATATTTCTTCTTTCATTTCTTACCTTGGAAATACCGACAAAGCTATCCAGATTTTAAAAGAATTAATCAAATCTCATCCAAATTTCACCCCGGCATATTTTTCCTTAGCCGATTTATACTTGCTACAAGATGAATATCTTCTTTCCATTCGAATGGATTTAACGCTTTTAGATTTTTACCAAGAAAAATCTACCCCTTCTCATGGATTACCTCCTATCGAACAAATATATGAAAAAATAGGCAGATCTTTCTTTTATAAAAATGATATCCCAAATGCCATACATTATTATCTTCTTGCAAAACAAAATAGTGCTTCAAATAAGTACAACCTATTACTTGCAAACCTCTATTTAAAACAACATATCTACCAAAAGGCATATGACCTTATCAAAGATATCTCCATCAAAGACTTCAATGGAAACAGTCTTCTTGCCTATGGACAATTAGCCTTTTTAGCTCATGACTATCCTAAAAGCCTTGAAATCTATGAATATATCCTAGACATCAATCCTCAAAATAATTTAGCACGCCTGCAACTTGCTGAAATTTATTATTATCTAAAGGAATATCCTTTAAGCATGAAGCAATTCGATATTCTTTTAACAAATCATCCAAACGATCCACAAATAATGCGTAAAGTTGCTATTTTATATATTCAGTTAAAAGATTATCAAAAAGCACAAATTCTTCTCGAAAACAGTTTAAAAAAGAACCCTTCATCAATTGTTGCAAAACAATTTCAATGCTCGAATCAAAAGACCAAAAAAATCTTAGAGTTACTTATCAATCGATCTTATGATTTTGATCCTTTGATTGAAACACTTGCAATCGATGATCTCAAAATGCCCAAAACCTCACATTCTTCATTTATTTTACTAACAGAAGATCCTGCCCTTATCAAACAATTTGCCATTAATTTTGAAAAAGATGGAAAAATTCTTGAAGCAATCGAATTATATAAAAAGCTTGTAAGCTTGAATCCCAAAGCTAATAATTATGAAAAACTAGGCAATCTTTACGTCAGAATAGGAAAATTAAATGAAGCAATTGCAGCACTTGAAAAAGCTTATGAAAAAGATCCTTCTAACCAAGACTATAAAAGAAGCTATGCTTTAGCTCTTAGCTATGGAAAAAATGATCAAAGGGCCTGCTGCCTTTTAAAAGAGCTTTTAGAAAAATTTCCAAATGATCCCGATATTTATCTCGAACTTTCTAAAATTGCCTTGAGAGATTTTGATCCGCAAAAAGCTTCTAACTATATCAATCAAGCTCTCATAACAAGCCCAAGCAGTCCTAGATTGTTACTGGAAAAAGCCAACTAAAGTGCAATATTAGGAAAACCACAAATCGCAATCGATGCCTACAAGTCCATTTTTAAAATATTTCCTGAAAATCCCTACTACTCCTTGCAATATGCAAATAGCGCAAGAAATTGGGGAGATTTCACTAAAAGCGAAAAACTTTACAAGGAATTTATAGAAAAACATCCTGATGTTTTTTCCGCTTACTATTCCCTAAGTTCCTTATATCGTAATATGAAGCTATTTGAATGTGCCAAAAACGAAATCGAAAAAGTTTTAGCACTTTCTTCACAAGCGCCCCCGCAAGCTCTTCGAGAACTTGCAGAAATCTTCTATGAAGAAGCTCAATATCCTCAAGCATTAGACTGGATTCAAAAATCTTTAGAAGAAGAACCGGACAACCTTCAAGGCCTTTCACTTTTAGCAAAAATCTTTAGCAAACAAAAAAACTTCGAAAAAGCTCTTAAGATCTATCAAAAAATAGCTACTATTCAAGGAGAAACCGAAGAAGCTTATATCCAAATCGGCCTCATTCACAATAAGCTCAATCAAAAAGACGAAGCAAAAGAGTATTTTTCAAAAGCATATGAAATAAATCCTCTCGATGCCGCAGCGCAATATTTTTATTTAATCTCTCTTGGTATCGATCATCAAAAAATCTTGGAACAAGCTCTTTCTCTTTCTGAATATAATCAACTAAGGTTTGCAAACTTATGCATCAAATACAAAAAACATGATCTTTCGAAAAAGCTATTACAAAGCCTTTATGAAAAAGATCCTGACAATTATTTGATCATGACCTCTTACGTAAATTATTACAGCTCTAGACAAAATTTTTCTGCTGCAAATGTTATTCTAAAAAAAGCACTTAAGATTTATCCCAATAATTATACTCTTCTTTTAAAACTTGCTGAAAACTACAGCTATAATCATCAATATGATCTATCTTTGAATATTTATAATCAGTTGATTGCTTTGAATCCTTGCAACCCAAATTTAATCATACAAGCTGCAAGGGTTTCCGGCTGGAATAAATCATACTTACAAGCCGAAAACTATTACAAATCTCTAATCAACTCCTGCCTCAAAAATGATTTTGACAAAGCTATTTCAAAAGCTATCTCATCTACTGAACTTCAAACACTTTTAAAAAACAGCTCTTTTAAACAAATCCACTGTTTGCTTAAAGATCCTTCCTATGAAATATCTTTTGAAAATTCACAAAAGATAAGACTGATTTATTTAAGATATGCTCCAGCTTTGTACTATAAAAACTATGCCGAAAAAGAACTTATAGCAAAAAAAGCCTACTGGAAAGAGCATTATTTAACTGCTATGAATGCCAACAAAAAACTTCTTAAAGATATTCCCTACAGCCAAGAAGCTCTTTTCGATCTGTCTCAATGTTATTGCTATCTAGCACAATATCAAAAAACTGAAGATCAATATAACAAGATATTGAATGAATTTCCCGATCATAGTTTAGCTCAAAAAGCTTTAAACAAACTTCAATATTTTAAACATCGTTCTTTAGAAGGAAAATATCATTTTTGGGAGGAAAAAGGATATGGAGAACTGGATCGGATCATCAGACAGATCTACAGCCTTCAATATTTTCATCCCATCAACTATAAGCATGAGATTTCTGCCACTATTAAAGAATGGCTTGAAAAGCCAATTTTTTCTGGCCAATACATTATTCCCAATCGTGTAAATAAAGAAGAGACGATTCCCGGAAACAGCCTCAAACTTGCTTATTTTGGAAGGCTCTCCCCTTACTGGCAAGTCCAAGCCTCTTTTGAACCCAAAATATCTTACAACAAATTTCCAGCCAAAGTTTTTGCAAATATTGAAACAACATTCCATATTGAAGATTTTGCGAAAATGACAATTGGCCTTGAAAGAGAGCCCTGGATGGACAATTACTATGCATTAAAACAAGGAATTACACTCAACTCTCTTTATCTAGCCTCTCATTCCAAAATCGATCAAAAAATACATTTGGATTTGAAGGCTCGCTTAGGCCATTACAGCGATAGCAACACTTTGTATACAGCTGGAGCCGACATGAATTTGTTTCTTTCCACCTATCCAAAAATTTTACAGGCAACTTTTGCCGGAGAATATAGACATACAAAAAAAATCGATCGTTACGTTCTAAATGGAAATACTTTGGAAAACATCATTCATCCCTATTGGTCTCCGCAAGCATATCAAGCATATCGATTCAACTTAATATGGACACACTATTTACAAAAAGATCATTTCTGCGGATCAAATAAACACTACTATCAGATTGGAGCATCCGCCAGCAATGATTCAGAAGAAAACAAAGGATATTCATTTACTGGAAAATGGTATTATCAATGGAATAATCACTGGCTTTTTTACATAGAAGGCAATTTATATAATTCAAAAAAATGGGATGCAAGAGAAGTAAACATTCATCTGAGGTATTGGTTCTAATGGATAAAAGAAAAATACAATCTTCCTCTTTCAAGATTCTTATCATTTGTGGCATTTTTGCAGCGCTTATTTATCTTATTTTACGAACGATCCTGTATTTTGGTGGAGACCATCCGATAAAAGAAATGATTCTCGGATTAATCCTTCTTTTCTGTGAAATTTTTGTTGTCATTCAAGGTATCGGTTATTTAATGGAACTATTTTCAGTTTCAAAAATTAAAAATGTTCAGATTCCAGAAGAAGTACGAAAATCAGTACTGGAAAATCCCCCTGCTGTCACTATTCTAATCCCCTCATATAAAGAACCGATTGAAGTCATCGAGACTACAATACTTGCATGTTACAATATGAATTATCCCAATAAGCAAATCGTTCTTTTAGATGATACTCGCTATGATCTATTCGAAAATAGTAATGAAGCTGAAGAATACAAAAAGAATCTTCAAACAATCTGTATACGTGACAAAATCAACCTCTTCAGAAGAAAATGGAGAGGTGCCAAAGCTGGAATCATCAACGATTATTTAGCTCATATGCGCGGAGAATCTCCTCCTGAGATGGAATTTGAACGCTATGATGAAAAAGGTTCTTCTTTACAAACAAAATATATTGCCATTTTCGATGCCGATCAAAATCCTATGCCTGATTTTTTAGATGAATTAGTAGTAAAAATGGAAGCAGATCCTCAAATTGCTTTTATCCAAACCCCTCAGTATTACACCAATTTTTTGAATAACAAAGTTGCATATACCGCAAGCATGCAGCAAATCATCTTCTTCGAATATATTTGCGAAGGAAAAGGTGCTAAAGAATCCATGTTCTGCTGCGGAACCAACGTTCTATTCAAAACAGAGGCTTTAAATGACATAAAAGGCTTTGAAGAAGATTCTGTGACAGAAGATGCAGCCACCTCTGTCAATCTTCATGAAAAAGGATGGAAAACAGCATATGATAATAAGGTTTCTGCGTTCGGAGATGGTCCGGAAACTTTAGAATCATATTTCAATCAACAATATAGATGGGCTCTTGGAAATCTTGGACTTTTTCTTACTTTGATCAGAAAATTCTTTAAAAATCCAAAAGCTCTTTCCCCTGCCAAATGGTGGGAATACGCTCTTTCTACTTCCCACTATCTGATTGGCTTTGTCTTTATAGTCTTTCTGCTTCTTCCAGTTATCTATCTTACCTTCAAAATTCCAGGATATTTTGCCAGTGTCTATATCTATGCCTTAATCTTCATCCCTTACTTTGCCATTATTTTAGGAACATTTATTTGGACACTCAAAAAAAGAAACTACCCTGCCAAAGGGCTGTTTCTAGCTCAATGGCTTATGATGGCTTCTTTTCCGGTTTATATTAAAGCCACCTTCAATGCTTTTTTAGGAAAAAAAGGGAAATTTATCACAACACCTAAAGGGAAAAACATTAACAAAAACTTCTCTTTCAAAATGCTTTGGCCACAAATTCTTTTCAGCGGTGTTGCCATTTGGGGTCTTGTCTGGGGAATCTCTCGCATCTATTTTGAACAAAGAACAGTAGGATCTTATATTGCTAATGCTTTTTGGTGTTTATACTATGCTCTCATCATTTTAATTTTATTTTACTTTATCGACCCCAAACTTTCCTATAAAACACCAAACTTTCCCCCAAATGATGATCAGAAAAAGACCGATAGCACCTTGCAAAAAGAAGAATAACAATTTATATAAAAGATAACTGAGGAAAATTTTATGAAAAAACAAGAACTACTCGATGCCTTAAATGAAGCTTTGCGTACTGAAGAGGCCGCGATTTCAATTTACTCAAAGCATTTTGAAGCTTTCAGCACACGTTTAGATATAGATCCCAAAATTATCGAACAAATTCAGACAAAAATAGCTTATCTCAATACAGAGAATCAAAAACATAAAAATATCTGCATTGAACTAATCCAAAAAGTTAAGGAGAAAAATCAAGATGATATCTAAAGAAGATGCTCTCAACATATTAAAAGAAATGGATGAAATAGAACAGAAAATGAAAAGAAATTACATAGACTTAGAAAGCAAAGTCAAAGACCCCAAGCTCAAAGAAGCTTTTTCCTCGCTTGCAGACGATGAAGATCGCCATTCTCGCCTTGTCAATGAACTTGAGAAACTACTACAAACACAATGAAAAAGCTCTTTTATATTTATTTACTCTTTTCGTTTTTTCTCTTTGGAGAAAAAATAGATTTTATCTCGACATATGAAATGTGGAAAGATCCCGAAAACGGATTTGTTATCTATGAAAATGATGAAGCAAGAGTTCTATTTATTGGTTCCAAAAGCCTCTCTACCGATTCTTTAGGCATTAGACCTACAACTTCTGAAGGTATGGCCTATGGACTTTTGCTTGCAGTTGCCAATAATGATCAGAAGCTATTCAACCAATTCTTAAAATACTATATTTCTGTTGCCAATGAATATGGTTGCCAAAATACTTCAGGCCCTCTTTGTAATCATCATTGTTATTATCTGATGCCTTGGATTGTCGATGAAACAAAAAGACCCTACTTTTATCAAAGCTCTTTGCATGAACCGAGTATCTATTCATCCGGATCCGCCTCCGATGCGGATATCCAAATAGCATGGGCACTATCATTAGCATCTAAAAAAGTTTGTAAAAAACAGTGGAAAGACTGTTTTTTTATCACAGCTCAAGGAAAATTAAGTTATAAAGAAATCCTCAAAAATCTCTACTTGGAAATTTCATTATTTGATGTTGATTTGAAAACAAATTTTTTACTTCCAGGAAATCAATGGGAAAAAGAAGGAAATGATATTTTATTTCCTGGATATATTACCCCTCAAGCTCTCTATGCATTAAACAGTGTTAAATGGACGGATTACAAAAAAACGGCTGATATCTCTGATAAAAATATTTCTCTTACCATACAGAATAATTCCATCAATCCCATTAAAATTGATACTCTCCAAGGAGTCTTTTCATGCGATTTAGAAACTCCCATCATCATTATGCCCTATACCAGCTGGAGAACCCCGTTATCGACAAAGATAGAAAAACCTATCAAAATCAAAGCCTACTCCTGCACCTATCCGATTAAAAGCTATCTTATTTGCGAAATAAAAAATGACAAACAGAAATGGAAATGCAATACCAAAAATTCAACTCAAGATATTTCATCATCTATTGATCAAAATAATATTAAGCTCACCATTCAAGATGGAACATCCTTCAAACAGGTAGATTTTGAAAAAGTTTATCAAACTCTTCTTAAAAGATTGATTTGCTATCAAAACACAGAAAAAACATCCCTTATCCCCAACAAAATCAATTTTTGTGAAAAATCAGAAAGTAATTGGGATCATATGATGAGCTTTGATGCTATGCGCTTTCTTTTATGGGTGCCTGCATCCAAAAATCTAAAAATCGATGCAGATTTAATTCTTCAAAAAATCAATCAAAACAAGCTAATCGAATCAAAATTAATCAAATGCCAGGGAATGTATACCTTCCCTGAAGAAGGAATCAATGCTTATACAGGCAGTTGCATAAAAGAATTCAACTCCCCTATGCCAGCTCTGAACGCCCCAATTTTAGTCTTTGCCTATTTCACAAAACAAAAAGATCTTTTTGAAAAGCTGCTTTCTGCTGTTTCAAGTTATGATATTTCAAAAAATACTCCGAAAAAAAGCGATGCTACAGGCGATTCATCGCCTTATTACAATGCCGCTATTTTACTTCTTGCAAAAGCTCTTCTTGAAAACAGACTTTGATATAATTCTTTTATTCCTTATTCAATTCAAGCCATCTATTCAATTGATCCAATGTTACTCCAAGTCCAAAAATACGACTTGAATCAATTTGACTTAAATCTTCCAAAACATCTTCAACAAATGATTTCCTATCCAAAGAAGGAATCATGACTTCAGCCTTATTCTCCACAAAACCCCGTAAATATGCTTTTGCTACTTCTCCTAGAAGAACTAAACGAACCAACTCTCTTCTTTCCTGGCGGTATCGAATACGAACTTCATCGAATCCAATAGATTGAATAGTCGAATCATATGCAGCACATGTCCGCATGTAAGAATAAACATATAAATCAACCATAGGTCTAATATCTTGCAATTCATACACAGCTATCATTGAAGACATATAATCTTCCACCTGAACATCATTAAAAGCCAAAGGAACCAAATTGTTTTTTATCAGTGGAATATTTGCCGCTAAACGAGCTGTGCGTTTATTTACATCGATAAAAGCTTGCAAATAACTAATATGAACTAACAAAAAGAAGCTCTGCTCATAAGGATCCTTGATCAACGAAGCTTTAAAAGTGATTTCTTCCAACATCCTTTGAAGTTGCTTAGGATCCTCAAAAGGAGTATATATAGAGCCACTGATACGTACACCATGCCTACGCACTTTTCCAGCCTCTACCGAATTAACAAGACCATCAGATAAAAGGTAATGCAATGTATAAATAACCGTAGGTGTAATTTCAATCTTTCCAGAATTTTCGACAAGAAAACGTATTGCTTCTTTATGATTTAAAATCATCGCCTTTTCTTCATCTAGCTTTCCTTCCGCAGTTTCACTATGAAGAAGCAAACATTCAGTATCTAATAAAGAATATGTATTTCCTTCCAATCTAGATGAGTTATATGATAAATCAATCATCAATCGATTATAAATTTTATGGGCATAAGTTCCTGCGGGATCATGATTGCCGGCTCTTTCCCCCAATTTATACAATTCTTTTCGCAAATCATTGCTCAAGTAATATGTAACATTAGGTTCATAACTATCAATCCAACTATTTACATAAGCAATTGGCATTCGTTCAAATATTGGTTTTTTAATCATTTTAATTGCTTTCAATCTTTTTGAGCTAAAACAACTACTGATTTCACTTTGAGAATTTTCTAATCTACCTATTGCAATATATTTAGTAGCTCTTTTTTAGCCGACTTTTTTTATTACTCCTTCAGCAACCAGTAAATTCAACCATCTTCTAACCGATCTTTCCTTAAAACCTTCTCCCATTTTTAGTAATAAATCATTTATGGACATAGGTTCATTCGCTAATCCTAAAATTCTTAATACAACCATCTTATTATCACGCAAACTCATCTCAACTACCTTTTCTGCTTATACGGCCATTTTATTAAAATACGGCCATTTTTCAAGATTTTTTGGCCGTATTCATTAAAAAGTGGCCGTATTTGACCGAAACATGGCCGTATTCGTTAAAATACGGCCATTTTTTTTCAAAATAATTTTAATTAGATTCGCCTGCAAGCTGTCCGCATGCAGCTGCAATATCATCACCTTTTGTATATCTTTGATAAACATTATGACCCAAATTCATCAAAATTTTTGCAAATCTTTGAACGGATCTATAAGTAGGTTTCTGATACTCGGAGTTTTTTGTGGGATTTAAAGGAATTAAATTAATAGAAAAATGCTTTCTTGGAATTTTTCTTGCCAGTTCATAAGCATCCGATTCGGAATCATTGATCCCGCTGATTAAAGTATATTCAATTGTGACATCTCTTTTAGTCAGATGGAAATAATTTTTCAAAGCTTCGATAAGCTTGTCAAAGGGCTGACTTTTTGCCGAAGGAATGATCTTTTCCCGAATCTCCTGATTTGGAGCATGCAAGGAAAGCGCCAAATTAATCTTAGTATTTTCCTTAGCAAGTTTTTCAATTTGAGGAATCAATCCAACTGTGGATACCGTAATCCTTCTTGAGGAAATTTGCATTTTTTCCGTTAAAAGATGAATGGATTTTACAACATTTTCAAAATTCAGAAGAGGCTCTCCCATCCCCATGAAAACAACATGGGTCACTTTTTCATTTGAAGAGCTCAACTTTTCATCAATTTTTTGTATTTGCTGATAAATCTCATAAAAAATCAAATTACGTTTATATTGCATCATACCAGAAGCACAGAAAACGCATCCCATAGGGCATCCTACTTGCGTTGAAACGCAGACAGTTCTTCTATCCTTTGATTTAATCAATACAGTTTCAATCAAACTACGATCTTCCATTTCAAACAGATATTTCTCTGTTTGGTTATCCGAAGAAACATCTTGCTTAACAAGCTTTAGCTGAGGGAAAGTAAAGAAAGCAGATAATCTGCTCCTTAACTCCTTGGATAAATTTGACATCTGCTCAAATGAAGAAGCCTTTTTTTCATAAAGCCATTCAAAAACTTGTTTCGCATGAAATTTTTTGCAGCCATTTTTTTCCATCCAAGAAGAAAGTTCTTCCAAACTATACAAATATATATTCACGATGCATCCATAATCTTTGAAGATATTTTATCATGGATTTTTCTTTTAGAGCAAATAAGAGACTGTTCTATTTCAAGATTTTATCAAAGATTTTTTAAGACCATATAGCAAGGATTTTAAAACATATATTTTATTTAAGAAAAATAATTCTTTGAGCATTTGAAAAAAGCCAAAATATTTTCGGATAACCATCAGAGTTTCTTTAAAGATAACATAATTATCCTGTGCCTTATTAGGCTTTAAGTAATAATCGGTAAGCACTTGATTAATAAAGAGAAAACTCGGCTTTTTCTCAACAAATAGCTGACACATCAAATCATAACCAAAACGATATTGATATTTAGTTTGAACACCATGCATCGATAAAAGAAGTTGTCGATCATACCAAGAAGAAAGGAAATAAGGAGGAACTCTTCCTGTCATCAAAGACTCTTTAGAAAAGTTAGTTTTAACCACTTCCGGCAATTTTCGATTCATTCGATCTAAATAAGAACACCAGATGAGCTGAGGAAAATTAGATTTTTTGATATGAGTAGATAATATTTCCATAGAATGTTTCGATAAATAAATATCGCCCGGCTCTAAGAAATGCACATACCTACCTCTGGCGCATTGCAGACCTTCGTTAATCATCTCCGTTACAGAAACATCGCTAAGTGACCCGAAATGACCAATTTTAGGAATATATTCTTTGATAATCTGCATATCATGCTTTGTAATCCCTGTCTCAATCAAAATAATTTCAAAATTTTGATTCGTCTGACGCTTAATTGAATCAATTGTCGCAGGAATAAGGTGATAAAAGCGCGAAGCTATAACCACAACAGAAAACAAGGGAGAAGAGACTTCATTCATATGCATCACTTTTTTCTATAGTAAAATTGATCTTTCTTTTACGGTCAATACTCATTGTACAAAATGGTTCGACTTTAGTAAAATTGTTTTAAAAAAAAGGTTTAACATGTCTAAAAACCATCTAGATTCTTTAAAACCCATTGTAGCTCTATGCAAAAGAAGAGGATTCATTTTCCCAGGTTCAGAAATTTATGGAGGATTTGCCAATACCTATTCCTATGGACCCAATGGCGCAGAAATGAAAAAAAATATTAAAGATTTATGGTGGAAGCATTTCATCCATGAAAGAAGCGACATGCTAGGAATCGATGGACCTATCCTTACTCATCCAGATGTTTGGAGAGCATCAGGACATGTCGACGGATTTAATGACGCCATGATTGATTGCAAAGAATGCAAAAGCCGTTTCCGTGTCGATCATTTAATCGAAGATGCTTTGCACATGGATGTCGAGGGACTCAGTGTTGAAGAATTGAATAAAATCATAAGCGAAAATGAAATTCCCTGCCCGAAATGCAAAAAAAATAATTATACCGATGCAAGATATTTCAATTTAATGTTCCAAACTCAAATGAGTAAGACCAGCGGCAATGGAGATGCAGATATTGCTTTTCTAAGACCTGAAACCGCTCAAGCCATTTTTATTGAATATAAAAACATCGTCGATACAATGCGTGTAAAAATACCTTTTGGAGTCGGACAAATTGGAAAAGCTTTCCGTAATGAAATTACTCCTGGAAATTTCACTTTTAGGACTATTGAATTTGAACAAATGGAAATTGAATATTTCATCGAAGAAGAAACTTGGAAAAAGACTTTTGAAAACTGGCTCTCTGAAATGCAAAAATGGTGCGATTTAATCGGCCTTTCTTCAGATAACTTATCTGAGTATGAGCATCCGCAAGAAAAGCTTTCCCATTATTCTAAAAGAACTGTCGACATCATGTATAAATTCCCATTCGGCATCAGTGAATTATATGGTCTTGCCTATCGTACCGATTTTGATCTAAGCCAACATCAAAAATTCTCCAAAGTCAAACAGGAATATATCGATAATGAAAGCAAAAAACGCTATATTCCACACGTTATCGAACCAACATTTGGTGTAGACAGAACAATCCTAGCTCTTCTTTGCAATGCCTATGAAGAAGAAACACTTGAAAATGGAGAAACCCGCGTCGTACTGCATTTAAAACCCGCCATCGCTCCGATCAAGGTTGCTATTTTCCCTCTGATGAAAAAAGAGCCTTTATCTTCTAAAGCAAAAGAGCTTTACGAAAAGCTAAAACTGATTTGGAATGTCAACTATGATGAATCAGGAGCTATTGGAAAAAGATACCGCAGACAAGATGAACTTGGAACTCCATTCTGTATCACTATCGATTTCGACACTTTGGAAGATGATACTGTCACAATTCGTGAAAGAGATTCCATGAAACAAACACGTATCCCTGTAAAAGATCTGATCGAATATCTCAGCGAAAATCTAAGATAATCAAACTTTTACAATCGGTCTATTTTTATTGAGCTCGTCAAAATCTTTGGCGAGCTTTAATGAATCTTCAATATTTTTTCCTGACATCTGAATTTTAAGCTGTACCGATTCTTTTTGTCGCATCCAGTGACGATCAAGTAATTTTTGCAAAGCTTCAATAAGCCCTTTTTCCTCTACGTCTATATTCATTTTTTTCTTAAGCATTCGATCAATAAAATTTTGATCATCAACATCATTAAATTCTAAAATTAATGAAACGACATCAAACTTTTTCTTCGTTTCAAAAATAACCATTAATTTTTGAAACAGCTTACGACAACGAGAAACAGTAAAATATTCAAGTTTTACATTTTCTTTCAAAATATCCACAATCTTAGGTTTTTTACCTGCGAGAAGAAAAATCCATCTTAAAACATCCGCCTCAAGAACTAATTCTGGATCAATTCTAGAAGGAGATAAAGTGGCCGAATCAATACTTTTTCGAATAACATTTACTGGTGAACCAATCAACTCCAAAGGAGCATTCGTTAAATCAGAAAGTTTTTTCAAACTTTCATGCACCATTAAAGGATGGTTCCATTTTTTTATTTGATCTGCGACAGAGCGAACAAGTTCATTTTTACCTGCTGGAGAGTTCATGTTATGTTTTGACGATTTATACCGAACTAAAAAAGAAAGATATTCTTCAGCATTTTCGATAAGCTCAAGCCATTTTTCCAACCCATATTGCTGAAAATAAGAATCTGGATCCATACCAGCTGGAAGATTCACAATCAAAACTTCAATCGCTTCCTTTTGAAAAAGATCTCCCGCCTTACAAGCGGCTAAAACCCCGGCTTTATCCGAATCAAAGGCTAAATATATTTTTTCTACGCCCAATTTTTTAAGCTCTTGAACATGCTCTTCACAAAAAGCTGTACCTTGCGGAGCTACCACATAAGGATAACCTCCATAAATCAATCTAAGAGCATCGATCTGCCCTTCCACAACCACGGCTTTTTTTTCTTTCGCAATCGCTCTTCTTGATTCATTCAATCCGAAAAGGACTTTGGATTTTTTAAAAAGCGGAGTTTCAGGAGAGTTGATATACTTTCCTCCAAAAACGGAGTCATCGATTTTTCTAGCAGTAAAACCAATAACGGCCCCCATTGGATCTTTAATCGGTATCATAACCCTTTCTGTGAAAAAATCTCTTCCTTTTCCATCGGGGCCATTTCTTACAAGGCCGGTTTCGATTAAAAGCGCTTTAGATATTTTTTGTTCGTAAAAAAACTTCTGTAATATAGTAGGATTTTTCAAAGAAAAACCTATTTGAAAAGTTTCAATAAAATCTAGATCAATCCCTCTTTCATACAAATACTGCAAAGCCTTATGGCCTTCTTCAGTATGTAATAGCAAAAAATGATAAAACCTCATGGTTTTATCCATAATTTCTTTTAAAAGAGATTTCGAAGGACCTTTCGGTACCTCCTTAGATTCGGTTCTTTCCATGACAACACCGAATTTCTCCGCGAGCATTTCTACTGCATCAACAAATCCAAGCTTCATATAAGTCATTAAAAACTGAATCGCATCTCCATGGGCTTGACAACCGAAGCAATGATAATGAGTATCTCCTTTTTGAACGACAAAGGAAGGAGTCTTTTCATCATGAAAAGGACAAATAGCCTTATAGGAAGATCCCGAGCGTTGCAACTGAATATGAGATGACAAAACTTCGACAAGATCAATACGATTTCTTAAAGTTTCTAAACTCTCTTTTGAATAACCACCCATAAAACTATCTTTTGTTCTCTAAAATTCTATTCTTTAACATTTAAGAATTTTCATAAACCTTTAAAAATCTCTGGAGAAATAGGATAAAAATTTTATATCTTATTTCAAAAACCATGAAAATCTTAAATTCTTTCTCAAATCTACTTAAGAAGCAATTTTTACATTCGATATTCGAAATATCCCCTCTATTTATTTTAGGCATTACAACAGTTTTGGGAATCGCCTCAAAAATACATTTTGCATTCATCTTTATTCTCTTATTTTTGTTGATCGCGATTCTTTGTTATAAAAAATCCTTATTCTTGACTCTCTTTTTTTTAATAGGTTTTGTATCTGCACATTTACATATAAATCAAACTCCTCTTGTCGAAGGAAAGAATATTGAAGGTATTTTTCAAATCAATAAAATCTCAAGATCCACAAGTTTTTTTGCCAAAAACCAACTGCTCTGCCAGGGAAAAATTCTGTCTCTCAATATCCTAGAAGAAAAACTTAGCTATCCCTATTCTTTTTACTTTTCAAAATATCGCTATCCAAAAACTAGCAAAATCAAATTTTATGGATCCGCTTCAAAAAAAAATGATTTTATAAAAATTAAATTAGATAAAAAAAAGTATTTCGAAGAAATCCCTCAAATTTTCAATCTTGCCCAAATACGCTTCAAAAGCAAGGAATGGGTAAGAAAAAAATTCTACAAACAAATGGGAAATTCCGAAGAAGCGGATTTGAATATCGGACTCATTACAGGAGAAATTGATAATAATCTACTTAAATATTATTTCCATAGGCTAGGACTCCAACACATTATCGCCATCTCGGGTTTTCATTTCAGTATCATCCTTTTAGCTCTTTCCACTCTTTTTAAAAAACTCCCCTTCCCCATTTTCTCTCAAATATTTCTCATTATACTTCTGACTTGTTTTTATCTTTTTTTAGGAAATTCCCCTTCCATTCTAAGAGCCTACATCACTTCAATGACTTATCTTATATCCAACTTATTTATGAAAAAAACAAACAGCTTAAATACTTTAGGTCTTGCCCTCATTATTGAAACTTGTTTTTATCCTCATTACATTCAAAATATTGGTTTTCAATTCACTTTTATCTGCACTTTTGCCCTTATTTATGGATACCCAGTGATTCGAGAAATATTTCAAAAAATCAAAAAAGGCAATTTTTTCTTTCGCTTCTTGAAAGAAGCTCTTCTAATTTCTCTTTGCATCAATGTTTTTACCATTCCGATCAGTCTTTATTATTTTCACAAATTTCCCCTCATCAGCATCTTATACAATTTATTCATCCCTTCTTTAATCATTATTCCCATGACTCTTAGTCTTATTTCTATTGCTACCCTTTTTTCTTTTCCATTCATTGGAAGGATCAATCACTATCTCACCAAAGCCATCTTATTTCTCATTTACAATCCTCCCATTCACTTGGAATGGCATCTACGATTTTCTAATATCCACAAATCGATGCTTCTTTTATATCTTACATTACTCACTTTAAGCATCCTTTATAAAAAAAATGAAAATCCGCTTATTAAAGAGATTTTCATCTAACTTCCATCTCATATCTCACTCATATATAAAAAATATTTTTCTTTTGAAAGATTGACTGAAAATTCTAATTTTCCCTAAAATAATTCTTCTTTAATATGGCGATCGTAGCTCAGTTGGTTAGAGCGTCGGATTGTGGTTCCGAAGGTCGCGGGTTCGAGACCCGTCGATCGCCCATTTTTCAAAAATTATGCACATAATACATGCAATTTTTTTAGGAATTCTTCAAGGACTCACCGAATTTTTTCCAGTCAGTTCATCCGCTCATCTTGAATTATTTTCCAAAATTTTTTCTCTTACTTCTTTTGATCCTTTTTTTTATTTAAGTTTACATCTTGGAACCGTTTGCTCTTCGATCATCTTTTTTCGTCATGACATCAAAAATTTGCTTTTTCATAACCGCAAAGAACTTCTTTATTATATCCTAGCCCTTTTACCTCTTTTTCCCATCTACTTCTTAGCTGGTTCCTTCATCAAAAGCATTCCTTTCAATGGAATCCATCTAATGATTACAGGAGTCCTCCTTCTTATAGCAATTCTGATTCCTTTTGAAAAAAAACCTTACATCTCCCCTATAAGAAAAAGCTTGGATGTGTTATTTATAGGGTTGATGCAAGCTCTGGCGTTGATTCCAGGTTTTTCCAGAAGCGGACTAACCATCTCTTCTGCAAAAATACGAGGTTGGCCTAAAGAAAAAGCGATTCGCTTTTCATTTATGCTCGCCATCCCCACAATTATGGGAGGAAGTGCTTTAGAGCTATTAAAGCTGAATAAAGATACGATTGCCAAAATGGATATAACTTCATTAACAATTGGTTTTTTAGTATCTTTTGCAGTAGGAATGATGGGAATTAATGGGATTTTCATCATCGCAAAAAGAGGGAAAATGAAATTTATTGCAATATACTGCATTTTGGCAGGACTGATTGCATATTTGATATAAACTATGGCTAAAAACAAAACAAAAAACAGACATCACCATCCTGAAGCCAAAGGGCTGACAATACTTGCTGTCTGCGTACTTTTTTTCCTTTCCTTCATCAGTTTCTATGATCATGCTCCCTCACAAAATTATTTAGGCATTATCGGCTACTTTTTTTCCTTATGCTTTCAATATTTATTCGGCTATTCTTCCTACATTTTCTTAGCTTTCTTCGCATTCATCGGATGGAAGCAACTAAAAAAAGATGAGATCCAACATTTACCCATCCGATTTTTTTATTTGATTATTTTTTCCATCTCATGCTCTATTTTACTCAATGTTTTTGCAGAAAATTATGCAAATAATCTCCGTCCTTTCCAGCAAAGAATTTATACAGAAACTGTCTTTTATGAAACTCCTTCTCCCCATACCAAGTTACGATATAACATCGGAGGAGTTCCCTTATACTATATGTATAGGGACATAAATGGAGTGAATCTACATTCCGCTTTAACAGACCTTGGAACTTTTATCATTTTTTCTTTAATTGGCTTTATCTCCTTTTTCCTAATGACAGGTATTCAATTCCTAAACAGCATGAAAGCTTTTTTCTACGGCATCTGGAATTTATTTGAAAAATTTCTAACTGGGATTGTTTTTCTCTGTAATAATCTTCCAAAATTTTTAAGCAAACTTTCTACTATTGCTCTTTTTTTATATAGAAAAACCCAATTCTTTTTCTCAAAATGGAAAAGAAACGAACCCCTCATTGCTTTAAATGAATCAGAGACATTAATTACAGAGGATCTTCCTGAAGAATCTTTTCATGAAAGACCCATTAATAGAAAAAAAATTCTCAAACCATCAAAAGTCAAAAAGAAGCTAAAAGAAATCACTATTCCCCCAACTTCCGGCTATCAACCCCCTTCAACAACTTTATTATCCAGTCCCAAAAAAATTGATCATCCCTCTATTAATAAAGAACTACAAAAACAAGCCAAAATACTCGAAAATACACTAGCAAGCTTCAATATTGAAGCCAAAGTAGGATGCATCAACTGTGGCCCTACCATCACCTCTTTCGAAGTCCATCCTTCAATAGGAGTAAAAGTACAAAAAATCAAATCCCTTGAAAATGATATTGCCTTAAATCTACAAGCCAAATCCATCCGCATCATCGCACCAATTCCCGGAAAAGCTGCCGTCGGCGTGGAAATCCCTTCATTGCATCCACAAGAAGTTTCATTAAAAGAAATGCTTTTTCATTACAGATCCAAAGGAAAAAAATTCAATGTTCCTGTTATGCTTGGTAAAACCGTTAGCGGTGAGCCCGTTATCTCAGACCTAACAAAAATGCCACACTGTCTGATAGCTGGAGCGACAGGCTCTGGAAAATCCGTTTGTATCAATACCATTGTCATGTCCATTTTGATGAACTGTGATCCTATGCATGTCAAACTCATGATGATCGATCCTAAAAAAGTCGAGCTCACACAATATTCTAAATTACCCCATATGATCGCACCTGTTATTACAGAAGCACATGGTGCCTATTCAGCATTACAATGGCTCGTTAAAGAAATGCAAACACGTTATGACATTCTAAAGCAAATGGGTCTTAGAAATATTACAGCATTCAACAAACGTAGAATCGACAAAAAATTTGAAGCTTCTTTAGAAGCTAGAATTCCTGAAAAAATGCCTTTTATTATCGCGATTGTCGATGAATTTGCAGATTTAATGATGGTCTCCAGCTCTGATTTAGAAACCCCTATTGCAAGAATCGCCCAAATGGCTAGAGCCGTTGGCATCCACCTGATACTTGCAACACAAAGACCTTCAAGAGAAGTGATTACAGGTATCATCAAAGCAAACTTCCCTTGCCGTATCGCCTTTAAAGTAGCCAGCCGAATCAACTCTCAAATCATCTTGGATGAGACTGGAGCAGAAACATTACTTGGAAATGGAGATCTTCTCTTTTTGCCACCTGGAACATCCCAAATCATTCGAGCTCAAGGAGCCTTTATCAGCGATGAGGATATTCATAGAACAATCGAAGCTATCTGCAAAAAAGCTCCAACAGAATATTTAATTTCATCCTTTGATTCGATGCAACTGACTGATCTTGCATTAGAAAATCAAAATAAAACAAAAGACAAATTGTTCGAGCAAGCCAAAATGATCGTCGTAACATCACAAAATGCTTCAACGACTTATCTGCAGAGAAAACTTAAAATCGGCTATGCAAGAGCTGCCAGCTTAATCGATGAACTTGAAGAAAACCAAATCATTGCAGCACCAGAAGGCAACAAACCCCGAAGAGTCCTTATCAAAAAACTTCCCCCTCCTAATTCAGTTTAAACCAAAATCCTCAAAATAATAGGGCTCAGCTATCTGATGTTGAGGGCATACCTTCACTGCCATATGTTCTTTCAAAGAATCCATCACCTGCAAAGCTTTTTCAGGACTATTACATTCACTTGATAAATGCGCTAAATAAATGCTTTTCAGTTTAGGATTTTGAATTTTTTCTAAAAGGCTTTTACATTGTAAATTTGAAAGGTGCCCTTGTCTCCCTAAAACCCTTTTCTTATAAACATCCGGCCTTGCACTACTATGAACCATATCGACTTCATGATTTGCCTCAATATACAAAAGATCCACCTCTTTTAATTGATGATACACCATCGTAGTCACAAATCCTAAATCCGAACAAACCCCAACTTTATAACCTCCAAGATCAAAAACATAACCAACTGGATCCAATGTATCATGCTGCACGCTGAATGTTTGCACTTGCAGGTCTAGAAAATTAAACGGTTCTCCTGTAGTAAAAATTTTGAAAGAAGGTTTTTCCTTAAATTGATGATAGATTCCTTTGGCGGTTTCAAAATTTGCAATCACCGGCACTTGATGCTTTTGACAAAAAAGCTTAATACCCATGATATGATCCAAATGCTCATGTGTGACAAAAATTGCATCAATATCAGCTGGAGTTAAGGAAAGCTTTTCTAAACGTATTTCCAGTTGTTTATAGCTAATCCCCAAATCAATCAATACTTTTGCTTTTTTAGAACCTAAAAAAATTGCATTTCCTTTCGAACCTGAAGCAAGCGGACAAAAACCAAACATAGAAAATCCTTCTGAAAATTCGAAAGAAAATTACCATAGATAAAATGAAAAAACAAGCGCCAAAAAACTTTGGCGCTAATATTTCAAATCGAGAAAAATATTTTCTAATATTGGGAAAGCTTTTTCAAAGCTTCATAAAGATCCTCTTTTTGAGGAAGAATCTGATGTTCCAAATCCAGACAATAAGGAACTGGAAAATCTTTTCCACAAACACGTACGATCGATGCATCTAAATACTCAAAAATATTTTCTGAAATTAATGAAGCTAGTTCTGCAGCAAACCCACAAGTTTTGGAAGCTTCATGAGCAATTAATACCTTGCCTGTTTTCATTACAGATTTTTTGATCGTTTCAAAATCCAAAGGATTTAAAGTTCTAAGATCGATAAGTTCCACCGAAATCCCTTCTTTAGCCAGCTTCAATGTCACATCATTTCCCATATGAGTGAGCATACCATAGGTAATAAATGTTACATCCTCTCCTTCATGAATGACTTTAGCTTTGCCAAGCGGCAATAAATCGCTTTCTGCCGGCTCATATGTCGATGAAAAGCTAGCCTGCCTGTATAATCCTTTATGCTCTAGAAAAATAACAGGATTGGGATCGCGTATTGAAGCCTTTAAAAGCCTCTTTGCATCCATCGCATTACTAGGAACAACAACTTTCACACCCGGTGTATGCAAAAGATGTGCTTCAATACTTTGCGAATGGTAGGTACCTCCTTGGATATATCCTCCATAAGGAATCCTTACAGTCATAGGGCAATTCCATTCGCCCGAAGATCGATAATGGACACTAGGCATTTCATTCAATAATTGATTGATACCGGAAAAAGCGTAATCGGCAAATTGAATTTCCACAACCGGTTTATATCCAGCCACAGCAAGACCTATTCCCATTCCGATAATTGTTGATTCTGCAAGTGGTGTATTGAAACATCTATCATAGCCAAAACGAGCCGTCAGCTCTCTTGTAATACCAAAAACTCCACCTTTTTCTTTAGCCACATCCTCTCCAAAAACAACAATAGATGAATCTTTTTCCATTTCTTCTTTTAATGCATGATTCAATCCATCCATCATAGTAATTTTTTCATTTGAAAGAGTCGGATCTTTTTCTTCTATTATTTCTGATTCTACAAAAAGAATTTCAGTAGCCGTTTCCTTTTTAGGAAAAGGGATCTTTTCTGCAAGCATTGTAGCTAGGTCAACATCTTGCTTAATTTGTTTTCTAAAAGCATCAATTTGCTCTGTAGAATAAATGCCTTCTGCAACAAGTAGTTTTTCCAAAGCGATCAAAGGATCTTGAGTGCGCGCTTCTTCAATAGACTTTGCATCACGGTATTTTGTTTGATCATCAGAACACGTGTGTGAATTCATTCTTGGCACTTTTGCAACAACTAAAGTTGGCCCAAGATGATCGGTTGCTCGATTCTTCGCATAAGTAAACGCAGCATATAATTGTTCGATTGACGTTCCATTAATTTCAAAAGATTCCAAATGCTCATATCCTGAAAACATTTTTGCAATAGAAACAGCACCTGATTGCTCTGATTTGGGAGTTGAAATCGCATAACCATTATCTTGGATACAAAAAATAACTGGTAAACGATGAAGGGAAGCTATATTTAATGCCTCGTGGAAATCCCCTTGGGAAGTAGATCCATCACCTCCAGAAACATAAACAACATTCTCTTCTCCTTTTAGCTGAATTGCTTTTGCAACACCTACAGCCTGCAAATATTGTGAACCTACGCAACTTGATTGAGGAGGAATATTTAGATTTTTATCAGAAAAATGATCCGGCATCATTCTTCCGCGACTATGATGCTGCGTATAACGAGCAAGAAAAGACCCCAACAATTCCACATAGGAAGCTCCCAATGCCAATGCCATCGCACGATCTCGATAATAAGGCAAAGCCCAATCTTTTTGAGTTTCTAAAACAAAACCT
>ERZ795053.2411-NODE-2411-length-22700-cov-14.986708_pt1 | contig 22700 bp, 29 predicted proteins | sample MGYA00375137_ERZ795053 | MGnify/ENA primary metagenome ERZ795053 (study PRJEB30182, sample SAMN05720284) | activated sludge metagenome | isolation source: Anaerobic digester | place: Hong Kong | collected 2014-12-17 ...
CTTAGAAACTCATGGTCTTTCCGGAAATCATCTAAAATCAGTAAATCATGAACTTCATACGCTTCCAAACCGGCAATCCCAAGTGCTATGACGAGCTTTCTCGGTGAATTCGAATGCCGGCTCGATGCCAAGGCTCGAATCGCCCTGCCAGCGGGGCTGAGAAAACAGCTTCCCCCAGAAGCAGGCGAACGTTTCGTCATCAATCGTGGATTTGAGCAGCACCTGGTGCTTTATCCGTTCACTGAGTGGCAGAAAATCACCGCTGAACTTAACCGGCTGAACTTGTTCGTCAAGAACAATCGTGAATTTGTCCGCTATTTTCACCGGGGTGCTACCGAACTCGAACTCGACGGCAATGGCCGGTTACTGTTGCCACGGCGGTTACTGAACTATGCCGGTATTCAAGATGCTGTGATCCTGCTGGCCTATGCCAATCGGGTTGAATGCTGGGATCCGGCTTTGTACGAGAATCTGCTATCCGACGAGCCGGCTGATTTTGCCCGGTTAGCCGAAGAGATCATGGGGGACACAGATCGTTCAGAATCAGATGGAGAGGGGTTAACTGGATTCCGCAAATTCCCGTTAATGCCACCCGATTCCCGGCATTAGCGGGATAGATTTGACCTTGCTTACTTGACCGCTCCTAGCGTCAGCACATACCCCCCCGCAACCAGAAGCTCGCCCGGTTTGGCTTCAGTCGCAGTATTCACCCCCGGTGTCAGGACATCGAGGAGATCACCCGACGGTGTCAGCCGGTAAACTGGCATATTCTGGCTTTCCAATTGCGCCCACCAGTCGTCACGGCGCACCTGCAAACGCAGGTGGCAGCGCGACAAGCCCAGATATTCAGCACTGATACCGGCGGTCTTGGCCGGGCTGCCATCCCAGCGCAACGAACGCGGATCGGCCAACAATCGCGGGGCAATATCCGCCTCCGAGCCACGCCCAAAGCTGACGGCCCGTTCTCGCGGCACGGGCAGCATCAATGGCACTGATAGTTTCAGCCAGCCCAGATAATGCGCAGCCATCGGCGCCGGAACACCATACAGTTCCAGCTCCAGCTCAGGAAAAGGTTGCCATACACCTGGCAAATCCAGCGGTGTAGACAGCCCTGCGGCTTCACCAAAAACCTGGTCGGCGCTATCAATGCGCAGCCAAGCAGCCGCATCGGGATGATTGTCCAGCACCAAACTTCCCGCCCGGTTAAAGCTCAGCCGCCAGTCGCTAATTCCGGCAGACGCATAGGTCGACAACCGTTGCAAAGCTACCCCAGTCACTTGCAAGTAAGCAGCCGGTCTTCGAGGAATCCAGGTCTGCTGGTCTCCTCCTGGCGCAGGGAGCGGAAGCAAGGGTGACGGAGTGGGAAGTTCCAGAGGAGTTTCAGGTTCATCCTCCCTATCCGGATCTTCCTCCACAGAAGAAGACTCATTGACCGGCGATGGAGAAATGACAGGTTCTTCGAAAGAGGCCGGTATGCCGAAAACCGGTTCGCGGCGCCCCCACGGGTCAATCTGGGGATAATCCTCATCGGATAAACTGACTGATCCTACAGATTTCAGAACCGCTTTAGGCGCTTCTTTCTCAGGAGCGGCAATCACCTCATCGGATTGTGAGGGCGGCGGCGCCTGATGGATGACCGGCTCCCGTGAAACAAATGACTCCTTGACTACCGTCAATGCTGCGATCCACAGCCGTAACCCACGACCCCGGCGGTCGCGCGCCAGAAATCGGCCGTTACCGTCCGCAATCACCGTCAGACAAGCAGGCGGTTCCGCTACTACATCCACCGCTACCGGCGGTCCTGGCCGCAACATCAACAGCACGGATTCACCGCTGATAAATGGCCAACCCATCACAGTAACGCTACTGGCTCGCCGGTCGCCGTTTAACAGGGTCAGCCGCTGGCCAGGATAGATCAATCCTAATTCCCGCCATTCGCTCTGCCCATCGGTTGCCGCTTGAATTCGAAACAAGGGGGTCTCATCATCGGCTGGAATGTAGATCGCCCGGCCAAATAGAAACTGCACCTCACCGGGCCTTAGACCCGTATCCGGCTCCACCCGGTAACGAATAACCTTGTGTTCGGTCAGATAACGGCTCAGCTCTTGTTCATGCAGACGTTGCAGCTCCCGCAGTAGCGCACACCGCCCAAAGCTATCCTCCAGCCGGTCATCGCGGACGTAATCCCGCTCTGGAATACGGATAATGACCTGACTGTAGCGGGTTTCCTTACGCTGCCGGGTGCGGGGAGTACGCGGATAACGTTTCAGCGCTTCCATCAGGCACACGCCTTCCTGACCGCCTCGAACCCGTTCCCAAAGCATTTCGGCGTTGAAGACGTCTGGAATCTTGCGCAAGGTCGCGCAAACCACATAATCGGATGCCACGAGTGCATCAGGGCGGGTTGTCACTGTTACTTTCCTCGACTACGACTGCCAGTGCCACAATGGGCAACACCAGCAGTGTCTGATGGCTACCGGCTGATGACAATAACGACATCGGCTGGCCCATGACCGGCAAAAACCCCAGATTGGCACCCCATGAAACCAGAAAATGCGCGCCAAGCAGGGCTGCGCCGCCATACAGGGTAAAATAGACGAATCCTCCGGCTATCCGCTCATCCTCCGATCCCGTCCGGCAGAAAGCGCGACCGGCAATTATCAGAAGAAAACTGATGAATATGGCCTGAATCGCTGCCAACGCCAGCCCTGCCAGCCCCCCATAGCGGTTCAGAAAAAAGGTGAGTGTAAAATCGTTCTCCACAGCAGGGATGGTCATGACCCGGCCATTGACCGGATCATCCCAAATGGTTCCCCGCCAGCCACCGGCCCGAATCGCTTCCAAGGCCCGCCGTAATTGATAACCGGCATGGGGATACTGCTCCGGCGCAACCCATACCCGAATGCGATCAATCTGCATATCCAATGGGAAATCCTCCGGATGCTCATGCAGCCATGCCAATCCTCCGGCAGCCGACATCACTAGAAACACCACTAAAAACCGGCCCCGCCATCGCCAGCGTGATTGCGCATGAACCTGTGCCCACGCCCAGGCCAGCACCAGCGCCCAAATAGCCAGCAGCGCCAGCGGCGAAAAGTCGTGCAGAAACACCACGGCGAAACCGCTCATCGCCAATAACAACGCGGCTGGGCTTAACGTGCGCCACCCAGGTAACCGGTTGCTGGAACCCTCTTTTCTGCCTGCTGGGCGTAACCATCTTATCAGCATATAGGCCACTGCGGCCGTCAGCGCCAGTTTAACCAGCTCAAAAGGCTGAAACCCGGCCCATCCACCTTCGTCACCGAGCATCACTTGCAACGTCAACAGCGTCAGTGCGCCACCGGCCAGTAACCGCTGCCCCCACCGGATCGACCGTGCATCCAACCCTCCAAACCATCGTTGCCAATATCCGGAATCCCATCCAGCCCAAACCAACCACCCGAACGCTCCTGCCAATGCTGCGCCACTACTACCGTAGCGCGGCCAACCGGATTCATCCGCTCCCACCCCCAACTGCAACAACGTTAACCACCCAATACCCAATAACAAGGTCAACATCGTCAGTAGCCCAATGCTCCACCACGAGCGAACTGTCATCAACCATATTCCCAAGACCGGCCAAGCGAGCAGATAAGACCATAGAACCGGTGCCGCCAGACTGCTGAGATGCAATCCGAAACAGGTTCCGGCCAGCGCCAATGATCCCAGCACTCGCCAGCGGGTCCGCCGGCTTAACCGCCTCCCCGGCACTGAATGCAAAATCACCCATCCCAAAACCAATGCAGCCAAACCAAGACGAGCGGGCCAATACCAATGATCTGGGCCGGGTGGCCGCCACCAGGTTTCTGGTTGCCATTGAATCGTTATTATTGAAGGAATATCCGGTGGAGGTGAAGCCGCTAGCCTGCGCCAGGCGCGCGCTAATACGGCCAATTCCAATACCGGTGCAGTGCGCATTACCTGATATTGCGTGCGGCCGATAATCAATCGGTCATCGACTACCAGAGGAATGGAACGCCGCCATAATGACTCAGCGTTCGCTGTGCCTGCCGCTACAACGACGGGTGCTCCATCCAATCGTCCTGCCCATCCGGGCTGCAGTACAAAACCTGACTCAACAGGCACCAGTATGGCTGTGTCCACCGGCACCCCTGGCAAACCCAATCGATCAGCACAATACACCCCCCCGCCGAGCCGCAATGGCCGCTGAAATAGATTATGCAACCCAGGCAGATGACTCAGCCGCTCACGCAGTCCGGTTCGCCAGTTTTCATAACACTCAGGCAGTGAGTGTCCATTCCGATACAGGCGGAGACCATCATATTCCCAACGCTGGTGGCGATCCCGCAGTGTCAGCCGCCTTGTTCCTAAATCCAGCACTTCGAAAGATTGGGTGCCTACGGCAAATGCGGCGCCAAGCACCAGCCGCCATGTCCGGGCTGACTGGTCCGCCCACTCCTTCGCTGGCTCCCACAACACTTGCTTATTGACGGCGAGATTAACCAGCCACCAATTTCCATTTACATCACGGCGTATCTGCACATGATTGCTATCGGCTTGCGGCGCCGCTAGCGCCTTGCGGCCCAACACGACCTCCTGACCAGGATTTAGCATCACTGTCAGGCTATGGGGTTCCAACCAGCACGGTGCACGCGCCACTGTCCATGCAACACCTATCACCGGTAGCAACCAGACCAATAAGACTCCCCATCGGCTACTGAATGTGGACCACCGCATCATCAGATCTCATTTGACTCCTCACCGCCATTTAAGACCGATCACGCCAAACCAGATGCCCATCCCGCCACTGGATGCGGGCAAACCCAGGACGCCGGGCATTGAACGCTTCAATCTGCTGGCGCACGTAACGGCCAGAGGCGCTGAAATGCAATGCTTGATGCAAGCGGCGAATCTCGTCATTCCAGGGACCGCTCAGCCAGTCCGGTTCATCGCCTCGCGGGGTGAGAAAATCTGGATGACCACGCGCATAAATCCAGCGTAATGGCAGATCAGCCGGCGCTACTACAATTCGTCCCTTCCCATCGGATTGCAATAGACCCGCAACTAACGCGCGATCAAACAATTCAGCATCTTCGCGCCGCTGGGGAAAAGAGGAAGGTCCGGCATCCAGATCCGCTTCCATCTGGGTCTGCGCTGGTGCTGTTAATCCAGCGGCAGGTGGAGCGTAAAGAGCCGCCAGCCAGCCATACAATGGCCCGATACTCAGGACAACTAACAGAGTTGGAAGAATCCAGTAACGTTCAGCATGATTCATAACATTCAACATGATTCATAAACTATAGCGCCGACCAACGGATTGTCGTTGCGCCCAGCGGCAAAATTCCCTCTAACCCTTCTTTTGCAAAGAAGGACAACCGTGTAAGCAATAGGGAGATTTGACCCGGCAGGTGACATTTCCGCAACACGGACAGGATTGCCATCTGTGAATTAAGACAGATCCGGTTCATCTTTATCCAGCTGGGTGCGTAACCAAACGCGTATTCGCCGCAATCCATCCGCATCCGTGCAGTCCGGCAACAAAGTCAGCAACTGGCGCTTACCGTTCTCCAGCCGAAAATTCAGGATAACAATGAAAAGATGCGCATAGCCACTGGTCAGTTGGCCACGATACCGATGACCATCCCCGGTTTCCAATTGCCAGCTTTCATCCAGCAGTGCAACCCGGGCAATAAACCCGCTTCCATACCGATCGCCATAGCGATAAGCCAGCTCGATCAACGAGAGAGCGATTCCCGCAATGAATCCCGCTTTGACCCATCCGGGGATACTGGAAACAATAACGGCGGCGGAGGCCAGAAGATGGCCAACGCCGCCGCCAAGCAGCAGAAGCCGCGAAGGACGCAGCTCAAGGGTAATCTTAATCGGCGCCAGCCACTGGGGTCGGCGAAAGAAGCGCTCGCATGATGCCGACGACCCGAGCCGCCGCCGCCTCGGCAGGAACATCCCGTCCAACCATATAGCTCATCAACTGTGGATCCTGAAGCTCCAGCAGCCCGGCAAACGCCTGTTGTTCGACTACGGGCGCATTCGGATAGTGCTGCTCCAGATAACCCAACGTCAGCAGGTCTAATTCCTTCATCCCGCGCCGGCAGCGCCAGCGCAACTTGCCGATCAGCTCATCCACGGCCGCCATCTCCTCATTGTCACATGCTCCCCTCTCCCTCAGCGGGAGAGAGGTTAGGGGTAAGGGGGTAACTTACCGCCGTTCTACCATCATCTTCTTGATTTCCGCAATCGCCTTGGCAGGATTCAATCCTTTCGGGCAGGTCTTGGTGCAATTCATGATAGTATGGCAGCGATAGAGCCGGAAAGGATCTTCAAGATCATCCAAGCGTTCGCCAGTGAACTCGTCGCGGCTATCCACGATCCAGCGATAGGCTTGCAGGAGGATGGAAGGCCCCAGGTAGCGTTCACCATTCCACCAATAGCTCGGGCAACTGGTGGAGCAACAGGCGCATAGGATGCACTCGTACAGCCCATCCAATTTAGCGCGATCTTCCTTGGATTGCAGGCGCTCGCGCTCCGGCGGCAATGTAGCTGACTGCAACCAGGGCTTGATTGAGGTGTACTGGGCGTAGAAGTGCGTCAGATCCGGTACCAGGTCTTTGATCACCGGCATGTGCGGCAGCGGGTAAATCTTCATTTCGCCAGGGACATCCGCAATCGCCTGGGTACACGCCAAGGTATTGACGCCACCAATATTCATTGCACAGGAGCCACACACGCCTTCGCGGCAGGAACGGCGTAAGGTCAGGGTCGGGTCGATCTCGTTTTTGATTTTGAGCAGGGCATCCAGCACCATCGGACCACAAGTGGCCAGATCGACTTCATAGGTATCCATGCGCGGGTTTTCGCCGCTGTCCGGATCCCAGCGGTACACGTGAAAATGCCTGACATTTTTCGCGCCGGCGCCCGCATAGTAAGTTTTGCCCTTGCCGATGATGGAATTGGCTGGGAGTTTGAATTGAGCCATGGCGTCGTCCCCTTAGTAAGTGCGCTTCTTGGGTGGGATGTACTCCACCTCATCGGTCAGCGTATAGGTATGTACCGGCCGGTAGTCGATCTTGACTCCGCCCTTTTCATCCAGCCAGGCTAGCGTGTGCTTCATCCAGTTCTCATCGTCGCGATCCGGATAATCTTCACGGGCGTGCGCGCCGCGGCTCTCAGGCCGGTTGATGGCTGATTTGATGGAGACCATCGCGCATTGCAGCAGGTTTTCCAGCTCCAATGTTTCAACCAGGTCGGAATTCCAGACCGTACCGCGGTCGGTGACCCCAACATGCTCGAATCCGGCAAACACTTCTTCCAGCAGCTTGATGCCCTCCGCCATGGATTCACCGGTACGGAACACCGCCGCATGATTTTGCATGGTGCGCTGCATGCGCATCCGCAGGCTGGCCGTTGGATTTTCCCCGCTGGCGTGGCGCAAGCGATCAAAATGAGCAATCGCGTGATCAACCGAGGCTTGCGGCAACGCCCCGTGCGGGCTATTGGGCTTGACCAGTTCGGCGCAACGAATAGCTGCCGCGCGACCAAAGACCACGATGTCGAGCAGCGAGTTGGAGCCCAGGCGATTGGCGCCATGCACCGACACGCAAGCCGCTTCACCAATCGCCATCAGACCGGGAACGATGTGATCGGGGTTACCGTCCTTAAGGACGACCACTTCGCCATGATAATTGGTCGGAATACCGCCCATGTTGTAGTGCACGGTCGGCAGCACCGGAGCCGGTTCCTTGGTCACATCAACCCCCGCAAAAATGCGGGCAGTCTCAGCGATACCAGGCAACCGCTCGTTCACCACATCGGCGCCTAAATGCTCCAAATGGAGGTGGATATGATCCTTATGTTCGCCAACCCCGCGTCCCTCGCGGATTTCGATGGTCATCGAACGGCTCACGACGTCGCGGGAGGCCAGGTCTTTCGCATTCGGCGCGTAACGCTCCATAAAGCGTTCACCGAGCGAATTGGTCAGATAACCGCCTTCGCCACGGCAGCCTTCCGTCATCAGGCAGCCGGAGCCGTAGATGCCGGTTGGATGGAACTGGGTGAACTCCATGTCTTGCAGAGGCAGGCCAGCGCGCAGCACCATGCCGTTGCCGTCGCCAGTGCAGGTATGAGCTGACGTTGCCGAGAAATAGGAACGGCCATAACCGCCGGTCGCCAGCACGGTTTCATGGGCGCGGAATACATGCAGCGAGCCATCGGCCAGGTCCCAGGCCACGACGCCACGGCATACACCGTCATTGTCCATGATCAGGTCAAGGGCGAAATACTCAATAAAAAATTCGGCATCGTGCTTCAATGCCTGTTGATACAGGGTATGCAAAATAGCGTGGCCGGTGCGGTCGGCAGCAGCACAGGTACGCTGAGCGGTGCCTTCACCGTAGTTGGTCGTCATGCCGCCAAACGGCCGCTGGTAAATCTTGCCTTCCTCAGTGCGCGAGAAGGGTACTCCGTAATGCTCAAGTTCAATGACCGCCGGAACCGCCTCGCGGCACATATATTCAATGGCGTCCTGATCGCCAAGCCAGTCGGAACCCTTGACGGTGTCGTACATGTGCCACTGCCATAGATCCTGCCCCATGTTGCCGAGCGACGCCGACATGCCACCCTGAGCAGCTACAGTGTGGCTGCGAGTGGGGAAAACTTTGGTCAAGCAGGCCGTCTTCAGGCCTTTCTGCGCCATGCCAAAGGTCGCGCGCAGCCCTGCACCGCCGGCGCCGACCACCACCACGTCATAATTATGATGAATCAATTTGTATGCGTTAGACATGAAACCTCAGCCTCCAGTGATGGGCGTCAGGCCGCCAGAGCGACTTTAAGTATGGAGACCACAGCAATGGCGCCCAGCAGGAATAAAATAAATTGTGTAGCCAGCAGCGCAATGAATTTGGCACCTTCTGGCCGGACATAGTCCTCGTAAATAACCTGCATACCCAGGCTGGCGTGATAAAATGCCGCAATAATCAGTGCGACCATCGGCCCGGCATTGAAGGGATTGCTGAGCCAATACTGGAACGTCTCGTAGTCAGCATGGGAAATCGACAGCAGGGAAATGACAAACCACAGCACCAATGGAACTAAGGCGATCGACGTCACGCGCTGCAACCACCAATGATGTGTGCCGTCTTTAGCGGTGCCCAAACCGCGAACATGGGCAAGCGGGGTACGAAGACTCATAATAGGGTTTCTCCTCAGGGCGCAGCGACCAGCCAGCACAGGAACGTTAGGATGATGGAAGACCAGATGACCCACCAGCCAGATTTGGCCGCTGCATCCAGTTCGAAGCCGTAGCCAGCGTCCCAGAACAAGTGGCGGATGCCGTTGGCCAAATGATAGAACAGCGCCCAAGTCCACAGAAACAAGAGCAACTGGCCAAGCATCGAACCCAATAGAGCCTGAGCGTGTTCATAGGCTTCGGGGCCAAGCGCCGCCGCCGCCAGCCAGTACACCAGCAACAGGGTGCCGGCTACCAAACCGGCACCCGTAGCACGGTGGGTGATGGATAGAATGGAGGTCATTTGGGGTTTGTAATAAGGGCCGATCATGAACGGCGATAGCGGCCGTTTGCTGGCAGACATGCGTCTCTCCTTAATGATGTAGTGACGAACAAAAATCTTCTGTTTTGTGCAGTGCACAGCATACCAAATACCGCGCGAATTTTTAGGGAAAATCGGGTAACGGGATATTAGGAATGAGAGGTTGAGCAACCGGCGGAACAACCGGTCAAAAATCGATGCAACGCCCGGCTTTTTCCCAATCACCGTAGCGGGTTGGCTCAGGGCCTTTGGGACCGCCATATTCCTTAGGTTTTTTGGGAGGAGGAATGTCTTGAGAGGGATCAGGCGCGATAGAGGGTTGCGGGGATAGCGTTGGTTGATCGTTCTTATTCATAGTGGCTCACTGTGGGTTTAAAGGATAGCGGCAGGTAAGCCATCCTGGCCCCATCCGCCGATGGGACCGCCGGAAATTTGCGCCGTGCGCCTGCTCCGGTGTCAATATTAATTGTCAGGTTATTATGCCGTTCGTAGATTCCGAACGCAATGAACCCTCGTTTAGCATTCGAGAATTTCCACAAAGCCGGCTGACCGGATAGGGCCGGAAATCATTTCAAGGCTCAAGGCGATGAATAAAGAATGGGGCGATTTTCTTAAAGAAGAGTTTGGTGCTGGCCTGGAATCCAGCCATGTGGTGCATTTTGGCCATCCAGAAGCGGAATTACGAGCGGCGTTGAACGGTGATGATCTGTGCAGCGATTTATCGTATCGAGGTCTCATTGCAGTGCAAGGTCCTGACGCTGATCAATTCCTGCAAGGGCAACTGACCTGTGATGTCCGCCAGGCTACACACACGCATAGCCTCCTCGGTGCATTCTGCACACCCAAAGGCCGGGCATTAGCCTGTTTCCGGCTGTTCCGGCGGGACGATGTTTTGTATCTGGAACTGCCGCATACCTTGGTTGAACCGGTGCTGACCCGATTATGCAAGTACCTGTTGCGAGCCAAGGCCGCCTTGAAGGATGCCAGCGGCTCTCTAGTGCGATTCGGGATGGCCGGTCCAAATGCTGAGACCTTGCTGACCGGTCTTTTCGGTGCGATTCCCGAAATTGTAAACGGAGCTGTTCATACAACAGGCGATTGGCCAGGCATCACCATAATCCGTGCACCGGGAACACTACCACGTTTTGAACTGCATGGCTCACTGCTGGAAATGCAGGCAATCTGGAAGACTCTGGAGAGAAAAGCTATTTTCACTGGCGCGGAGCCGTGGCGGCTGCTGGACATTCTGGCGGGTATTCCCACGATCTACCCAGAAACAGCAGAGGCGTTCGTCCCGCAGATGCTCAATTTGCAATGGCTGGATGGGATCAGCTTCCAGAAAGGCTGCTACACCGGGCAGGAAGTGGTCGCACGCACGCACTACCTCGGCAAACTGAAACGGCGGATGTATTTGGCGCGGGTGGATAGCCCAGCCCCCCCTCGGCCCGGCGATCCCTTATTCTCACCGCAAGCCGACGCCAGCCAAGGCGCGGGCCGGCTGGTTGATGCCGCTCGCCATCCAGAGGGTGGCTATACGGTACTGGCAGCAGCCCTGATTGATTGCGCAGAACAGGGCGTGTTACAACTGGGCGATGCTAACGGGCCAATGCTCAAGTTGGAGCCGCTACCGTATGGCTTTGAGTAAGCACTGCTTTCACTCTTCGCCTGGCACCCAGCCTCCTATATCCTTCCAGCGGTTAACGATCTGGCAGAACAGTTCTGCCGTGCGTTCGGCATCGTAAATAGCGGAATGCGCCTCGCGCTCGTTCCAGGGGATGCCCGCCGCCTGGAGTGCCCGGGCCAGCACTGTCTGTCCATAGGCCAAGCCCGCCAGCGACACCGTGTCAAAGTTGCTGAAAGGATGAAAGGGATTGCGCTTGAGTTTGGTTCGCTCGACGGCAGCATTCAAAAATGCGAGATCGAAGAAGGCATTATGGCCGACCAGAATAGCGCGGTTACAGCCAGTTTCCCGCACTTCCCGGCGCACTTCCTGGAAGATAGCCGTCAGCGCTTCGCGTTCTGGCACAGCGAAGCGGAAGGGATGATCAGGGTCGATGCCATTCACTGCCATCGAGGCCGGCTCCAGCCGGGAACCGGGGAACGGCTGGACATGATGCGCCAGCGTTCCGGCGGGGTGCAGATAGCCCTGCCAGTCCATGCGCACGATCACAACGGCGATTTCCAGCAAGGCATCGGTGGAAGCATTAATACCGCCGGTTTCGACGTCAACGATTACCGGGAGAAACCCCCGAAAACGGCGGGCGATAAGCGGGTTGGGAGCAGGTTCGTTCATCCATTCAGGATAGCGGATCACCCGCCAGAACGCACCTGAACCGCTACGCCGCTCTCAAGCCGGTGTGTTGTGTTCCACCCAGCGCGCGCCAGCGGCGGTGTCCTCGCGCTTCCAGAACGGTGCCTTCGATTTGAGTTCTTCCATAATAAAGCGGCAGGCGGCAAATGCCGCCGCCCGGTGCGCCGACCAGACCGCAACCAGCACGATAGGATCATTGGGTTGCAAGGCACCAACCCGATGGATCAGCAGGGCATCCAGCAGCGGCCAGTCCTGGCAAGCGGCTTCGATAATGCGATGCAGTTGACGTTCGGTCATGCCAGGGTAATGCTCCAACATCATTCCTTGCACTGCATCGCCTTCGTTGAAATCGCGCATCGTGCCAATGAAGATGGCTGTTGCACCATAGTGACCCTGCAAACGCTGGTTCAGATCCGCCTGATAAGCAGCCAGCACCATTAACGGCTCAAAGGGTTGATCACGCAGTTCAATGTGCATGGTGATACTGTTTCTATCTACGGCAAATTCCTTTGAAGGGGTGATTCAAAGTTCGCACAAGGCATCGATCGCCATCGATGGAGATGCGCGTAGAAAAGAAGGAGCGCCTGATTTCAGGTTACGCTGCGCCACACGCCGGGGCCCGGCCGGGAACGCTCGGCTTCCATGTGCCAGACACCGGGATGGCTGGGCACGGATAGGGGGATTTCAGAGCGCCGTGCAGTTTCTGGGGCGGGGGGCCAGTCAAAGGAGGGCGGCATCATCTCGAACTCTTGCCAGACGCCGTCCAGCGCCGAGAAGGATTGATAAGCTAACTCCCGCCGGCTAAACAGCCCACGAAATAGCGCGGATCGGGCGACCAATGATTTAGAGGTTTCCCGTATATCAGCTTGGTATGGAATACGGAGGCCGTGATAGTCAATGGTGTTTCCCACTTGCTGCAAAATGACCCCCAGCCGTTTCAACAACCGTGCAAACGATTGGCTTATCAGTAGATGAAAGCACTCGATTCCCCGGTGCAGACCATAGATGATGAGCGCGTTGACCATGCCGAGGAGAATATCGTGTTCGCCGCTCCGGCCGGCATGCCCGAATTGATAATCCAGATGCCGGTTCATTTTCCAGGGTGCGGGGGCATTGATAATGCAGATGCGGGAAACTTCCGCCAGTTCACGGCGGGGCCGGCATTGGGCCTGTTCAGAGCTCAGGCAGTGCAGCGTTTCGACTGGAAACTGGAAGGCATCCGGGAGCACGAGCCGTACAGCAGCTACCCAGGTCGCCGTTGCACGATGCCGGACAATGAAGTGGGCAGCGTGAATGTCCCAAACATCGTACTCTTCGCCATTGGGAAACTCAGCGGGGTCCTCAAAGCGGCGCTCCTGGCAATAGACTTGGTAGCGAATCTTCCGATGGATGGCGCGGCTAGCTTCTGTGTCGGCTAGGATCACTTCGTAAGCATGGTCAAACATATGTTCCCCGGAATTATTGAAAGTTTAATCTTGGAAAAAATGTTTCTCGCTATCACACTTGTATGCACAATCGATCTTGAAGATGACCTGAACAAAGATAGTCTGTAAAGATATCCCTTAACATGGCTCACCCAATGAATTCGGAATTAGAAACCGGCTTCTATCCATTTTGCCTACTTACAGAGACATCGGTGGAAGTTCTTCACCTTAATCTTCAAAGCAAAACTCACATCCATTTAATAAATTTTAATAAAAACAATTAATTAAAGTTAAAACTTGTATTCAAAGCTCTTGAAATGTAAAAAATCCTGACATTATTGAGCAACCATATAGTTTTGACTATTCTATGATATTCAATTAATTAAAATTAAACTTATAAATCTTATCTATAATAAAGACCGAGTAGTGTAAAAAATTTCGACTATCGAGCGACTGTATTTATTAAAAAAATACCTAATAGTGCCCATATTTCTTGCAATATATTTATTTAAACTGATTTAAAAGATTAAAACGCAGGAGATTAGATGGAGGGACATCATGATACTCAGGAGCCATCCGCAAGAGCTGCGAGATACTAAACAAGTTGATTCCCATTCGCAAACTGGAGTTATCTCTGATGCCGATGGTTATGCGTGGATTGGGGATACCGCAGTGTTTCGTGGACACTTTGAGCAGATCCATATCGATGCCGCTCGATTCTCGACTGACGATTTCAATCCCTTCCATGATCCGATCAAATGGCGCCAGATTGCAGGTAACCCGTTTAACGGGCCTTTGGTGCTAGGATTCCAGTATGAAGCTTTAATCGAGAGCCTCATCCTGCATCTGCCAAACCGGATCGCCGACGAGGCGTTTGCTACCGAGCAGGCACTGACCTGGACCCATTACGAGTTCACTTTTGCCAGCCCCTTGACACCTGGAGAGCACTTCGAGGCCAGTGTCCGCGCCGGTCGCTACAAGCAGGCGCCCGCGCCGGCTATCGCACATCGGGTATTAATTCAGGCAACGAGGCACCCGGTGTTACTGGGCTTTGTGCGGCGTACCTCTGAATCGCCGGGCTTACCGGTTCCGGATCATGTGCCCTTTACTCACCCGTTACGCCAAGCACCGGATCGATTGACGCGCAGCGAGTGGTTTCTGAAACGCAAATTCGCCAGTACGGGTCATGCGAAGAACTTCCTGGCCGGTTCACGGGCCAATCCGGCGGACTGGTTCGATGAACTAGAAGGACGCGTCAATTTTCCGGATTTATTCGCGCCCGCGTTGCTGTCCTGTGCACTGCTGGAGCAGGCTCATGCCAGCGGCCATGATTTTTTCAATGCGCCGCTGGTTTACGCCGCACATCGGATCAGTGTGCATGGCCCCACAGCACGAGCACTGCGCAGTAACGAACCGATACATCTACTGGTGCGCGCGCCTAAACCGATGCTGGGAAAGGCGGGGCTGTCCGGGCATGAAGCACGGCTCAGCAGTCTGGGATTGATCTACAGCGGTCAGGAAGATCGTTTGCTGGCCCAAGCTGAGGTGCAACTGGCGCCGTTGGCTGTTTTGCTGCGGGATTCCTAATACCGTTTCCATGGCTCAACAGATGACGCTGCGCGGACCTGCCGGGTTTATATTGAGTACAGCAGATTTACTGGGGAGAATTGGGCAATGACAGCATCTTTCGATTATGGAATCGCATTTTCGCGGAATATCGGCTGGGTGACCGAGGCGGAGCAGGCCGGTCTGCGTATCCGGCGTATCGCTATTGCGGGCTTGGGAGGTGTCGGTGGCAGTCATTTGCTGACCTTGACCCGGCTGGGCATCGGACAATTTAACATTGCCGATCTCGATGTGTTTGAACTGGCCAATTTCAATCGTCAGGCGGGAGCGAGTCTACGGCATATCGGCCGGCCAAAAGTCGAGGTATTGGCGGAAATGGCGCTGGACATTAACCCGGAACTGGATCTCCGGATGTTTCCACATGGAGTCAGCGCCGATAATCTGGATAATTTTTTGGAGGGCGTTGATCTGTATGTGGATGGTCTGGATTTCTTTGCAGTGACAGCCCGCCGGCAGGTGTTTGCCGCGTGCGCGGCGCGGGGGATTCCGGCGATCACCGCCGCACCTCTGGGGATGGGGGCAGCGCTGCTGAACTTCTTGCCGGGAAAGATGAGTTTCGAGGCGTATTTTCGTCTGGAGGGGCAGCCGGAGGACGAGCAATTGCTGCGCTTCCTCTTGGGATTATCGCCAGCGATGTTGCAAATGGGCTATCTGGTGGATCCCACGCGCGTGGATTTGGCAAACCACCGGGGGCCATCGACGCCAATGGCTTGCGAGTTATGTGCGGGGATGGCAGCCACCCAGGCACTGAAAATTTTGCTAGGACGTGGAAAAGCGCCTGCAGCGCCGTGGGGCATGCATTTTGATACCTACCGTAACAAACTGGCCTTGACCTGGCGGCCGGGAGGAAATCGTCATCCTTTGCAGCGGCTGGGGTTGTATGTGGCGCGGCGGCGATTGGGGCGCCAGATTTCTCAAGGGGCTCAATGCGCGATACCAGCCTCGGAAACGCCCTTGACACCGATAGAGCAAATTCTGGATTTGGCCCGCTGGGCGCCAAGTGGCGACAACACCCAGCCGTGGCGGTTCGAGATCCCGGGTGAGCGGTGCCTAGTAGTGCATGGGTTCGATACCCGCGAGCACGTGATCTATGACCTGCAAGGCCGTGCTAGCCAGTTAGCATTGGGCGGTTTGTTGGAAACCTTGGAGATTGCGGCACAGGGGCACGGCTGGCGTTGCGATATTCGCCGTCGTAAAGATTTGCCTGAGACTCGACCAACCTTCGATGTCAAATTTTCTGACACCTTGACGGAACCGCATCCTTTGGAAGCGGTGATTCGCACGCGGGTCACGAATCGCCAGGCTTTTAGCCGGCGGCCGCTGAGTTCTCGAGAGCGGAGTGCGTTGGAGGCATCCGTTGGCGCTGGATACCGAGTGTTGTGGCTGGAAGGGTCCGCGACGTTGCGGCAGATGGCGCGGTTGCTATTCGCAAATGCGGAAATCCGCCTGACCACGCCAGAAGCCTATACGGTTCACAAATCCATTATCGAGTGGAATAGCCAGTTCAGCCAGGAGCGGATTCCTGACCAGGCGGTAGGGCTGGACCCGGTGGCCTTACGCCTGATGCGTTGGGCGATGCAAAGCTGGAAGCGGGTGTGTTTTCTGAACCGGTATTTGGGCGGTACGCTGTTGCCCCGTCTGCAACTGGATGTGTGGCCAGCGCTGAACTGTGCGGCGCATTTTGTGATTGTGGCTGAACAACCGTTGCAGGCGATGGATGATTATGTGACCGGAGGCCGGGCGATGCAGCGATTCTGGTTGACGGCGACACATCTTGGATTGCAGTTCCAGCCGGAAATGACGCCGCTGATTTTTGCCTCCTATATTTACAACGATGTTGTGTTCAGCCAGCAGTCGCGGTCGCTGGCACAGGCGCGGCGGTTGACGAGTCAGTTGGAGGCATTGATCGGGCGGGAAGCCTGTCAGCAGGCGGTGTACATGGGCCGGGTAGGTTTCGGTTCGGCGCCGGCGGCGCGGTCGCTGCGCTTGCCATTGAGTCGGCTGGTCTTGCCAACAGTTCAATATGAACCCTCATGATGGCGCAATCTCACGATCACAGTTACAAGCTATTGTTTTCCCATGCAGCGATGGTAGAAGATTTGCTGCGCGGGTTTGTGCGTGAGGAGTGGGTGCGCGAGATCGATTTCACGACGCTGGAGAAAGTGTCAGGCAACTATGTCAGCGATGATCTACGCGAACGGGCCGACGATGTGGTGTGGCGGATGCGCCTGCGGGATCGGTGGTTGTATGTCTATCTGTTGCTGGAATTTCAATCGGCGGTCGACCCGTTCATGGCGGTGCGGCTGCTGACCTATGTTGGATTGCTGTATCAGGATTTGATCCGCGCCGGGCCATTGACCGTAGAAAGCCGCTTGCCGCTGGTGCTGCCAGTCGTGCTGTACAACGGTCGGCCCCGCTGGACCGCGGCGACCGAGCTTGCCGAATTGCTCGAAGCCGCGCCCGCGGGTCTGGAACGCTATCAACCGCAATTTCGCTATCTGCTGCTGGCGGAGAACCGTTACAGCAACACCGAGTTAGCGCCATTGCGTAATCTGAACGCGGCGTTGTTTCGGCTGGAAAACAGTCGTGATCCAGCCGAGGTGCAACAGGTGGTGGCAGCGTTGGTGGAGTGGTTACAAGCGCCTGAGCAGGTCAGTTTACGACGGGCGTTTGCTATTTGGCTGCGGCAGGTATTGTTACCGGCCCGCTTGCCGGGCGTGCGGATTGATGAAGTGAATGAATTAAGCGAGGTGCGCGATATGTTAGCGGAACGAGTGGTGGAGTGGACTGAAGATTGGAAACAACAGGGCTTGCAACAGGGTTTACAGCAGGGTTTACAGCAGGGTTTGGATGCTGAGCGGCAGTTGTTGCTACGTCAGGTGCGGCGTCGTTTTGGCGAAGTTGTGGCGGCGGACAGTGCACCGCTGTTGGCGCAGATCAGCGAACCGGCGGTGTTGGAAGATTTGGGCGAGGCATTGCTGGATTGCGCCGATGGCGCGGCATGGCTAGCAGCCGTCAAGGATCGGCTGAACGGTAACGGCGAATGAACACCACCCATGCGCCAGTCACGATGTACCCGATCCCGGCCAAAATGACTCCGAATTTTACAGTGGCACAGGCGGTGGCCAGGATAGGCCAGTCGGCGTTCATCGAACCTCGCAGCAGTTGCCACAGCGCAACATTCTCGATCATGTCGAACACGGCGGCGGCGAACATCGCCCAGGCCAGTATAAAACCAGCGGTCGCAAAGCCTTGTGACGTTGGTTGTCGGGCGCGGGCCAGTCAGGAGCAGGCTGCGCTAAGGAACAATGCGTAGACCACTAGAAAAAGGTAGTCGAAACCAAGATTAAACGCGGCATGGAGACGCGCGGTTTCGCCCCAGGAATCCAAGATCAATAAGGCGGAGGAAAGCTCACCGGTGAATTGCAGGGACAGGATGCCGAATGGAGCCGCAGCGTTTTCGAGGGGGCGGTTGGTTGCTTCGACGGCCAGGAAACAGCCGAGCGTCGCGATAAAAGAGACGCACAGGCCTTTATGCAGAGATCGGGACGACCATTGATGAAAAGGATCCATAGTGGCATAACGTTAGTCATTGATGAGGATACTTCACTAATGGGCATCCCACAGGCTATGGACGCGGACACTGTGGTCTTTTCCATTCTGCTAACGATTGAATGTTCATGCAAAAGGCGGCGCTTGATCGGGAGAGATGGTGTGGGTTCATGCAAAGGGATTGACGATACGCACCCCGGAAAGGGTGGCGTTGGTTTGCAAATCTTCAGACAGCAACACGGCACAGGATGCTTCGCGAGCCGCCTGGACAATCATGGCGTCCCAAAATGACAGCCGATGTGTCGATGAAGCTACGAACGCTCATGCAGTAACTCGCGGTCAAACTTCCAACCACCGAGCCGTCCGGGGCTGTTTCGGGCGGATTCTACGAAGGCTTCAACCTGCAGCGCGTTCTGATCAGTGCCGGCTAGCTGTTCCAGGTAGTCGCGCACTGCTTGGTTGAGACTCTTGCCGGTCGCCTGCGCGGCTTTGCGTGCCTGCTCCACCACGGACTGATCGACGGCGAGGGTGATGTTCATGGCCATCCTCCTACACGGTTACTGTGGACACACGTTATGTGCGAAAGGGGGTGGCGTCAAGGGGGTTCGGGCGGTGCCTCTACATGAGTGAGTCGTGAGCAAACAGTCCGAGCTTGCGCCGCCCTCTTGGGGAAAATTAGACCAAGGCAATTGGTATACGGTTCTTATACCAATTCTCATTATGTTGGACGATATAGGCTTATGGTGTCAGCGCAGAACCTCCTCTCTTTGCTAAAGGGAGGAAATCCAAGGTTCAAAACTTATCGGGAAACGGTATTACAAGTAGTAGCCGAGAGAATCCCTTTAAAATAAAGAGGCAATGCCTGTTATGTGCTCGTTTATCCACAATCTACAGACCAAAAAATTTACGATTCTTGATCTTCACATAAAAAAACACCCATCATGCATATGATGGGTGTTTTGCATTGCATCTAACTAGGCTAACTTAGCTTTTAGCACGCTTGCAGCGAGAAAACCCTGCTCCTAGCAACCCAAGCCCAAGCAAAGCGATCGTAGAGGGTTCTGGTACTGTTTTGACAGCAGAACCGTCGCTTCGTGTTTGGAAAAAGAAGTCTGCAGTTGCAGTACTGACACCAAAAAAGCTTTCTAGTGAGGCCACAGTACTGCCACATGTAGCTAGAAGGCAGGCATTGTTATTGCTGTCTGTCACGAAAGCAATGTTAGCCAGGTCTACAAAAGGGTCAAAGATCTCAAAAGGATTATATGTGCCTAGGGTGCTCAATATATCGGTCAAAGCAAAATTAATGTTGATTGAACCGTCTGGTGCTAGTGCAGAATTAACACCAGTACCGCTGCCTGTACCTGTCTGAACCAGCAAACCATCAGTAAAGGTGGAGAGGGTCTGAAATACCGCAGCGGTACCTGTGCCAGTACCCGCAAAGCCACCAGTAGCAGGGGCAGGGGCAGGGGCGTCTATATAAAACTCGATAGAAGCTGACGTCACAAGATAGTTTAGTGGATCTAGCTGAATCCCACTCGCTTTAACTGTGCCCGAAATTTGAAAGTTTTTAAGTACATAATCGAAGTCGTTAGCACTGTTGCCACTCAAGTTGAGCTCATCGATTCTGAAGACAATGTAATCTTCGAATGTATCACCACCCGAGATGCCACCACTGCCATCCTTATCTGTGAAAAGGATAATCGACTCCGCAGTGTATTTGTATTCGTCAACTAAATTTGAAATAGGGTTTATAGGGGTGGCTCCTAAGGTCCCTGCAGTATTGCTATCTGCATAATTTACATGCCATGTTGCTAAAGCATTGGCAGCATTCGGGGCTGTCATAGCTAGAGCAGCTATGAATGACGCAGCGTGCAGAGTGATTTTCTTCATCTTTACATACTCCAGTATATTGGGCGGATGTTGCCTTAGATCGTGTAAGCAACCTTGCAGTAGACATTAGGAATCAATACATATTTTGTGCCAAAAAATAAGCATATGTTTTTAAATATTTTTTTTTACTTTTTTTTGCTTATATTGGCGGTTGTAAAGTTTTCCGACAGTAAGTTTGTTATCCCAGTCGGCGATATAAATGTATAATCCATTTATAAATCAAAATATTAATAATAAAATTGCTATAGACTAAATCACTTAAGAACTCCACCGTAGTGTAAAAAAATCTGACAAGCTATTCGCGTTTCATTGGTTCACTTCATGAAATTTGCCTTTAGTCGATAAAGAAGATCCTCTAGTACCCCAAATTTAAGGGTGCTTTAATTCTTTTATCAGATTACATGCATGTATTTGATTTATAAAGTTTTATCAATTTCACCCATTTGGTGTAAATTTTATCCAAATCAACAGGTTATGTTTTAATCTGACAAAGTAGAATTAAGAAGCTGTACAAAAACTACTCGCCCGCAAACAGGGGAGGGATAGGGGTGAGTGTATGATTTTCAAATAGTTAGCCTGCTAGAGGCTGTGCGAAAACACCTCATAAGTGCTTAGAACATATTATAGTGGGAATTATAGTTAAATTTTAAGTTTATGATTTTTAAAAATTTTATATATTTTTAAAGCTTTAGTTTTTCCAAAAGAATTCTAGCTATGCGGGTATTTGCCTTGATATATCCAACTCAAAACTCGTCTAGCTGGATAAATCATGGATGTAAAGTTTTTCGACAAACTAGGCCGCGAAAGCCTATTAAGCATTTGTTTTTCAAATAAGATAATATTAGTCTATCCTTCAACGCCACCTGACAAATCGCCGTTTCAGGAGGAGTCAGTCTGGCAGTAATACTTTGAGCCACGCCGCGCAGAACACTGGTAGCATCAGCCAGTCCAACACCGTCGCCACAGTAGCCCACCTATAACTCGACTATCAAGGATTTTTTCCTCACAAACCTTGACAAACCTCCTTGGATGAAGTTGAGCTTCTCAAGGTGACGACCTACTCAGGAGAAGCCGGATGATTTTCACCCAACCGCTGTCGTTTATCACGGAATTTGTTGAAGAATTAGACCGTGGGATTCGGCAATGTGCGCCGAACCGCAAGCTATCGACCGCCCAGCGCTACTGGTTAAGCTTTTGCCTGATGGGGATCCTGCTTGCCAATCAAGTGTGTTGGGCGGCGTTTGCGTGAGTAGGCGTGGGCGGTTACTCCCCGGCAGCGTTGTCGTGGATGTTCCGGCACGTCCTGAGCAACGGTCGCGCCGCTGAAATCATATTCGTCACGCATACTGTGCCTCCTCTTGTTGGGTCGCCTTGCGCGCCGAAATCAGGCGCGGGGTTTCATCACGCCAAGTATAAACCACGCCCCCTTCCTGGCGGCCTTGTTCGATGCCCTCCTCCCGGGCGGTGTCCAGCCTATTCAGAACGACATCAATCCGGCCAATAATCACGATCCAGTACTTGCTCCAGGGAAAAGGGACACGCCGGCGGGAAGCGGGATTCGTCTACTTTCATTTCCTTAGCGGCTTTCAAAGCAGCCGTCTCATAAGCCTCGGCAAGTGTTTCATCAATTTCATGCTTCAGGCTCGGGCTTTTCTTCAAACGCAATCCAACCCGTCGCCGTTGCTCCTTGATCGTCAATCGCCCGCTATTACCCCGTCGCTCCGGTTGGTAGCGCCATTTTAAAAGATGCGCCAGCAACACGGCCAGCCGATCCACCAGTTCGTACCATTCACTACGCCCCATGCTTTCCAGTTCCTCCGTGATATGCTCCAGATCGGTTTCCGCAAAGCGGCCTTGGCGAATCAGTTCCGCATTTTTCATTGCCCAGGCATAAAAATCCTGATCATATAACCCCGTCACCACCGTACTCATGACGACACTCCACTCAATGTCTCGGGATACTTGCAAATAAACGGAAAACCTAGCTGGGCTGCGCGTTCCCGCAACGCGTTGTGAATAAAATCATAAAGATTGATGGCTTCCTGCAAGCCTTCCTGGCGGCCTTGCTCAATCCCTCGCTCACCGGCAGCAGTGTCCAGCCTATTCAGGGCATCCCGATCATGTTTCAATTCATCTTGATAACATTTGCCATAGAAAACTTTATTGGCCTCATCCTTCAACATCACTCGTTGCACCACCTTATCTATCATCACCGCATTCAGAATCGCAATGACATGCACCGGCTGCAACCAACCGATAGTTCCATCCTGTTCTCATCTGCCCTTGCCGCCGCAATAGATGACTGGCTTACAGGTACAATCATTTAAAGAAAAT
>ERZ795053.2412-NODE-2412-length-22696-cov-7.093282_pt1 | contig 22696 bp, 18 predicted proteins | sample MGYA00375137_ERZ795053 | MGnify/ENA primary metagenome ERZ795053 (study PRJEB30182, sample SAMN05720284) | activated sludge metagenome | isolation source: Anaerobic digester | place: Hong Kong | collected 2014-12-17 ...
GTAATGCGCTCAGTTTGTTGATACAAGAGATATTATTAAGCGAACAGTAATTCAAATGAAGTTTAGTTATATTGGGAGAGTTTAGGCAAAGCGTTCCCAAAAACTTTTGAGCGTTAATTGTTTCAAAAATACGCATATTGCTGTCGGAACTGCCGATTACTTGAACGTTAGTCAGATTTTTGAAGCGAGATATGCCAGTCAAAGAACTGTTTAACGACGATACGTAAGTATAACTCAAAGCGGTTGTGCCGCTATCCAAAGTAATTATATAAGCGGAACCTGTTTCTTCAAAATAATAATTCTCGTTAATTTCGTTGTAGCAAAGAATATAAACGTAGCTGTAATTATAGTTTTCCGTAGATAGACCTTGGAATAAATAATAATCGCCTATATTTCCCGCTCCCGCAGCCGCAAGCGCGTTTTCCATATCCGCGTCCAGCGAAGCCAACGTCACGTTTAGATTTTCAAAAGAATAAACGCCTTCGTTTAGCGCAAGCCTGTATATGCAGTTATTAGTGTAATTTGCCGTCGTCGTACCCGTGTACCAGTAATAAGATCCTGCTTTTTCCGAATAACCTTGAGATAAAATAGCGTCCATACCATAGTCTATTGAAACGTCTGACTCTAAAAGCATTTCAGAGCCGTCGTTAGGAACAAGACTGTTTACGAAATACGTCAAGTATTCTTTACCTGTTCCAGTTACGTCCACTCCCGCTTGTTGAACGGTGTTTCCGTCCTTATCGATATATGTAACGCTCGCTTTGTAAGCAAGTTTGTTTGCGGCGTTAGCCGTCCATAATGTCGAGAACGCGCTGTCAAACGCTCCTCTAAACGCTATTGAAATAAATTCGTCAATAGCGGCTTTTTCGCCGCTTGAAATAGTTTCTCTTCCGTCGGAAACGTTGCTGCCGTAGGTGTCAAAATAATCCGTGCTTGTGCTGATACTGGAAGCGAGAACGCCCGCGTTTCCTGTAGAAGTTGCCCAAGTAAGTAATGACGCGAAATCCTGTTTTGTAATAAGACGCAATCTGTCACGTATAGCGTCGCCTATCGTTGTGTTGGGGTTTGTCGCGATTGTATTTGTATATGGATAAACATCGCCGATAATGGCGTCCCACGCCGCTCCGAACGCTCTGAAATTAAAGTCCGTCATCCACGCGTTTTTTACCAAAGTCGCTTCAGAGGAAGAGATGCTTGATTGTCCGTCGCATTGTGTATTAGCGCCTGTGCCCGTACCTGTAATGGCGCCTGCCAAAGTGATACCTACGTCGGAAAAATATGCGTATCTTGTCCAAAAATACAAATATCTATACGTTTGCGTGCTGGTTGCCCAAGTTAAAAACTCGCCGATAGTATCGGTAGCACCGCCTGAAGTATAAGACAATATCAACGTATCCGCCTGCGCGTTTACACCATTTATTATAGCCGTAATAGCTTCAGGGGAAAGATAATATACGTTTTCGGTGGCGACATTCCAAGCGTTGGCAAAAGTAAAAGTATTCGTTCCATCGCCGAACAGTCCGCCCACGTTCAAAATCGCCGCTTCTTCATCGGCACAAATAAACGAGTGTCCGTCCGAAACGTTATCAGCTACGGTTTCGTCGATAGTCGGAACCACCTCGGAAGCCGCTTGTCCAATATTGGTAACCGATTCAGCCCAACCTAAAAGAGCGTAAAACTTGTCTTCGTCCGAACCGTTTTCAAAAACAAGAGCCTTGCAAAAATTGATATCTCTTGCCAAAATATATTTCCACAAATCACTTGTGTCAAAGACGATGGTATCTCCCGAAACAGGCAAGTCCTTTCGTTCATCGACAGGCAGTTGCTGCCAGATTTGAAGTTTTATAGAGTGAAAAACGTTTTCATCGCCAAAGCCGTTTGAGTCAATAAGTAAAGTCGCGGGCGTGGAAAAGCTTAACTCCCGGGTTTCTTTGCCCACTTCTAAGTCTTCAAGATATATAGAAACGTCTATCGGTATTTGGGTTTCCACAGAATAAAATTTTGTCGGAATAACGCTTACCAAACACGTGTTTGTTTCGGAGTCATAAGTTAAATTGGTAATAATTCCGTTAGCGACGTCGTATGTCAGCACTCGCTGAGTAGGCGTAATATATTTCGCCCATTCGGTAGCATACGCGACATATCCGTGGTCTTGAGCGTACATTAAAATAGCCGTTTCCTCATCAGATGAGATAGTATGTATTCCGTTTGAAACGCAAGCGGCTACATCCGTGTTTATGTCCGCGACGATTGCGTCCGCTCTTACATCCGCGCTTGTGCCCATTGCCCACGCTATAAGCGCGTCATAGTCGCTGTCGCTGCCTACGTACTGCTCCACTATTATTTCCAATCTGTTTTGCGCTGTGGGAATAGAATATTCTATCGTGTAACCCAAATAGCTGGTAGGTAATGTAAAATCTCCTTTTTCATTTGCCATGCCGTTTAGCACCCGCGTATCGATAATATTTTGCAAGACGTTGACTTCGTTGAGTTTTCCTTGAACATAACTAAAAACGGTATCTATTAATTCGGAGTTATTACCTAAAATTATTTCCACTCCCACCGTGCCGTCGTAATATTCCGTAAAATCGTCGTTAAAATAGCCTCTGACTTTTAATATAGCGTAGGACTGGAACGTCGCCTGCGACAGGTACAAATCGTTAATGTGTCCGTCCGAGTCGTCATCGCTTAACGTCATATAATAGTATACGGGCTCAATGCTGTATTCCAATTTTGTCAACCCAATGTCGTTCCCGTTCGTGTACAGGGTTCTGTAATCGTGAACGTTACCTTCTTCAACTACGGGTAAAGCGACGACTGATCCTTCCGCGTTGTATACTTCGCTTAATGTAATCGGATTCATTAAAGCGAGTAGATATTGGAATTTGGTTTCATTATCCTGTCTATATACAGTAAAAGTAAAAACTTTTGAAAAAACGCTTTTATTAATTCTTATAGTAGCGACCAAAGACACTTGTCCTTGCGCTGTTTCGCCTATTTGTCCGTTCGCTTTAATAAGCGAATCGTTACTCGACCACCATTCTATGGACGCATTTCGGTTTTGCAATAACGTCGGTAAAAACAGGTCGTAATTAACGTCCTCTTGCAAATTGGCGGGCATATGCGCTAGCTCGTTTTGCAATATGGATTCAAGTATAGCGTAATCGCCCGTGCCTACTATTTGAAAATCTATTCTTTCTCCCGATACGCTTATGTATGTGGGATAAGTTCTTGCGTTATCGCTTGTGTCCAAAACGGCAGGCGCGTCAGGCGCGACCACAAATCGTGTTTGTTCTATGTAGGTATAATCTCCGCTTTGTATATCTCCTACGGTTACCGCGCCACAAGCAGCGTAAAAATCCAACGCGCTGAAAAGGGATACGCTTTCGCCGCGGCTTATGCCGTAGCCTATTCTAGCTAAAAATCTTTGGCTGATAAGGTTTGCCGCAGCGGTCTGGTCGCATAAATAGACCGTTGTTTCTCCCGCTATGGTATTTATTGAAGTTCTGTTTGAATACTGTAAAGCCACGTTTGTCGTAACTCCGTCGACTTCTATTTCAAACTCATTTATATCTAAGAGCGAATTTACGTTGTTGAGAATAAATCCGCCCGTTCCTCCAGTCAAAGCGGTATAGTCCACAGTTTCCGAAGTAAAGAACGTTACAGTTCCGTCTTGCGTCAAAGTTATATTATTGTCGCCGAAAACGAGTTCATTGCCCATAAGGTCTATGGAGCAAGGATTGATTATATTATAACTGCTTGTCAAAGTTATATCGTTGCAAAGTCTTAAAGTGAAAGGAATATCGCCGTAATTAACGTCGTTAATCGCGTTGTAAAATTCCGTTTCGTCATGAATAAAAATATCCGATTGAAAATCAGGAGTAACGGCATAGCTGTCGAGAGAAATTTTTACGGTCGTGCCGCTGTAATATGTATTAGCCGCAGCCATATGAAGCTCAAAAGACAAAACGTGGTTTTTTACGCTGGGGGTTTCAACCGAGCCGCCCAGAATAAACAGATTGTCATCTATCACCGCTTTCTCGCCGCCGCCGCAGAGCGAACTAAGAGTGCCCAAAAACTCGCCGTCAAGATAAACCATAACGGCGTCTTGCAATCCTGTGGAATCCGCTTCTATAATGCCTAATTTATAATAATAATGGAAAATTTCCGACGACTGATTTTGTAATTGGAGATTAAAATCTATTCTATCGCCGGGAGAAACGAAACTAAGGTCCTGCGCTTCGCCCAAACTAATGCTTATGTTTGTTGCGTCAGAACCGATAACGTGTACCGATACCGTAGAGTCGATAGGCACAAAGCTAGAAAAAAGAGCGGCGTAAACGGAGGCTACCGAAACCGTTATAAAAACGATAACCAAAATCATAGCAATTAAAACCAGTCGAGTTTTTTTAGTTCTATCCAAAATGTTTGTCCTTTTTTTAAAAAGCCGCTACAACACAAATTGTCGTAACGGTAACTGGCTGTCTTTTATTAATAAGACCCTGTAGCTTTGCGTCACTGCCTCGCGACAGTTTTGCTATTTACCTAAAAATTTTAACACATAAGATTTTTTAAGTCAATATTATATGAAAATTGCAAAGGCTGTTTATGAAATAGTTTTTCAATTATATTACTAAGTAAAGACCGAATAGAGCTGCCGTCATAGTGGGCAAAGCGATAGCCGCGCCGAACCCTAGGAACTTTATAAAAGAAAACTTTACATTATGCTTTTTTAATAATGAAAGCCACATTATACCCGCTAATGCTCCCAAAGGCGTCAAAAAAGCTCCAATATTACTGCCGATTACGGCGGCGAAAGAAACGCCTTTACTTATCGTAAGCGGCGCGTTTGCTATTATGTCGCTGAATAAAACGCTCATAGGAATATTATTTATTAAGTTTGAAGCGAAAAACGACGCGTAACCGTAACTCCAAATATTATCGCCAAGTATTTCGGCTATTTTTTCCGTAACCCCGCATTTTGACAAAGCCAGGACAAAAACGAACATCGACAATATAAAAGGCACGACTTCCCACGGCGCGCTTTTTAACGCTTTTACCAGTCCCGAATATTTTTTTGTAACTAGTCTATACCCAAGACACCACGCAAATAGGCTTAAACAGCTCAATAAAGAAACCAGCCACATTTCGATACCTATATATTCCGACACCGTCAGTAATAAAATGCAAGCGGTCAGATGGCTTATTCCCACTATAAATAAAAATTTGTTTTCAATACGCGCAGATAATAGACACTCCGAAACGGGCTTATTGAGTTTTTTGTAAAATATCGCATACAGCAGTCCCAAAGAAACCACTCCCGCAAAAAGCGTGGGCAAAATCATCGTCGCGCAGTATTGCCAAAACGATATTCCCATTGAAGAAAACAGATAAATATTGGTGGGATTACCGATTACCAAAGTCATACTCCACGTGTTTGCCGCGACAAACTCCGCAATTAAAAACGGAACGGGGTCTATGTCGGAATTTTTTGCGAAATAGCAAATGAACGGCGTAAAAGTCAGTATTATTATATCGTTCGAAGTAAAGACGGTCAAAACGGAAACAAGAGCATACAAAGAGAAAAACAGAGTTTTTTGACCGTGTTTTGCTCTTTTGAGAACTGAGATAGCGAGATAACGGAAAAAACCAGTTTCGTCCAAAAAAATGGAAAGAATGGACATACAAAGAAACAATACCAAAATCTCTATCGGGTTTGTATCAAGTTCCGTTACTGCCGCATAAATGCTGTCAAAATCAATAATTTGTAAAAGTAGCAAAAGAATCGCGCCTAAAAAAGGAGCGATCCAAAATGTAGTTATTTTGCGTTTAAATATGATTATGTCGGGTTTATACAGGGCGCTAAGCACCATTCCCGCGCATGCCACGGCAAAAATTATTACCGCTGTCATAAAATTTTTTTTTATCCCCCGCCTGGTAAAAGCAAGTGATATTTTATCACCAAAACCTTGCTGTCGGCAACGGTTTTAAAAAAGATTTTTCCGCTTTTATCTTTTGCGTATTCCTTCCATTATTCCGCCGAAAATAAGCTTGTAAACAAACTCTGTCGTTTCGTCGTTGTACTTCATTTTGTTTTCGGATATTTGCATTGCAACGTTTATCGTCGTTTCCACTATGTGCGCCCAAATAACCTGAAAAGAAAACTCGTATTCGTTTATTTCGGGATTTATTGATTTTAGATATTTATAAACTTTACTCAAATATCCGTCTTTTGCCGCGCTTATCGTAGGCTTATAATATTCGGAATGACGATATCTGTCGTAAAATTTTGTTTCTATGGGATTTTCGATAAGATATTTAAAAATAGACTGCCACGCACATTTTACAGAGGAAATGTATTCGGACTCGTTCATTTTTATTGACGACTGCATTCTTTCAATATTCTTATCGATAAAAAGCTTCGCCTGCAAAATAAGATTTTCTTTCGTTTGAAAATGCTCAAAAACCGTAGCGTCGGTTATATCGCAATTTTTAGCTATTTTTCTGGCAGGAATATTATTGATGCCCGCGTCCGCCCCGATACGTATCGTTTCGCGCAATATCTTTTCATCGATATTCACAAGATTACGTCTTGCCATTTTCTCACCTCAAATTTTTATGGATTTTTAGGTTATTATACGCTAAAACGCTCTTGCCGTCAATTCCATAAAACAGACTATAAGCTCTTACTTTCAGATAAAGTTTTTTTCGACAAAAACGCGTACGCTTTTAATAGTTTCGGTCTGTTGTATCTTTGAGTAAAAATCGGCGGTATCTGCAGAGCAAAATTAACAAAAGCTATCGGGAAAGCAAAGTTAAATATTGTCGCGTTACAAGGGATGAACAATATTGCCCAGCCGAAAATAGCCATACCCATGTGCATTACTTCGGCATAAACGGTTTCTTTGGCAAATTTATACAGATATTCCGCTTCGAGTTTTTCCACCTTTTTTTTGTCAAAGTTTGCCATTTTGCCAAGCTCGGGTATCTTGTCCTTCCAATCTTTTATTTTTAAAAAATTGTAAAATCTTTTTTCATTTTCGCCAACACGGAATATTTTTTTGTCGGGTTCGTAAAGTTTCGCCGGAGCGTATCTGACGGCAAGCGAAACGATAATGTCTATTCCAAACACATAAACAAAATAAAGCAATGTTTGCAATAACGCATACCACACGGGAAATGCGCCGCCCGAAACTGAAACAATCGTATTCGCGACAAAAATCAAAAGCAATCCGCCGCCTATTATCGTAAGATAAAGTATCATATTTTCTCCTTTTCATCGCACGAAAAAGTCAGTTTTTCGCCGTAAAATTCTTCATATTTATCGACCCACGCTTTGTGCGCCGCGTTTTTTAGATATTCGATATTTTCCTTTCTGCTAAATTCCTTTTTCGGGTAAATTGCGGGCATAATATTAAATGTAAACTGTTGTTTCGGCAGTCCTTCTTCGTCGGTTATGTCTTGGTCGCGGAAAGTGATAAAGGTCGGCACTACAGGCACATCATTTTTTACCGCGTAAAAGAACGCGCCGTCTTTAAACGGTCTCGGCTTGCGATAGTTCCACCACATTGCTTGTTCGGGGTAAAACAAAACATATTTGCCTTTTTTTAATACCGTCTTAATGGCTTTATCGAGATTTTTTTGCGCGGAATAATTTTCCGAGAACGGCATAAAGTGTCCCGCTCTTATCATATCGCCCATAAAACCTTTTTGATTGTTAAACTGCGCTCCCGTTATATATAACGTGCGGGGATAAAAAGCTTTTTTCGCCACCAGACAGTCAAATTTGTTTACGTGGTTGCAAACCGCTACCGCGCCTTTAAGACCTCTCAAATTTTCTTTTCCTGTAATTACAGTCAAGTAATCGCGTTTATGCAGCTTATGCGAAAACGGCGCGATACAAAAAATACGTTGGAAAAATATCTTGACGGCTTCGCCGAATTTTTTGTGCAGGTATCTAAAATTTTCGTCCACAGGCAACGCCAAGCTAAAATCTATCGGATCGACGTGTTTGTCAAATTCTCCCTTCTTTTCGCATTCCGCTATTTTTTCCAAAACTTCTCTTCTTGTCATAAAAAATCACCTTTATTCTATTTGTCCTGAGCAAAATCCACTCTTTCCACGCATACCCATTCCTGCGGATTTTTGTTTGCGAGAGCTTTCCAGATTATCGAGATATAACCCATATAATAAAGCGGATGCGCAAACAAAACCAGAAGTTTTCTGCCAAAGTTTATTCTAAGATTTTTTCTATCGGAAATAAGGCACGCAAGAGTCATAACGAAAAACGAAAGATAAATCAGTATCAGCGAGCTGCCTGCCAAAAGCAAAGCCATAGCCCAAGCGGGGTTGCCGATTATTGCCAATACTACCGCCGCTATTATCTGCGCCAGCGTATGTATATACAAACTGCCGATATATAGATAAACTATTTCAAGCGCGTGCGTGTAGTAAATATTGATCAAGTTTTTGCATGTTTTTTTGATTTTTGAAATCGGCTTTGAGTATAGCCGTCTGCTGTCCACCACGCCTGTCATCCATCTCGTGCGGCGGCTGTTGGTAGCGCTTAGTTGCGGCGCTTCTTCCACATATACGTGAGCGTATTCGGTATAATACGTTTCGATATTTTTCGCAACGCAGTCGTACATAAGCTCGATATCTTCCGTCAATGTCTGACGGTAAGGCCATCCGCCCAAAGATTTAACCAAGTCGCTTCTAAGCATTATTCCCGTGCCTATGGTCATACCGGTTATATGGTGGTCGGACTTAAAACGGTTGCCTATCTGGTCTATGATTGTCCAAATAACGCCGTTGCAATCGGTAACAAGGTTATTCGCTTTTTTCAAAAGGCGGTTTTTGATGAGTCTCTTGCCTTGCACTATTTGCGCTCCGCTGGCTAAGCCCGCGTTCATCTCTGTAAGGAAATCAGCGTCCAGCACGCAATCGGCGTCCACAATTAAGAAAGCGTCGTAAAGGTCTGGCGTTTCCGCAAGTATTGACTTCATGCAAAAGTCCAGCGCGTCGCCTTTGCATTTTTGACTTTTATTAACATAAGATTTTCCGCCTGCGTTTTTTGTTAGGTCTATCGTCGGATCGTCTTCGTGTTTTACTACCGTGAAAAAATCAAAATGTTCTTTAGGATACGTTTGATTTTCAATACTAGCCAGCAGCGTTCCGATAACCTTGCTTTCGTCTCTTGCGGGTATTATCAAAGCTATCTTGTTTTGAACTTCGTTAGTAAGTTTTTTTTGCGGACGAATCGCGCCGAACCAACCTATTATTCTCGGTATATACGCCAATAAAGCCAAAGCGGCTATTGAGCCGAATACTATCGCGATAACAAACGTAAAAGTCATAAAAATTTTTCTCCATTAATAAATTCAAATCGAGTATATCGACAAAAAAATAATACCATCTTATCGGATCCCCCGCGCTATAAAGTCACGTTTTTGCTTTCTAATAAACGGACGGGAAAAATTAGAGAAAAATATCAGACTCTCTTAGTAGTAGAATTGGCATTTTTTTGATACTATAAAAAATTTTTTTCGCTTGCAAAACGTTGTTTACTATGCTAAAATAAGCGATATGAAACCTGTAAACGACATTATAGCCGAAAATCTGACAGCTTTGAGAAAAGCTAACGGATTTACGCAAATAGAGCTTGCGGAAAAACTTAATTATTCCGACAAATCCGTATCAAAATGGGAACGGGGCGAAACCATTCCTTCTGTCGACGTATTGGCGGAAATTACCGCTCTTTACGGCGTTACGCTGGACTACCTTATTCACGAACACGCGGAAGAAACGGTAAAATACGAGCATGAGACAAAGGTTTCATCCAACAACAAAATTATCATTACGCTACTAGCGATACTCGTCGTATGGCTTTTGGCTATTACCGTATATTTGTACGTTAATATGATTTACAGCGTTAACGTGTGGATAGTATACATTTGGGCTGTTCCCGCTTCGTCTATTATTGCTTTGGTTTTCACCTGCATTTGGGGCAAAATAAAGAATAGATTTATTTTTATGAGCATTTTGGTATGGTCTTTATTAGCAAGTTTTTATTTGCAATTTTTGCAATACAACTTATGGGGAATTTTTGTTTTGGGCGTTCCTCTGCAAATAGCGATAATCTTGTGGTCAAAAATAAAACCTTTACCCAAAAAAATTAAATAGATTTTTTCAGCGAATAATAAAACCCAAAAAAACCGACTTATTTTAGTCGGTTTTTTTATATTAAATATTTCAACTATTAAGATAATAGGCAAATTCAATAGGCTTTTCTTTTAACACAAAATATTCTATAAGTTATTTTTGCGAATGATTATTTTGTTGTTAAAAATTTTTTACTTGTTATCAAACGTTTAGCGCGCGCCTACTCGGTCAATAATAGCTAGGGTAAGGAGTAAAAAAATTTATGTCCGACATCTTAAAAGTTTTTATTTTTTCCGCCGTAGCGTATATATATTTATTTATAATCGCGAAACTATTGGGGAAAAAACAAATTGCGCAGCTTACTTTTTTGGATTACGTTGTAGGCATTTCCATAGGTTCTATCGCCGCAGAAATGGCAACCGAGACGCAAGAGCCGTTTTATCATTACCTAATAGCGATGGGTATATTTTTTTTGTTTGACTTTATCGTAACTTTCATTAGCCGAAAAGGTCTTAAAATGAAAAAATGGATTAACGGAAAGCCGCTTGTTATCATCAGCGACGGAAACATAGACTATCAAATACTTAAACAAAGCAAACTGACGGTCGAAGAGCTTTGCGGTCTCGCGCGCGAGAAAAATTATTTTGACCTGAAAGACGTGGCGTACGCTATCTTTGAAACAAACGGTATGCTCACGGTTTTGCCGAAGTCTAATAAACAACCCGTGGTAGCGGAAAATATAAATATCGTTTTGCCCGACCCCGAGTTAACGCAATTTATGATTTTGGACGGACAAGTATGTGAAGAAATTTTACATTCCCAAAACCGTTCCCGAAAATGGCTGTTTGAAAAGCTTAATATAAAAAACAAAAACGACTTGAAAAACATTCTTATCGCGGAATACGACATTAAAACCGACACCTTTTTCACGCAATACAAAAACAAGCGCGAAATTATGCAATAGGCAAAGCATTTTATAATAGCGAAACAAATTTATCGGTAAATAGTCTTAAATTTAAGATTGCAGGAATTGCGTAGGACTTATTTTAGATTATTCTTTTATAATATTGAGTTACATTAATTTTTAAAAAACAAAAAATTCGTCCGTGTGATAATGGGCGAATTTTTATTTTATTTTTGAACTAATCACAGTAAAAATTGCTTAGTTCTCTCAAACGCTTACAGTCAAAACTGCATAACTAGTATTTCCACTAAGCTTACGAAAAATTTACCTTGTTACGGTGCAACATCTTTCTAAGCAATAAGGCGTAATATTACTGATTATTTTTTTCCTTGCTTTCAAAAAGCTCTTTTAGACTGTTTTCTTTTTCATCCTGCAGTTTTTCAAGCTGTTTTTTACCAAGCGGATACCAAAACCACAATATCAACGCCATAAGTAGATACATCACGGCGGGTATTAAAACGGCGTAATTGTACATTTGGGTAGTTGCCGTAAGCGGCACGGACGTCGGGTCTGATACCCACGTTTCGTTGTAGCCTAAGCTGATTAAAGCTAGCAGCGACAAAACTCCCGCGATTGTTTGCCCGATTTTACGAGTAAAAGTGAAAAAAGCGTAACTTGTGGCTTCGTCGCGTATGCCCGTTTTTACTTCGTTGTAGTCGATAGCGTCGGTAACAAGCGACCAAACCTGCAAAAAGAAAAACGTGTTGCCTATGCCCGAAAGAAAACTCAAACTCAAAAAAACAATAGGATTATTCGTTTTTAAAATAAAAAGTAAAGCGTTTAAGAGTGAAGCGAAAAACATTCCTATCGCGCAGATTTCTTTTTTGCCGACAGTTTTTGCGAACTTGCCCATAAAAAACATCAGTATCGCTACGGGTAAATAAGTGGCTACCTGATTTATCGTGCTAAGCCATTGCGCGTTAAAGTAGCTGTTAAATAAATACAGATAATAGCTTTGAACGAACATTTGAGTAGCGAGTAAAAGCATAGCGGCAACGCATAAAGAAACGAAAGGACGGGATTTTATCAAATTTTTCACAATTTTTCCCGTTTCGCCTTTTTCGCGTTTTATCTCGGGCGCGGGTACTCTTTCGCGCGTCAGTCGATAACAAATATAATAAACCAGTACCGATAACGCAGCCGTTATTCCAACAGCCAAAGTTATTTTGCCCGAGTTTTCAGGTACGATTTTTACAAAGACTATTAAAAGCATTATCGGAATATTTCCAATAACCGAGCCTACGGAACGAAAAACCGAAAGCGAATTACGTTCTTTTTCGTCGGTCGTAATAACGGATGCCAAACTGCCGTAAGGAATATTTACTCCCGTATAAAGCATTTCAAACAATATATATGTTAAGCATGCGTATACGAAATACTGTTCAGCATTTAGTCCGGGGATTTTCAAAAACATCAAAACCGCCGAAATCGCCAAGGGTATGGACAGCCAAAGCATCCAAGGACGGTATCTGCCGTTTGCGCCTACTTTGCGCTTGTCTATAATTCTGCCCCAGATAGGATCGTTTACGGCGTCCCATATACGCGTTATGGTAAACAGTATCAATACCGACCATAAACTTATACCTAATACGTCGGTATAATATTTTTGCAAAATAGACGTTACCAAAGAAAACAACATCAGGCTCGCCACGTCGCCCATAGCGTAACCTATTTTTTCTTTGGTTTTTAATCCGCTCGTGCGTCTTATATAAACTCTTTCAGCCAAAATATTTCCCCCGTTAATTTATTTATAAAAATTTTACATTCTTTTACCTTGCGCCGTCAATAGTAAAAATAAAAAACGCGCCGAGTTTTCGCCGCGTTTTTGCTGATTATTATTAATTTTATTTATTTTTTGTGCGGACACGTCTTTTTTTCAATTCGTGTTCTTTCGCCAGCAGTTTGTATTTCTTTATTTCCTCTTCGGTTCTTACGCCGTGTTCGGGCTGGTTTTCGCTGCCTATTTCGTATTTTTCCAATAACACTCTAGGATTTTGCAATATTATTTTAAATAGTCTGAAACTATTAACAAAATAAAGTCCGTCGCAAAAACGTTCGTCCATAACTACGCCAAGCTGCATAACCTTGCCCACGCGAACTTCGCCTTGCTCTACTACGGGCGTTAGTTTTTCTTTGCCCATAGCGAAGAAAATACCCGTCGTGCCAAAATCGTAACAATGGTGAAGCAAAGCGTCGCCTTTTATCGATTTCATAAAGGTTATGAAAAAGCTGTTATGGAAAGGACTTACTTCTACTATTCCTTTCGGCAAAATATTACGCTTGTCCAGCCAAGTAAGCATACCCATTATCGCGGAGATGAGCCAATGAGGCGCCGATGTTATTACTTTTGCGGTCTTATCTACGCTGTTATATATATCGCCTCTGTTTTCATCGACAATTTGCTGGATTTTGTCGCGTATAGTGAAAATATCTTCTTCTCCTGTAAAGTGCAGCTTTACCGTCGTGTCTTCGCTGTTGTCCACCATTTTTTTCTTGATAACAAAAGACACAGTAATATCGTTATGCTGATATATTTTTTTGTTCATTACAAAACGATTCAATGCGGGGCGTTTTGCGAACAATCTTACAAACGCAGCCATCATTATATCGATATACGTTACTTTTTCGCCGCGTTTTTGCATTTCCTCAATAAATCTATCCATAGGCTCGCAACGCAAATCAACGATAGTCGAATTCATAGCGTCGTGTCTATGCGGCATTATGTGCGGCGTAATCTTTTGATACGGGTTGATATTCTTAATGTAAGTTCCGTCCGGTCTTGACATATATTATTTCCTCCTAAATAGCTTGTTAAAGTATACTAAATTTTATTGTTTTTTGCAACATAAAATCATTTTTTTGTTGCTAAAAAAATAGTTTTGCATTATTTTTACATGGATTATTGAAAATTTTTCCAATGAATGGTAATATTTTTTAAGACAAACCTGATTTTTTTAACCAAAGCCGGCTCTTAAGTAGCCGCAAAAAAGGAAGAAATGAAAGAAGTTATAATAAACGGTATATCGCTGTATGAGTTAACTTTATATTTTTTTATCTATTCATTTTTGGGCTGGATTGCAGAGGTTATCTTTGCAGCGTTAAAAAATAACAAATTTGTCAACCGCGGTTTTTTGGCGGGTCCCGTCTGCCCGATTTACGGTGTTGGAATGGTAGTCGCGCTTATCGCGTTAAACGGTATTCGCGATAAATGGTATTTGTTATTCATCTTCGGCGCGTTAATGGCAACTTTTTTGGAATTTATTACTGGTTTTATACTGGAAAAACTTTTTAAGACAAAATGGTGGGATTATAGCAAAGAGCTTTTTAATATAGGCGGCTATATCTGCCTAAGGTTTACGCTTTTGTGGGGCGTTGCGATACTTCTGATATTTAATACGCTTGTGCCGGAAATCGAAAATCTTGTCGATATTCTGCCCGATTTTGTCGGCTATATTCTTTTGGGCGTTTTCGGCGCAGCCTTTATTACAGATTTTACCGTTACGGTCATTCAACTTACAAAGATCGGAAAGCACGTCGAGCTTTTGCAAGACATCTCCGACGCTATGCGTTTTAATTCCGACAAAATCGGCGCAACCGTTTCAAAGGCCGCTTTAACGGTAACGGAAAAAATAGAAATTGCCCGCAAAAAATTAAGTAATACACGACTGGGAAAAGCGTTCCCACAGTTAAAAAAGAAATTTGACGAGTTGCGGGAAAAAAGCAAAAACGGCGGAAACGATATTGACGAGCATTCTCCAAAAACGAAGTTTAAAAAATAATTCTTTATTAAAGATTTTTGATTTATAAATTACAGAACTAAAATTTTTTCGCCGCTCGTAGCTAAATTCGATTATCGTATTTTATTTTCACCAAAAGTTCGCATTATATTTTTATGCTGACTCTTGGCATTTGCTTTCGGTTTCTATCAAAAAATTTGATTTATAATATGCTTTCTATTTAATTTTTTTATTATGAAAAACTCAACTCTTTATTTCCGTATTGATTTTTTTTCTTATTTGATTTAACATTAGTTTATTATCGTATATTAAATTAAGGACAAATGAGAAAAGCTGTAATTTATGTTTTTTCAGGCACGGGCAACACGCGCTATGCCGCCGACAAAATCGCTGAAGCGTTAACAGCGTACGACGTTACTACGACGGTATGGGAAACGCGCGCCCCGTTCGATGATATTCCCGACCCCAACAACTACGATATAGTTGGATTCGGGTACCCTGTGCATGCTTTCAACGCGCCGAAGTTCTTTTTAAAATTCGTTAAATCCCTGCCAAAAGTCAACAACAAACAAGCGTTTATTTTCAAAACTTCGGGTGAACCTTTCCGTGTAAACGGCGCGTCAAGCCTTACATTAACTTATATTCTCAAAAGAAAAGGTTTTAAGCCTATGCTCGACCGTCACTTACTTATGCCGTATAATATAATGTTTCGTTATGACGACGCTTTGGCAAAACAAATGTATTTGCATACGGCGCAGATCTCCGCCCCGATAGCGTACAAAATAGCGCAAAATCAAAAAGAAAATATGCGGTACAATATATTTGCCGCCGCCGTTATGTATGTTTTTCGCGTGCAATGGTTCGGCGCGTGGCTCAACGGTCCGCTGATCCATGCCGACAAAAACATTTGCACGGGCTGCGGTTTGTGCGAACAGATGTGTCCCACGCAAAATATAAAAATAACCGACGGCTTCCCCGTATTCGGTTCAAAATGCTCGATGTGTATGAGCTGCGTTTTTCGCTGTCCTGTCGACGCGATACGTCCCGGGTTTCTTAATCATTGGCGTGTCAACGGCGTATATAAATACGACAAAATCGTTACCGATCCGCTTGTTCCCGACAAATACATAGACGAAAACACTACAGGCTATTTTAAACTTTTCCGAGAATATTACGAAAAAACTAATAAAGAAATTTCGGAATTTAATTCCGAGCAAAAAAATTAACTGATTAAGTAATATCTTTTTGCAAAATTTGTACTTATTTGTTACCTGCAAATCTTTTTTGCTGTGCAACTCGGGCTCGTGAAAAAATTTACTAATGTTTACATTTTTTAAATTCTTTAAGGTTTTCCGTTTTTTTCATCTTAACAAATACTTCTATCAAAAAAGTAATAAAAACTCAACTGTAGCTTTTCTTTAATTGTTTATAATGTCTATCTATTTTGCCATCTTGACACAGTAGACATAATGCATTATGCTATACATTAGTTGCGCTGGCGACAAGTTTTGAAGTTTTAACGCAATCCTAATTACGAGCTTATATGCAAAAGATTTTTAACTTGAAAGATGCGGCATTAAGCTCCCTACAATAAAAAAATAATTCATAAGTGATTTTGTAAATTGTTCCAAAATATCAAGGAGACAAACTACATGAAATATAAAAAGGAAATCAAACACTCAGAAAAATTAGAACCCACAATAAAGGAAGCGCGTAAAAAAGAAATTATAAGGGTTATAAAGTTCACTTTGTTTTCCGCAAGCGCGGGTATTATCCAAATATTGAGTTTTACTCTTCTCAATGAAGTGATTTTTAAGGGCGACTATTATTGGATAAGCTACCTTATCGCTTTGGTATTATCGGTAATATGGAACTTCACTTTCAACCGCCGCTTTACATTCAAATCCGCAAACAACGTGCCTATAGCGATGTTGAAAGTTTTGGGTTATTACGCAGTATTTACGCCCCTTTCCACTTTATTGGTAAATTATTTGACCGACGTAGTTCTTTGGAATGAATATTTAGTTTTGATAATCAATATGCTTATAAACTTCGTTACGGAATTTTTGTTCGACCAGTTTGTCGTATTCCGTAAATCAATCGACACAAACGATATAGCTATGCGGGAAAAGGAAAAACAAGAAGAGCTTGAAAAGTCACAAGAAAATTAAATAACTAATACCTAGTAATATCGCGGACGAAAATTTCATTTACTTTTATTCGCTTTAAACTAAACGTTTCCCCTATAATAACAAAAAAAACCTAAAAACAAAAAAGAGAGTTTTTACTCTCTTTTTTTGTTAATAAAATCTTGTTATAAAGTTGCTTAAAACAATTACTTTTCCAAATATAAAAATACTATTGTTTTTGCTTAGATGAAATATTTTGTTTTATGTTTTTAATTATGTATACTATTATTTGAGCTAGCAAAAAATACACCGCTATTAACGCAACCTCAAAAGAATCGGTCATTTTCATAACAAGCAATACGCATAAAAAAGCGGACAGTAACCAGGTAAACGTATCCAGGTACGGTATTTTTTTCTTACCTATTCTAAACACCAGCCAGCTTAACGTGTACGCCGCCGTTATTATCGCGCTCCATACCAAACATTGAAAAAGCGTATAATTTTTTATTATAGGATACTCCGACATAAACGCCAAAACAAAACTTATGCCAAAAGTAAAAACAACCGATACTAACGGTATCAAAAATTGTTTGAAACTCAATTTTCTTTCGTTCATATTATTTTACTTTCCTCCCTTTAATTGGTGAGTATGCTGCGTTCTCCATTTGATGAGTTTTATCGGAACCCAAAGCCCGTAAATACCCAACGTTATCAATGTCAGCAAAAACCATTTTATCCATTGACCGAATAATGCTCCGCCCTTTCCGTCAAAATCAAGCCTGTGTCCGTCGATAACTGTGTGTTTTGCTTCCCACGCGTATACCATACACATTGCCCACGGATAGCAAATGCCAAGCGTCACCGTAGTGAGTAACGCGCCCAGTAGCTGCCAACCGATAAGTTGCAACAGTCCGCCGTCAAAATCAGATTTCATTTTGTGTTACCTCCATTATTATAGGTTATTAGTACAAAAGTGTCAATATTAAAAAAATATATATACTAATAGAGATTTATCAGGTAGCTTTTTGGCGAAAGTTGAAAAATACAGTCGAAAAAATTGTGTAACAAAGTTACTGATAAAAAGGCTTATAATTAGCTAAAATAAAGAAAAAGAAAAAAAGGAGAAAAACATATGACACCCGTAGTAATTACAAATGAAAATTTTGATAAAGAAGTAATGCAAAGCGAAAAACCCGTTTTGATAGATTTTTATGCCGACTGGTGCGGACCGTGCAAAATGCTCGCTCCTATCGTAGAAAAAATAGCTGAGGAACGGGAGGACGTGAAAATTTGTAAGGTTAACGTTGATAACGAAAGACAACTCGCCGCAAACTTTGACGTTATGAGCATACCTACCGTCGTGGTAGTAAAGAGCGGCAAACTTTACCGCAAATCAGTAGGTCTTGTACCAAAACAAAAATTACTTGAAATGCTAGACTAATCGCACATGTCGGATATCCTTTGGATATCCAGCACGGTTATCTTCCCTCTCGACAATTCCACAATTCCTTGTTTGTGGAATTGTTGCAAAAGCCTGGTCACCACCTCTCTGGCGGAACCCAGGCTTTTCGCTATTTGTTCGTGCGTAACGATGAGTTCGTTTGATTTTGTTTTTGAAACTTCGTTATAAATGTACATTGCAAGTCTTTTGTCCATACTAAAAAACAATATTTGCTGCAAAGCCCACATTACGTCGGAAAAACGGTCCACGGCAAGTTTTAAGGCAAAATTTTCCACTCTTACGTTATTTTCCAAGACCTGCGCGAATGCCGAAGAAATTATCTGTATAACGGACGTATTTTCTTCGGCTTCTATATGCACTTCAAATGCCAGACAAGACATAACGCAGGAAGCGCTTAGTATACATGTATCTCCGCTTTCAAGATAATAAAGCGTCACTTCTCTGCCTTCTTCCGACAATATGTACGCGCGTATTTTGCCGCTGACAACGATCAATACTCCCGAACAACCGCCTGCGGAGCTGTCGTGAATCTGCTCCCCTTTGGCGTAGTCTCTCATTCTTATGCCCTGCTCGATAATTTTTTCTTCATCGGATGAAAGATATTTGTAAAATTCAACGTTTCTTAAAATTTCTTTGTGATTTGTATTCATAAAAAAATTCTCTCCTTTACCTTGCCTTTATTATAACATTTTTCACTTAACCGTCAATTTTATTTTAAATAACAATAATAACTCAATAATTTTAAAAGATAAAGACCTAAAAAACGAGATAAAAAAACAGCGTTTTCACGCTGTTTTTTCTCTTCAGTAAAATATTAAATAAACAAGGTGGTGCCGACATTTTCGTTATGACTGATATACGTCGCCACTCCCGCGTATCCAATGCCGTCAATAAGTTCTTCTTTTTTGATACCCATAAGGTCCATACTCATCGTGCAGGCAATCATTTTAACGCCCGCGGCTTGCGCTTTTGCTATCATTTCGGGCAGACTGTCGACATGTTTTTTCTTCATAATGCCTTTTATCATTTTGCTGCCCATGCCCGCCATATTCATATTAGATAACGGAAGTCTGTTCGCGCCTCTGGGCATCATAGCTCCAAACATTTTTTCAATCGCGTTCTTTTTAACCTTGACTTTGTTATCTTTACGCAGAGCGTTTAGTCCCCAGAAAGTGAAGAACATCGTCACGTCTTTGCCTTGCGCCGCCGCGCCCTGAGCGATAATCATAGAAGCCAATACCTTATCAAGATTTCCGCTGAATACTACTATCGAGGCGTTTTTTTGGTCGCAGTTTCCTGATACGCTATTTTTTTCTTTACCGCCTTTTTGCACGGTAGCGATATATTTTCCTTTTTCCGCTTTCATTTCCAAAAGCGTGTGTCCGTTAGTTTTGCACCAGTTTTCGATGTCCGCGCCAAAACCGCTGTCGGTAGCTATGACTTTTAACGTGTCCCCGACCGCTGTTTCATTCAAGGCTTTATATGTTGCCATCAGCGGGCCGGGGCATTGTAACCCCGTGACGTCGATTTCTTTCGTGCCACCGTTATCTTTTTTAGAATCTCCGCCATCTTTGTTTTCGGTAACCGTCACCGTCGGTTTGTATTTATATGCTTTGTAGGTAGCGTATCCGCCCGTGAGATTGTAGATGTTACTGTAGCCTAAACCGCGAAGTATTCTTATGCTGTAATAAGCTCTTTGTCCTACCTGGCAAGTAATATATAATGGGGCTTCTTTTGATTTCGGCAGTTTATCAATATTGTTCCGCAATTGGTCAAGTTCAAGGTTAACGCTGCCTTCAATGTGTCCGTTACCATATTCCAACGGAGTTCTTACGTCTAACAGCAGTCCGCCTTTACTTATTATTTCGTCTATTTGGTCGTGATGAACAGTCTTATACACTCCGTCCGCAATGTCTTCGGCTATATAACCAAGTATGTTGACGGGGTCTTTTGCAGACGAGAACGGCGGAGCGTAGCAAAGCTCTAAATCGCTTAGGTCATAAGCGGTGCCGTTTAACCGCATAACGGTGGAAAGCACGTCTATACGTTTTTCTGTGCCATCGCGTCCGACTGCCTGCGCGCCGTAAATTTTACCCGACTTTTGGTCGTAAAGCATCTTTAACGCGATATTGCTTGAGTTGGGGTAATATCCCGCGTGGTTAGGTCTATGCGCGTGTATTGCGGTAAAAGCGATATTCTTTTGTTTTAATGTTGTCTCGTTTGCGCCCGTTGAAGCGACTATCAAATCAAATACTTTTAGCGCGCTCGTACCCGCAATAGTGCTTTTCTTTATTTTTTTGCCGCTAATGTAGTCAGCCACTATTCTGCCTTGACGGTTTGCGCCCCACGCAAGAGGTACGGCGTATTCGCTTCCGTCCAATGCGTTTGTAACTTCTATCATATCGCCGATAGCAAAAACGTTATCGTCTACGCTGCCTGTTTCGTCGTATACGTTAAAATTGTCCGTCACTTCCACATGTCCTCGCGCGCCCAGTTTTATGCCCGAGCCTTTCGCCAGCGTGTTTTCGGGCGTTACGCCGATAGCTAATATCGTCATATCGGTAGCGATTTTTTTGCCGTTTTCTGTTATTACCGTTTTGCCTTTATCGGCAAACGCAGATATTCCGTCGCCTAAAATAAGCCCAACGCCGTTTACGGAAAGCTCTTGATGCACTAATTGCGCCATTTCGTAATCCAGTTGTCTTAATACTTGGGGCAGTTTTTCCACGATAGTGACGTCAATTCCGCTTTCTTTAAGGTTTTCCGCCATTTCGACGCCTATAAAGCCGCCGCCGATAACGACCGCTTTTTTAACGCCTTTATTAACAATATAATCTTTGATTTGATAAGTGTCGGGAATGTTGCGCAAAACAAAAACGTTGTCGCTTTCGCTTAGTCCCGTAATATTCGGTTTTACGGGTTTTACGCCGCACGACAAAATAAGTTTGTCGTAGCTTTCTTTATAAACTTTGCCGGTATTAAGATCCTTGACGGTAACTTCCTTATTTTTGCGATCAACGGCTGTGACTTCGTTTTTTGTGCGAACGTCAACGTTAAAACGTTTGCTAAAGCCCGCAACCGTCTGCACTTGCAGCTTTTGTTTGTCTTTAATAACGTCTCCGATATAATAAGGCAAACCGCAGTTTGCGTAAGAAATGTACTCGTCTTTCTCAAACATTACTATTTGAGCGTCTTCAAAAAGCCGTCTGAGTCTAGCTGCGGCGGTAGCTCCGCCTGCCACTCCTCCAACAATAAGTATTTTCATATAAAAACCTCCGTAAAAATTTTGTCTAAAATAAAATAGGCATTTTTCGTCACTCTTAGTTTACTACTTCCCAAAAAATATATTTGTGACGCAGTCACAATAAAGAAAAATATTTAGAAATCAAAAATATATATGTAAAATTAATTATAAATAAAAAATATATATGTAAAATTAATTATAAATAAAAAACCGCTCAAAATTTAAACTTTGAGCGGATATGAGACACTGGCTATATGATTTTAGGGCACACATTTTATTACTGGATATTATATATTCTTATTATTCTGCTGTTTCGACTGTTTTGGTTTTGCATTTGAATTTGTTATTCAATTTATTTTCATAAATAATTTGATTTATTTTTTCTATTGCTCTAGATTCAATATGAGAATAATCATTAATGTTAACCTTAAGCCAAGATAAAGGACTCATAACGATTCCAGTTAAATCATATTTAATTTGTGTTATTAAAAGCGAAATATAATAAACAATATCTAGCCCTTTTATTTTGTTGCTATATAAAAGAGATTGCTGATTTTCTAGAATCTTTATAGCATCTTGACTCCCATAAGCAACAATAATATTATTTATATTCTTTAAATATTCTTGAGCTTGCTCTTGCGTTATTCTATTTTTGTCAAAATCTTGTGCTACTTTAATGAAATCAAGTAACAATTTCGGAATATCTTGCATTTTCTCCATAGATTTAGATATTTTGATTTTATTTATTTCATTTTTCAGATTTTTATTAGTTACAATTATTGTTATAATGAAACCTGCAATAGTGATTATTCCGCTGATTATCACGGCTATATTATTTTTCCAAAATTCATCCATATTTTAACTCCTTTTAATAAATATATCATAATATGATTTCTAATACAATGCAAAAAAAACCGCTCAAAACTTAATGTTTTGAGCGGGTTTTTCTTTTTGGTGGGGACAACAGGGCTCGAACCTGTGACCCTCTGCTTGTAAGGC
>ERZ795053.2416-NODE-2416-length-22665-cov-6.602256_pt1 | contig 22665 bp, 17 predicted proteins | sample MGYA00375137_ERZ795053 | MGnify/ENA primary metagenome ERZ795053 (study PRJEB30182, sample SAMN05720284) | activated sludge metagenome | isolation source: Anaerobic digester | place: Hong Kong | collected 2014-12-17 ...
GCGATCGCGTCCGCATCCAGAACAACGTGAGCGTCTACGAGGGCGTCACGCTCGAGGACGGGGTGTTCTGCGGCCCGTCGTGCGTGTTCACGAACGTGTACAACCCGCGCGCCGAGGTGTCGCGCCGAGACGAGTTCCGCCAGACGGTGGTGCGGCGGGGTGCCACCATCGGGGCCAACGCCACGATCGTGTGCGGCAACGAGATCGGCGCCTACGCCTTCATCGGTGCCGGCGCCGTGGTCAACCGGCCGGTTCGGGCCCACGCGCTCGTCGTGGGCGCTCCGGCTCGGCAGATCGGCTGGATGAGCCACGATGGCGAGCGCCTGGGCGACGACCTCGTGTGCCCGCGCAGCGGACGGCGGTACCAGGTGAAGGACGGCGGGTTGGAAGAGATCGCTCCGGAGGGCTGACCCGTGCAGTTCATCGACCTGGCAGCGCAGCAGCGCCGCCTCCGCCAAGAGATCGACGCCGCCGTGGCGCGGGTGCTCGACCACGGTCGCTACATCATGGGCCCCGAGGTCGCGGAGCTCGAGGCCGCCCTGGCCGACTTCGTGGGCGAGGGCGACGTCGTCAGCTGCGCCAGCGGCACCGATGCCCTGGTGATGGCGCTCCTCGTGCGGTCCGTCGGCCCCGGCGACGCCGTGTTCGTCCCGTCGTTCACCTTCGCCGCCACGGCGGAGGCCGTGGCGCTGCTCGGCGCCACGCCGGTCTTCGTGGACATCGACGCGGTGACCTACGACCTGTGCCCGGACAGCCTGGAGGCGGCCGTCGCCGACCTCCCCGCCGGCCTGCGGCCCGCGGGGGTGATCCCCGTCGACCTCTTCGGGCTGCCGGCGGACTACTCGGCCATCGGCGAGGTGTGCGAGCGCCACGGTCTGTGGATGATCGCCGACGCGGCGCAGAGCTTCGGGGCGAGCGTCGAGGACGTGCGGGTGGGATGCTTCGCCCCCCTCACCACGACCTCGTTCTTCCCGGCCAAGCCGCTCGGCTGCTACGGCGACGGCGGGGCGGTGGTGGCGCAGGACCCCGAGGATGCCGCCGTGCTCCGCTCGGTGCGGGTGCACGGTTCGGGCAGCGACAAGTACGACAACGTCCGGCTCGGGATCAACGGTCGGCTCGACACCCTCCAAGCCGCGATCCTGCTGCCGAAGCTGGCGATCTTCGCCGACGAGCTCGACCGTCGAGCCGAGGTGGCCCGTCGCTACGACGACGGCCTGCGCGACCTCGTCGTGACGCCGGTGGTGCCCGATGGCGTCCGATCCGCCTGGGCCCAGTACACCGTCCGGATCCCCGATCGCGACCGGGTGGCCGAGGCGCTCGCCGCGGCAGGCATCCCCACGGCCATCTACTACCCCCTGCCGCTCCACCGCCAGCAGGCCTACCGCCACCATCCGGTGGGGGCGGGCGGCATGGCGGTCAGCGACGTGGCGGCCACCGAGGTGCTCTCGCTGCCGATGCACCCGTACCTGGGCAGCGATGACCAGGGCGCGGTGATCGACGCCCTGCGCACGGCCGTCGAGGGGCTCCGGTGAGCCTCGACGACCAGCAGGTCCCGTTCTCGCCGCCGTCGGTGACCGAGGGCGACATCGAGCGGGTCGTCGAGGTCTTGCGCAGCCGCTGGCTCAGCACCGGTGCGGTGAGCCACGAGCTGGAGGAGCGCCTCGCCGAGCGGCTCGGCGCACCGTTCGTCGTCGCGGTGTCCTCGTGCACCGCCGCCCTGGAGATCTCGCTGCGCAGCCTTCGGCTCCCGCCCGGGGCGCGCGTGGGGGTGCCGGCGTGGACGTTCGTGGCCTCGGCCTCGTCGATCGTCCACGCGGGCGGCACGCCGGTCCTGCTCGACGTCGAGCCCGACTCGCTGAACCTCTCGCCCGACGCGGTCGCCTCGGCGATCGATGCGGGGCTCGACGGCCTGGTCGTGGTCCACTTCGCCGGCGCACCGGTCGACGAGTCGATCCACGCCCTCGCCGCCGGCGCCGGCATCCCGGTCGTCGAGGACGCGGCCCACGCCCTGGGCGCCACCGACCATCGGGGCCAGATGTCGGGCGCGGGGACGGTGGGGGCGTGCTTCTCCTTCTACGCCACCAAGAACCTGACCTCGGCGGAGGGCGGTGCGCTCGCCACCCACGACGAGGACCTGGCGCGGTTCGCTCGGAGCCAGCGCCTGCACGGCCTGTCGAACGACGCATGGGATCGGTACCGCGTCGGGGGCCGCACCGACTACGACATGCTCGAGCCGGGCCTCAAGGCGAACCTCCCCGACCTCCTGGCGGCGCTGGCCTGCAGCCAGCTCGACCGCTTCGACGAGATGCAGGCGCAGCGTCGGGCGCTGGTCGAGCGCTACCGCGCCGGCCTCAGCGAGATCGCCGGGATCGATCCGCTGCGCGGCGACGATCGCTCGGCCGACCACCTGATGGTGGCGCTGCTCGACGAGGGGATCGACCGGACCGAGGTGGTGGGCTGCCTCGGTGCGGCGGGGATCGGCACCGGCATCCACTTCCGACCGCTGCACCGCTTCTCCTGGTTCGCCGAGCACGCCGAGATCGGCCCGGGGGGCGTCCCCGTCAGCGAAGCGCTCGCCGATCGGGCCCTGAGCCTGCCCCTGCACGCCGAGCTCCGCCCGGGCCAGGTCGACCGGGTCCTCGACGTCCTCGCCGACGCGGTGCCGTGAGCCCATCGGCGGGTCCTCGCAGCCGTTGGCTCACGATGCGGACCTCGCTGCTCGACCGGCTGCTGGCGCTGGCGCTGGTGCCGATCCTCGGGCCCGTCGTCGCCCTGCTGGCCTGGCTGGTGCGACGTCGCGAGGGGCCGCCGGCGTTCGTGGGGCTGGCCCGCGTGGGTGAAGGCGGCCGGGTGTTCACGATGTGGAAGCTGCGCTCGATGCGCGCCGAGGCGCCGGACGGCTCGGCGACCGGCTCGGCCATCACGGGTGCGGCCGACGCGCGGATCACGACCACCGGAGCGTGGCTGCGCCGGTGGCGCATCGACGAGCTCCCGCAGCTCTGGAACGTGCTCCGCGGCGAGATGGGGCTGCTCGGGCCTCGGCCCGAGACGCCCTCGATGGTGGACCTGGACGATCCGCGGTGGGGTGCCGTGGTGGCCGTCCGGCCGGGGGTCGCCGGCCCGACCCAGCTGGTGGTCGAGCGGTGGGAGGCCGACGCGCTCACGGGCGTCGACCCGGCGGCGAGCTACGCCCAGGACATCTTGCCGGTGAAGCTGGCGATCGACGCCTGGTACGTCCGCGAGGCGTCGCCGTGGATCGACCTCCAGGTGCTCTGGTCCCTCCTCCAGCGCTTCGTGCGACGTCGCGACAGCACCACGATCGATCGCGTCGTGCGCGCCGCGCTCCCCGAGACGGCCGGGATCCCGCCGGCGCCGGCGTCGGGAGGGTGACCCGGTGAGGATCACGTTCGTCGCCCTCGCGTACGCACCGTCGGTCGGAGGCTCGCAACTCCTCGTGCGGCGGCTGGCCGAGGGGCTCGCCGGTCACGGCCACGACGTCGAGGTCCTCACCACCGACGCGCTCGGCTCGATCGGCGCCCGCCATCCGGGCCGCGTGGGCGTGCAGGACGAGGAGCTGGGGGGCGTGCGGGTGCGTCGCCACCGGAGCCCCGAACCGCTGCGGCTCGCCCAGCGCGCCCTCCGAGGCGCGTGGATGCGTCGGCCGGGTTGGGCCACCGGGCCCCACGCCGGGGTGGTCGGCCCCTGGCTGGCCGGCCCGCTCTCGCCGTCGCTGCTGGCGGCCGTGCGCCGAGCCCTGCGCGATCGCGACGTGGTGATCGCGTGCTCCGCCCCGTTCCTCACCTTCGTCGCTCCGGCGCGCTGGCCTCGGCGGCGAGCGCGCCTCATCGGGCTGCCGCTCCTGCACCTCGGGCGCTACGAGGTCGCGCTCGGCGTCCAGCGGGCCCTGCGTCGCTGCGACGCCCTGGTCGCCGCCACCGAGCACGAGCGGGACGTGCACCGGCGCACGGCCCCGGCGGTCGCTGAGCTCCACGTGATCCCGCCCGGCACCGACGTCGACGAGGCGCTCGACCTCACGCCGGACCAGGCGCGGGCCGAGCTCGGGCTGGCCGAGCGCACCACGGTCGGCTACGTGGGCCGGCTCGCGGCCTACAAGGGCATCGACAGCGTGCTGGCCGCCTCGGCCCAGCTCGTGGCGGCGCACCCCGAGCTGGGCGTCCTCGTCGCCGGACGGCCGTCGGGGTACGACGTCCGCCCGGCGGCGGAGGCGGTGGGGCTGCCGGCAGACCGGCTGACGCTTCGCGAGTCCTTCCCCGAGGAGGAGCGCCGCCTGCTGCTCGCCGCCTGCGACATCGTCGTCGCCCCCTCGCTCGACGAGTCCTTCGGGCTCGGTATCGCTGACGGATGGGCGGCCCGGCGACCCGTGGTGGCGAGCGACCTGGCGGCCGTCCGGACGCTGGTCCGCGACGGCGTCGACGGCGTGCTCGTGGCGCCAGCCGATCCGGCCGCGCTGGCCGAGGTCCTCGACGGTCTCCTCGCCGATCCGCGGCGGCGCGCCGAGCTGGCGGCCGCGGGGCGGCGGCGGGTCGACGACGAGCTGGGCTGGTCGGCCATCATCGATCGGTGGGATGCGGTCGTGCGCGCCGCCGACGATCGCCGACGGGTGGAGGCCTGACGTGTGCGGGATCACGGGGATGGTCGTCGCCGATGGGCTGAGCGAGCTCGACGTCGCCGAGGTGGCGGCCTTGGGCGAGCTGATGGCCCGCCGGGGGCCCGACGACGTGGGTGCATGGGACGACGGGGCCGTGTGCGCGCTCGGCTTCCGACGGCTGTCGATCATCGACCTCAGCGCCGGTGGCCACCAGCCGATGGCCTCGGCCGACGGCCGGCAGGTGCTGGTGTTCAACGGCGAGCTCTACAACTACCGGGAGCTCCGACGAGAGCTGGAAGCGGCCGGGCGCCGCTTCCGGTCGTCGTCGGACACCGAGGTCGTGCTCGAGGCGCTGGGCCATTGGGGGACCGACGCGCTCGCTCGCTTCAACGGGATGTTCGCCCTGGCCTGGTATCGCCGCGACGCTCGTGAGCTCCTGCTGGCCCGCGACCCGGTGGGCATCAAGCCCCTGTACTGGTGGTGGGCCGACGGCACCTTCGTGTTCGGCTCGCAGTACGACCAGGTCGTCCGGCACCGTCGCTGTGACCGGTCGCGCGTCGACCGCCGGGTGCTCGGCCTCTACCTGCGCCTCGGCTTCGTCCCCGCCCCCTACGGGCTCCACGAAGCGACGGGCCAGGTGGAGCCCGGCCACTGGGTGTCGGTCGGGGTCGACGGGCGCCCGCCACGCCACGGTGCGTTCCGGACCTTGGCGGCGGCGCCTCCGCCCGAGGACCGCCTGCGGGGCGCCGACGCCGACGAGGCGGTCGCCGCCACGGTCGACGAGGCCGTCGCCCGCCAGATGGTCGCGGACGTCCCCGTCGGCGTGTTCCTCTCGGGAGGGATCGACTCCCCGTTGGTCGCCGCATCGATGGTGCGCGCTACGACCGAGCGGGTGGCGGCCTTCTCCATCGGCACGGACGATCCGCAGATGGACGAGTCCGCGGCGGCGACGGCGTACGCGCAGCAGCTCGGCGTCGACCAGCACCTCCGCCGCATCACCGGCAGCGATGCGCTGGCGATGATCGAGGAGGTCGCGGCCGCCTACCCCGAACCGTTCGGCGACTACTCGTCGTTCCCCACCCTGCTCGTGTCGGCGCTGGCGGCCGAGCAGGTCAAGGCGGTCCTGTCCGGGGACGGGGGCGACGAGCTGTTCTGGGGCTACCCGCGCTTCGCCAAGGTGCGGCGGGCCCGCCGATGGTTCGCGCTCCCTCGGGCGGCGAGGGTGGGCCTCTACGGGGCCAGCAAGCCCCTCCCGAACCACCGCCGCCCGGCCCGGGGGATCCTGTTCCCGACCCTGGGGGACTGGTACCTCGACGCGCACTCCGGGATGCGCCGGTCGGACTTCGTGCAGGTCGCGCCGGAGGTCGGCGACCTGCCCGAGGATCTCACCGGGTTCGACCTCCGAGGCTGCCCGAGCGACGACGAGCTGCTGCAGTGGGTGCGTGGCAACGAGCTCCGCTACCACCTGCCGATGATCCTCGCCAAGGTCGATCGGGCGAGCATGCACCACTCGCTGGAGGTCCGGGTGCCGCTCCTCGACCTCGAGCTGGCCGACCTCGCCGCACGTGTCGATCCCTCGGCCGCGCTCGACGGCTCGGTGGGCAAGGGGGTCCTGCGCCGGGCGCTCGCCGCTCGGGTCGACCCGGCGACGATCCCGATCGCCAAGCGGGGCTTCACCGTCCCGCTCGGTCGATGGCTGCGGGAGGAGCTCCAGCCCGTCGTGGTCGACCACCTGCTCGGCCCGGACGCGTTCCCCTCGGGCGTGTTCGATCGTGACGGCCTCGCGGACTGGTACGAGGACCACCGCAGCGGCCGGGTCGACCGCACGCGCGCCCTGTGGAACCTGCTGGCGCTGCAGCTGTGGGCCGATCGCCACCTCCGTCCGCTCGACCTGGCGGATCGGGCCCGGTGAACGGCCTCCGATCCCGGCGGGGCGCCGGGTGCCCGCAACCCCACTCGGGCCGTCCGTGGATCCCGCTCGCGCCCGACCCGGGATCTACCCTGGTCGACCCCGACGCGAACCCGTGGCGGCACCCGAGATGGGCCGGCCCAGGAGACGACACCACCCCATGAGTTCCAACACCACGAGCGCTAGCACCAAGCTGCGCGGTCCCGATGGGATCATCGCCATCTACCGGCCGATGTTCGAGGGCGAGGGGCGTGCGATCTGGGGCCAGGCAATCGTGTCCTTCTTCGGCGGCATGTGCGAGGCGCTCCTCCTCGTGGTGCTCGCCAAGCTCGCGTTCGGCATCGGTGGCGGGGGTGGCGATCTCGAGGCGGGGCTGGGGCCGCTGAAGGACCTGCACCTCGACATCAAGAGCCTGTTCGCGATCGGCATCGCGCTCGCCCTGCTGCGTGCCGCGGCGCAGTTCTTCGCCGGGCACCTGAACGCGCTGCTGATCGGTCGCCTCGTCACCCGGCTTCGCGCCGGCACGTTCAGCGACTACGCGCTCGCCTCGTGGGACGTGCAGTCGTCGATGGACGAGTCGGCGGTGCACGATCTCCTCGTCCGCCACGTCGCCAAGGTCTCCTCCGCGATCATGGTCGTGTCGGGGTCCTTCCTGGTGTCGTTCACGCTCGTCGCCCTGCTGGCGTCCGCGATCGTGGTCGACCCACTGACCGCGGTGCTGGTCGTGGTCAGCGGCCTGTTGCTCTTCGTGCTGCTGCGGCCCCTCAGCGCGGTGGCGAAGCGGTACGCCCTGCTCCAGGTGGCGGCCGGCCGCAAGTTCGCCAACGCTTCGCTGGAGGCGATCGGCCTCTCGCTCGAGGTGCGGGCGTTCGGCGTGAACGCCGAGGTCGCCGAACGCCTCTCGGAGGCGACGAAGGCCGAGGTGCGTCCGATCTACGTGAGCCAACTGCTCCAGCGGGTGGTCACGTCCGCGTACCAGCTGTTCGCCATCGCCATCTTGCTGATCGGGCTGTGGGCGGTCTACGCGGTCATCGATCGGCCGTTGGCGTCACTCGGCGCGATCGTGGTGATGCTCGTCCGCTCGATGAACATGACCAGCAACCTCCAGGGCTACTACCACACCATCGTGGAGGCGGCGCCGTTCACCGAGAACCTGGCGCGGGAACGGGCGCGCTTTCGTGCCTCGAAGCCGTCCTCGGGCGCGTTGGCGACGCCCACCTCGCCGGAGCTCGTGTTCGATCACGTCAGCTACCGCTACGCCCCCAACGCCGCCCTGGCGCTCGACGACGTCAGCTTCACGATGCCCTTCGGCGAGGCGGTGGGCGTGGTCGGTCCGTCGGGCAGCGGGAAGTCCACGCTGATCCAGGTGCTGCTGCGCCTGCGTGCTCCGGGCGAGGGCCAGTTCTTCGTCGGCGGCACGCCGGCGGACGAGCTCGATGACGACCTGTGGTTCCGGCAGGTGGCCTTCGTCCCCCAGGACTGCCGGACCATCAACGACACCGTGCTCGAGAACATCCGGTTCTTCCGGCCGTGGATCAGCGACGAGGAGGTGCACGAGGCCGCCCGCCGCGCCCACGTCCACGACGAGATCCTCGCCATGCCCGAGGGCTACCTGACCCCGCTCGGGAGCCGTGGTGGCAGCCTCTCGGGCGGCCAGCGGCAGCGGGTGGCCATCGCCCGGGCCCTGGCCGCACGACCGCAGCTGCTGGTGCTCGACGAGCCGACCTCGGCGCTCGACATGCGCAGCGAGTCGCGGGTGCACGAGACCCTCACCGAGCTGCAGGGGTCGGTGACGATGCTGATCATCGCCCACCGGCTGTCGACGCTCAACACGTGCGACCGGATCATGGTCCTGCACGACGGCCACCTGCAGGCGTTCGGCGAGCGGTCCGAGCTCGAAGCCGGCAACGAGTTCTACCGGGAGGCGATCGCCCTCTCGAAGCTGCGGTCGTGAGCCGACGTCGGGCCTTCGAGGCCACCGGGATCGAGGTCTTCGAGCGGTTCGTCGGGCGTCCCGGCAGCGACTACATCGCCAGCGGCTACGCGCTCGGCACCATCGCCGAGATCGTCGAGCGCCGGCAGCCTCGCGCCGTGCTCGAGGTCGGCGCCGGCATCGGGACCATCACCACCGCGGTGCTCGAGGCGAGCGACCGGGCCGGCGGTGCCGTGCAGCACCACGTCGCCGTCGAGGACGTGCCGTTCTGCCTCGAGCAGCTCGCCGCGAACCTCGGCGCCCGCCGCGGCGAGGTGGAGGTCGTCGACCGGGCGCGCGACCTGCCGTCCGACGCGGGCCCCTTCGACCTGGTGATCGTCGACGGCGGCTACACCGATGACCTCCTGCCGGAGCTGCGCTCGACCTTCGGGCCCGACGCGGTGGCGGCCGAGGTGGACGCGTGGACCGCCCTCGTGGCTCCCGGGGCCACCGTGCTCTTCGAGAACGAGCGTGGCGCCCAGCGGGCCCGCTTCGAGGCGCAGGTCGCTCGCCCGTTCGCCTACGAGCGTCGGCGCCCCTTCGACGGCACGCCTGGCGTGCACCTGTACCACCTCGAGCCGTCGCCGGCGCTGGTGGCCCGGGCCCGGGCCCGCTCGGCCGTCGACGCGGCGTGGCACCCGCACGCGCTGCGCACGATCCGGCGCGTGAACCATCGCCTGGGTCGGCCGCCGCTCGGGGTTCGCCCGGCGGTGGCGCGAGGCGGCGACACCAGCTGAGGCGCTCCGGGCCCGACGCTCAGAACCACTGCTCGAGGCGGTCGAGCGCGATCCAGAACCCCTCGCCGTCGTTCTTGTGGCCCTGCCAGATCTCGGGGATGAACCCCACCCCGGGCGCGAGGCGATCGAGCTGCGCGGCCAGCACCGGCCAGTCGATGTCGCCTTCGCCGACCTGGATGCCCTCGCCGTCGGTCCCGTGGGCGTCGACCAGGTGGAGGTGGCGGACGTAGGGGCCCACCTCCTCCACGAACTCCGAGAAGCTGACGCCGCGGTGGTTGCACGCCAGCTTGGAGTGCGACACGTCGAGGCACAGGCCGATGCCCGCGTCCCGCGCGAACTGCGCGGTGTCGGCGGCGTCCACGAAGAGGTTGCAGTGCAGCTGCCCGCCGAGGTACCAGGGGAAGGGGGGGAGCGTCTGGGCGACGACCTCGACGCCGGTCAGGTCGAGGCGCGAGAGGCCCTCGATGACCCGGTCGTAGCGGGCGGCGCGCTCGGTGACGGCGAGCGGGTGGTCGGCGCTGAACCCGCCGAGGCTGACGATGACGATGGGGTCCTCGGTCCCGGTGAACGACGCGGCGATCGTGCGGGCGACGTCGAGGGTGCGGGCCAGCTCGTCGAGCGAGCGCTGCCACCAGGCGTCGTCGTCGGCCGCCAGGTTCAAGATGTGATCGCCGGGGAACAGGTCGGGGCTGTGCACCGCGCAGGCGAGGTCGAGCGGCTGGGGCAGGAAGGTCGCCGGGTCGAGGTCGAGGTCCTGGTACGACAGGTGGAACTCCACGAAGTCGGGCTTGGCCTTGGCGACGATCGCGTCGAGGTCGTGGTAGCGCACCGGGAGGCCCCACGGTCGCCGGAAGGCGTAGTCGCGGGCGTCGACGCGATGGTCGTCGAGGTCGGACGGGTAGAAGAAGTCATCGGCGGCCACGGCGCGCGCCAGGGTCCTCCCGATGAGCTCGCCACGGCGGTTGGGCTGGAGGCCACGCCCGGGGCTCTTCACCTTCACGGCGTCGCTGGTCACGACCTCGCCCGCCGCGAGGTCGCGGGCGGCGACGAGGCTCTTGGCCAGCGTGACCCGGTTCATCGCCTCGCCCTGGCTGATCGTGCGCACCTCGCCCGTGCCGAGGCTCTCCTCGACCTGGCGGATCTCGCTCACCATGCGAGCCATCTCCCCGGGCAGGAGGCTCACCTTGTGGTCGTTGCCCTCGAGCGAGCGGTCGGTGGTGAGGTGCTTCTCGATGATCCTCGCCCCGAGCGCGACGGCGGCGAGGGGGACGTGCCACCCCCGCTCGTGGCCCGAGTAGCCGACGGGGCAGCCGCCGATGCGGCGGAGCGCGTCGAGGTAGCGCAGGTTCACGTCCTTGTAGGGCGACGGGTAGGTGCTGTTGCACTGGAGCAGGGCGTAGGCGGCACCGTGGCGCTGCAGCACCTCGACGGTCTGGATGATCTCGGCGTCGGTGGACATGCCGGTGGACACCAGGACGGGCTTGCCCGTGTCGGCGATGGCGGCCACCAGGTCGTGGTTGGTGAGGTCGGCGGAGGCGACCTTGTAGCCGGCCAGGCCGTAGGCCTCGAGCAGCTCCAGGCTGGCGACGTCCCACGGCGTGCACAGCGGCACGATGCCGAGCTCGGTGCAGCGATCGAACGCCCGGTACAGGTCCTCGGCGGGGAGGTGGAAGCGGTCCAGCAGGTCGAGGGTGTACTGGGCGCCGAGGTCCTCGCCCTCTCGACCGCTCGTCCGGTAGAGCGAGTCCAGGTCGCGCAGCTGGAACTTGGCGCAGTCGACCCCCGCCTCGGCGGCCCGCTCGACGAGCTCGAGGGCGGCATCGACGCTGCCGTTGTGGTTGATCCCGATCTCGGCGATCACGAAGGTCGGCGATCCGTCGCCGATCGTGCGGTCGCCGATGCGCAGCTCGCCCTGGCCGGCGGTGGCGATGGCCACCAGGTGGCCCTGCTCGTCGACCACGGGGACGAACCGCACCCGATCGTCGAGGAGGGCGGCGAGCGCGTCGGGGCCGGCCCCGAGCGGGGCGCGGCGAGGGTTCGGGTTGGCGATCTCTCGGACCGGTCGATGCAGGTCCAGCTCGTGCTGGTCCAGCACCCACCGCCGGAAGTCGCCGTCGGTGAGCACCCCGGCGAGGCGGCCGTCTCGCTCGACGAGGAAGACCGCGCCGTGCTTGTGCTCGGAGATGTGGGCGAGGGCGTCGACGATGGGCGCATCGGCGGCGCAGCTCCACGGTCGCAGGTCGCGGGTGATGATCACGTTGCTCCTTCGCCCCGGGCCGGCGCTCGACTCGGTCCGGCGCCCCCCGGCGGACTCGTCGGGGACGATCCTAGAGGGCGGCGCCCGGTACCTCGGCGGTCGGGTCCCAGGATCGATCGGGGCGCGCCCGGGCGACGGGCACCGGCCGGCGTCGGCGTCCGTCGTGCTCCTCGACCGGTGCGTCTCGGACCTCGTCCTCGCCGACCACCCGGATGAACGCCACGGCGAAGGCGAACGCGACCGCGACGATGCGGATGTTCGCGTAGAACATCTGGGCCATCGACCACACGAGGAACGTGACGGCGAGGTAGCGATCGTTGGTGGCGCGCACGATCGCTCCCCAGGCCAGCGAGAGCAAGATCACCAGGGAGACGATCCCGACGGCCCCGTGCTCGCTCAGCATGCGGGTGAACTCGGTGTGGGAGGACGCTTCGTCCTTGCACGCGTCGTTGCGGAGCTTGCACACGTCGTAGCTGAGGCGCTGGTACTTGGTCATCCCGGGGCCGACACCGAAGATCGGGTGCTCGGCGAACACGTCGAGGTCGCTCGATGCCAGGTCGGTGCGGCCGGTCTCGGTGTTGGTGAACCGCTCCTTGAAGGCGCCCTGCGTGAAGTTGTCGAGGCGCGGGATCACCACGAAGTACCCGAGCGCGAACACGACCGCGACGACGGCGACCGCCCGGCGCCGACCCTGCGGGTTGTTGGCCAGCATCAGCGCGAGCGCCGCCACGGCGAAGGCCGTGGAGAACATGCCGCCGCGGCTGAAGGTCAGCAGGCTCTGCACGGCGGCGGCGGCGCCGACCAGCCCGGCGAGGACGCGCGCGACGAACTCGGTCTCGACGATGGCGAGCAGGACGCAGGCGAGCACCGTCAGGCCGAGCACGCTCGACACCTGCACGGGCCCGAAGCCGCCGCTCGCGGTGAAGTTCGAGGCGTCGCTGAAGACGAGCTGCTCACCGGTGCCGAGGTAGTCGCTCAGGTTGGTCGCGGCGATGGCGAGCGGGCCGACGCCCGTGATCGCCAGCGTCCAGAGCATCCGCCGGTACAGCCACGGTGCGACGGCGACCTGGCTCAGCCAGACGATCAGGACGGCGATCGCGAGCGGCCCGGCGAGGCTGAACGCGATCAGCTGCCGAGCGTTGCCCGCCGTGGCGGCGATGGTGAGCGTTGCGGACGGGATGAGCAGGCCCACGTACAGCAGGGCCCGTCGGCCCAGGTGGTTGATGGCCGGGTACACCAAGATCACGGCGAGCACCGAGATCAGGATCATCAGGTAGGGGCCGAGCTGGTAGGGCACCGGGGCGCGGGCCTGGCGCCAGACGATCTCGGCGCCGGTGATGTACGCGCTCAGCAGGAGGCACAGCATCGCGTCGCGGCGGGCGACGGCGTAGACGACGAGGCCCACGATGACCGCGGCCTGCACCAGCCCGACGGTGGGCCGGAGGAAGATGACGCGGCCCAGCACCGCTTGGGCCATCACGAGCACGAGCAGGAGCGCTGGCCGGGGCAGGGCGACGCGTTGGGGCTCGGCCCCGAACGTGACGGTGCCGGTCCCCCGGGGATCCGTCCGAGCCTGGACGACGGGGTGGAGGCGGACCGTCTCCAGCGGCTCCGGGGTCATGACCTGCTGGTGGCGGGCTCGTCCTCGTTCGTGGGGACCATCGTCTCGGAAGGAGCCTCGGGCTCGCCCTGGCCCTCGCCCTCGTCGGCACCGACGGGGAGGGCGGTGCGCGTCAGGGCGGCGGTGTCGGGCCCACGGCGACCGAGCAGCCGATCGAGGAACGGGATGCGCGATCGGCTGGTGTAGCCGTAGTACTCGAGGAAGGAGTTGTAGGTCGACTCCACCGGGACGCCGTTGAGCACGGTGCCGAGCATCGGGCAGCCGACCTGGGAGAGCAGGTCGACCCCGTGGCGGACCACCCGCCGGGTGGTCCGGTTGGCGGCGGCGAGGTAGATCGCGCCGTCGACGCACCGGCTCAGCACGAGCGCATCGGTCACGGGGAGGACCGGCGGGCAGTCGAGCAGCACGATGGAGTACCGCCCGGCGAGCTCCTCGATGATCCGTGCCGTGCGGTTGACGCTGAGCAGCTCGGAGGGGTTGGGCGGCCGGGGCCCCGACGCCAGCACGTCGATGTTCGGATGGAGCGGCGAGGTCTGGAGGGCCTCGTCGAGCGTGAGGTCGCCGAGCACGACCGAGGTGAACCCGACGTTGCCGTCCACCTGCAGGAACCGGTGGATGCGCGGCTTGCGCAGGTCGCAGCCCACGACGGCGACGCGCTTGCCCGCCTGCGCGAACGCGAGCGCGAGGTTGGACACGACCGTGGTCTTGCCCTCGCCCGAGCCCGAGCTCGTCACCTGGAGCACCCGGGTGGGGCGCTCCACCTCGATGTACTGGATCGCCGTGCGCAGGCCGCGGTAGGCCTCGGCGACCGCGGACATCGGATCGGTGGCGGTGACCAGCGTCGGCGAGCTGCTCTCCCGCCACGAGTGGTCGAGCGGGACCACACCGATCACCGGCAGGTCCTTGATCGCCCGCTCGAGGTCGTCCTTGGTCCGCAGCGAGTCGTCGAGCTGGTCGCGCAGGAACGCCGCCGCGATCCCGAGGAAGAGCCCGACGGCGAGCGCCTGGATGACATCGGTCATGATCGTGGGCGAGATCGGCGCGGAGGGGACGGTGGCGGGGTTCAGGACCTGGACGCCGCCGGTCGTGTTCAGCCGCTCGCTGAGCTGCAGCTGGTTGAGCGTCGTCTTGTACTGGTCGAGGCTCGCCTGGGCGGCGGCTCGCTCCGCATCGGTCTGCTGGCGGACCTGCTCGCGCTGAGCGTTGAGCCTGCTGTACTCCAGGCTGCTCGGATCGGTGAGGAGGATCCGGTTGTCGAGCTCGGCGACGGGGGCGTTGATCTCGTCGACCTGGGCCTGGAAGGCGTCGATCTGCTCCTGCACGACCTTCTTGGTCTCGACGATGTCGGCGGTGAGGGCGGTGAGCCGGCTCGTCTGGTACACGGAGGCGTACGTGTTGACCCGCTCGGCCGCCTCCTCCCCGTTGTCGGCCGTCGCCGAGAGGATGAAGACGTCGTCGTCGCCGCCGGCGGTGGCGGTCACGGAGACGGGGGAGCCGTACTCCTTGGCCACCGCCTCGCGGATGGCGCTGCTGTTCACGATCCGCAGCTCGTTCTGCAGGGCGCGGGCCGGATCGGTCGGTGAGCCGAACGGGTTCAAGATGTTGTCGGACTGCTTGCCCTGGAGCAGCATCTGGGTCGACGCCCGGTACACGGGGGTGGCGCGCAGGTCGGTGTAGAGGGTGAAGCCCACGAGGATCACGACGGTGCCGACGACGTAGATCCAGCGCCGGCGCAAGATGTCGAGGTACTGGTTGAGGTTGACCTCGGACCTGTCCTGGGTCGCGTACATCCCCTGATCTCCTGCCCCCCGGTCAGGGCTACGACAACCGTCCCGCAGCAGTATGCCGCATGGGGCTTCTCCTCAACGATCGGGTGAGCGCCCGAGCACCCGCCGGTACGTCGCCGCCACCGCCCGGGTCAGGTGGGCCTGGTCGAACCGCTCCTCCGCCAGCGCTCGGCCCCGCTCGCCCATCGCCCGCCGGCCGGTGTCGCCGAGCTGGACGATCGCCTCGATCGCGGCGGCGAGGCCGGCCGGATCACGTGGCTCGGGGACGAAGCCGACCTGGTCGGATCGGATCGATCTGGTGATCTCCCCCGTGTCGGAGGCCACGAACGGCAGCCCGGCGGCGAGGTACTCCAGCACGGCCACGGGACCGGTCTCGTTCTTGGTGGCCAGCAGGCCGCCGTCCGCGCCGGCCAGGAGGGCGGGGACGTCGTCGCGCGGCCCGACGACGCGGAGGCTGCCTTCGACGCCGAGCGACCGGGCGAGGGCGGCGCAGCGCTGGGGGTAGTCGGTGTCCGACGGGATCCGACCGACGATCACGACGCCCAGCCGCTGGCGGACGCTCGGCTCGAGCGCCGCCAGCGCCCGGTAGAGGGTCGGCTGGTCCTTCTGGTGCCGGAAGTGGGCGAGCATCACGAGCACCACCTCGCGATCGGCGAGGTCGAACGTGGCGCGGAGGTCGACGGGAGCGACGTCGCGGAACCGCCGGACGTCGACGCCGTTGACGGCGAGGGTCACGCGCTCGGGCGGGAGCCCGACCGCCTCGATCGCCCAGCGGCACAGCCGGCGGTCGACGCCGAGGTAGTGGTCGACGCCACTCCGCAGCGGGGCCCGAAGCGACCAGGGAGCCGACCGATCCAGGTGCAGCGCCCCGTAGTGGTCGTGGAAGACGTGCGGGATCGCGGCCAGGCCCGCCCGGCGGGCCAGGGCGACGAACTGCATCGTCCCTCGCCCGTGGCTGTGGATGACGTCGATCTCCTGCGTGCGGACGAAGCGGACGAAGCGAGCCAGCCCCCGAGGGTCCCATCGGCGTCGCCGCCCGAGCACCTCGACCGCGACGTCGGGTGCGAGCTCGTCGCGCATGGGCCCGTCGTGCCGGGTGGAGCACACCACGACCTCGTGGTGCTCCCGGTCGAGGGAGTTCGACAGGTCGACCGCGACCCGTTCGGCGCCACCGACGGCGAGCGTGTCGAGGGCGGTGAGGACCCGGATCCGCCCGCCGCTCATCGTCGGGCCGATCCCCGTCGGGCCGCCGCACCGAGGGCGCGGACCACGTCGGCGGCCACGGCCCGCACGGCCGCCCCGTCGTGGCCGTAGCCTCCCTGCCGCGCCTCGGCCAGCACGGCACGGGTGCGATGGCGGCCCATCGCGGCAGTCTCGGCGCGGTGGCGATGGTGCCGGGCGACGGCGGCGAGCTCCCGCGCGGCCTCCTCGTCGCCGCCGCAATCGCCCCGGGCCGCCGCCGCCTCGAGCTGCTGGGCCGCCACGAGGTGGGCTCGAACGAACTCGTCGCTCGCGTCGGTGGCGGCGCGCTGCGCCGTGCGTCTCAGCCGGCGTGCCCGGACGGTCGGGCGATCGAGGCCCGTGGCCTGGTCGTCGTGCACCCGGAAGTCGAGCAGGCGCTCGTCGAGCGCCACCACCGTGCCGATGGTGGCCGCCACGAGCGCGATCCACCGGTCGTGACCCATCGGCGACGCGGGGTCGTCGAGGACCTCGGGGAAGGGGAGGGCCAGATCGATCGCTCGGCGCCGTACGACCATGGTGCAGCCGGTGGCGACCGGTCGGCGGGCGATCGTGCCGGCCTCCACCACGGGGTGGGCTCGCAGGTGGCCACGCTGGTCGCGCGCCGCCCAGAGCGAGCGGCTCGGGCGCGCGATCGGCGATCGGCGGTGCGTGGGCCGGCCCCGGGCGTCGATCAGGCCGGCGTCGGAGAAGAGGAGGCTGATGGTGGGATCCTCGTCGAGCAGCTCCATCGTGCGCCGGAGCTTCCCCGGGTGCCACACGTCGTCCTGGTCGGCGAGCGCCACCACGGCACCCGTCGCCCTCCCCAGCGCTCGCTCGAAGTTGCGGGTCGGCCCCAGCCGGACGTCGTTGACCTCGACCGACACGGCGAAGGGCGCGGTCCGCTCGAAGGAGCGGAGCAGGTCGAGCGTGCCGTCGCTCGAGCCGTCGTCCCCCACGATGAGCTCGTCGGGGAGCCGGGTCTGCGCGGCCAGCGAGGCGAGCATCGGGGGGAGCCAGCGCGCGCCCTCGTAGGTGCAGAGCACCACGCTGAGGTCGCTTCGACGGTCCTCGCCCTCCTCCTCCAACCTCGACGCTCCTGCCCTCGTTGCTCGCGGTCTCCGGGCTCGCACCCACACTAGGATCAGGGTCTTGAGGTCCCCGAGTCGCCGCCGCGCCGGGTCGACGCAGCCACGACGGCGTCCGGGCCGGGCGCACCGGCCACGGACCGTCGCCTTCCTCAGCGACCTGCCCCACCACCAGGTCGACGGCCAGCTGCACGGCGCGACCCCCGTGGTGGCCCAGCTCGCCCGCTGGGGCGCCCTGTTCGACGAGCTGGTGGTGTGCAGCCCGCTCCTCCCGGGCCCCCCGCCGCCGGGCTTCTCGCCGCTTCCCGGTCGCGTCCGGTTCGAGGAGGTCCGAGCGGGCGGCGGCAACACCCGGATCGCCAAGCTCGGCCTGGTGGTCCGGATCCCCGGGTGGGCGTGGCGGACGCGGCGCCTGGCTCGGCGCGTCGACGCGGTCGTCCTGCGCTGCCCGTCGAACGTCGCCGCGGTGGCGCTGCTCTCCACCTGGCGGGCCGTGCCGTTCCGGGCCGCGATCTACGCCGCCGCGTGGGAGGGCTACCCCGGCGAGCCTCGGCCGTACGCGCTCCAGCGAGGGATCCTGGCCAGCCGGTGGTTCGAGGGACCCACCCTCGTGTACGCCCAGGATCCCGACGGGCATCGGCTCGAGCCGTCGTTCAGCCCGTCCCACGACCAGCGAGCCTGGGCCGCAGCAGCGCCGGCCGCCGAAGCGAGGGTGGCCCGGATCGCCACGGCCCCACCCGAGGGGCCGTGGCAGCTGGTCGTGGTGGGGCGCCTCACCCCCAACAAGAACCAGGCCGTGGCGATCGAGGCGCTCGCGCTCCTCGTCGCCCGAGGCCTCGATGTGCGCCTCGAGGTGATCGGGACGGGCCCGCAGCGAGCGGCGCTCGAGGACCGGGCCCGCCGGCGAGGCGTCGCCGACCGCGTCGCCTTCCTGGGCGAGGTGGACCACGACGTCGTGCTCGAACGCCTGGCGGCGGCTGACCTCCAGCTGCTCCCCACGCGTCACGAGGGGTACGGCAAGGTGCTCCTGGAGGGCATGGTCGTGAGCGTCGTCCCCGTCCTGGCCGACGGGCCCGCCGCGGAGGAGATCGGTGGCGGCGGCCGCCGCGGGATCGTGGTGGATGCGTCGCGACCCGAGGCCTTCGCCTCCGCCGTGGCTGACCTGCTGGCGGATCGTCCTCGGTGGCATGCGATGGCGACCGAGGCGAGGGCCTACGCTGGGAGCCGCACGGTCGAGTCGTTCGAGGCGCGGGTCCGCGAGGTGCTCGAAGGACACTGGGGGGTCCGCTTGCGGGATGTGGATGCTGAAGCCAGAGAAGGGCGCGCGTGAGGTCGGTACGAAGGCGTCGAGAGGTCGATGAGCCCGATGGCCCGTCGTCGTTCCTCATCGTCACGCAGTACTTCGCCCCCGAGCGGGGGGCGGCGCAGGTCCGCCTGGCGGCGATCGCCCACGAGCTGACCCGCCGGGGCCACCGCGTCGAGGTGCTCACCGCCATCCCCAACTACCCCACCGGGCGCTGGTTCGAGGGCTGGCGGCGACGACTGATCCAAGAGCAGGTGGAGGACGGGCGCCGGGTGATCCGGCTCTGGATCTGGCCGGCGATCGGCAGCGGCATCGGCCGCTGGCTGAACCACCTCTCGTTCGCACTGCTGGCTCCCTTGGGGCTCCGGGCTGCCCGGCGGCCTGACTGGGTCTTCCTCGAGTACCCCGCCCTCCCCGCCGCGGTCCCCGTGCTGTGGTGGAGCCGGAGGCGCGGCGGTCGCGTCGCGGTCAACGTCGCCGACCTGTGGGTCGATGCCGCCATCGACGCCGAGGTGATCCCCGGTCGGCTGGCGACCGCGCTCGCGCAGCGCGTCGAGCGGTGGGCGCTCGACCGAGCCGATGTCGTCAACGCCGTGTCGGAGGGCGTCGCCGACGCCCTCGTGGCGAAGGGCGTGGGACGAGATCGGATCCGGTGGCTCCCGAACGGGGTGGACCCGGCGATGTTCCGACCGGGGCCGGTCCCCGACGGGGTGCGCGAGGAGCTCGGCCTGCCCGATGGGCACGACCTGGTGCTCTACGCCGGCACCCACGGCTTCGTGCACCAGCTCGACGTCGTCCTCGAGGCGGCGACCCAGCTGGCCGACCTGCCCGTGCTGGTGGTCTTGGTCGGCGACGGGTCCGAGCGCGAGCGCCTGGTGCGCCGGGCGGCGGCGCTCGGCCTCGCCAACGTGCGCTTCCTCCCGTCGGTGTCGCCGGAGCGCGTCGCGGCCTACCTGCGGGCGGCCTCGGTCGGGCTGGCGACGGTGCGAGCGGGAGCGGTCTACGAGTCCGTGCGATCGGCGAAGATGCTGCCCGTGCTCGCGTCCGGGATCCCCCTCGTCTACGCCGCGTCCGACGAGGGCGCGGCGATCGTCGAGCGGATCGGTGCGGGGATCCGCACGCCTCCGGGCGACAGCGCAGCCATGGCTGAGGCCATCCGCACGCTCCTCGCCGATCCGGACCTCCGTCGGACGATGGGTGCCCGCGGTCGTGAGTACGCCGTGCAGGAGGGCGACTGGTCCGAGCTGGTGGGGTCGTGGGTCGAGAGCCTGCCGGTCGAGGGCTGATGCCGGTCCGCGGCTACGAGCCCTCCGACCTGCGCGCCCTCGCCCACCTGCACCGCCGCGCCTTCCCCGGTTCGACCTTGGCGCGGCTCGGTCCCGACGTCGTGGCGCGCTACCTCGGCAGCCAGCTCGCCCTCGATGAGGTCGAGGGCTTGGTGGTCGGTCCCGTCGGCGAACCGGTGGCGGCGCTCGTGGGCGGACGCTTCGGCCGTGGCACGTCGCGGTTCGTGCGCGACCACGCCGGACTGCTGGTCGCGTCGGTCCTGCGCCATCCCTCGGTGCTCGTGCGGTCGCGCTCGAGCGTCGCCCGGCGCGTCGGGGCGAGCGCGCTCGTGCGCCGTCGCCGGGGCCCCGAGCGACCCGACCGGGTGCCCGAGGGCTCCTACGGCGTGCTCCTGCTCGCCGTCGATCCCGATCAGCAGCGACGTGGCCTGGGGCGGGTGCTCGTCGATGCTGCGGCAGGCTCGGCGCGCCGCCGAGGCCTCGACCGACTGCACCTCACCGTGGATCCCACCGACACGGCCGCTCGGAGCTTCTACGAAGGGCTCGGCTTCGTGCGCCTCGATCCGGACGGGGATGCGCCGCGAGCCTGGCTCCTGGGCAAGGATCTCGGGCCATGACGGAATCGGGCCGAGCGGGGCGGGGATCGGGGCCGGCCTCGTCCGCGCGCCCGGTGCTGGGGTTCCTCGGGATCCACGCCGGGCATCGGACGGATCGCCCGGCGAGCCAAGACGAGACCGTGGCCGACCTCTTCGAGGCCGACGGCTTCGTGGTGCGCCGCGCGTCCTCCTGTCGCAACCGCCTGCTGCGCACCCTCGACCAGCTGGTGAGCGTGCTGCGGTGGCGCGACGTCGACGTCGTGGTGATCGCGGTGTTCTCGTGGCGCTCGTTCTGGATCGCGGACTTCGCGTCGGCGATCAGCCGGCGGATCCCCCGCCGCAAGGTCGTGCTGTTCCTGCACGGCGGTGAGCTCCCGGTCTTCGCCGACGCCCACCCTCGGCGGGTCCGGCGGGTCTTCGACCGCGCCGACCGGGTGCTGGCGCCCTCCCGCTTCCTCCGGGATGCGTTCGACGGCTGGGGCTACGACATCGGCATCGTCCCCAACGTGATCGCGTTCGAGCAGCACCAGTACCTGGCCCGGACCGAGGCGCGCCCGCACCTGCTGTGGATGCGGGCGTTCCACCGCAACTACGGGCCGGTGATGGCCCTCGAGGTGCTGGCGCGGGTCCGCGAGCGGGTGCCGGCGGCGACCATGACGATGGGCGGCGTGGACCACGGGATGCTCGGCGAGGCGAAGCGGGCGGCGGCGCGGCTCGGCCTCGAGCAGGCGGTGGAGTTCCCCGGCTACCTCGACGGCCCCGCCCGCGCCGAGGCCTTCGCCCGCAGCGACCTCTTCTTGAACACGAACATCGTGGACAACACGCCCGTCAGCGTGATCGAGGCCGCGGCGTGCGGGCTGGTCCCGGTGGCCAACCGCATCGGTGGCGTGCCCGTCCTGCTCACCGACGACGTCGACTCCCGCCTGGTCGACGCCGGCGACGTCGACGCCATGGCGGACGCGATCGTGTCGCTGATCGAGGACCCCGAGACGTTCGCCCGGCTCTCGCTCGGGGCGCGAGCGCTCGCCATGTCCTATCGCTGGCAGGAGGTCCGAGGGCGCTGGCTCGAGGAGCTCGCCCACCCCGCCATCGGCTGGTGACCGCCGGCGGCCGGGCGCGGTTGCTCGCTGGCCGCCCGGTCCTCCATGATCGCTGCGTGGCAGCGGTCGAGCAGTCGGGGCGCCCGGTCGTGCAGGTGGTGGACTCGCTGCGCACGGGCGGAACCGAGCGCATGGCGGTCGACCTGTCGAACCTGCTCGCGGACCGGGGGTGGCAGGTGCACCTGGTCGCCACCCGCGAGGGCGGCCCGCTGCTCGACGACGTGGGCCCGGGGGTCGTGCTGCACCAGCTCGCCCGGCGCTCGCGGTGGGACCTGGACGGGCTGCGGCGCTTCCGTCGGCTGCTGGCCGACCTGCAGCCGGTCGCGGTCCACACGCACGGCTGGTCGAGCCTGCAGTTCGCCTCGGCCGCGCTGGTCGGACGTCGCCGCGTGCCGCCGATCGTGCACCACGACCACGGGGCGGCGCGCTACCGGCGTCGCCCTCGACTGTTCAAGCTGGTGGCGTGGCCCTTCGTGCGCGCCCACCTCGCGGTCAGCCGCTCGCTGCTCGACCCGCCGCTGGTCACCCGGCGCCCGGCGTTCGCCGAGGTGGTCGTGAACGGCATCCCGCTCGATCGCATCGCACCGAAGGTCGAGTGGGATCGGTCGGATCCCGCGCGCCTCGTGTGCGTGGGCAACCTGCGGCAGCAGAAGGACCCCCTCGGAACGATCCGCGCCATCGAGATCTTGCGAGATCGCGGCCACCAGGTGACCCTGGACGTGATCGGGGCCACCCCCGAGCCCGAGCTCGAGGCGGCCTGTCGGGAGGCCGCCGCTCGCCTCGGGCCCGACGTGATCCGGTTCCTCGGGCGGCAGCCCGACGTGGGTCAGCGCCTCCGCGACTACGACCTGGGGGTGATCGGCTCCCGGACCGAGTCCGGACCGATCGCGCTCATCGAGTACCTCGCGGCCGGTCTCCCGTTCGTGGCGACGGCGGTGGGCGAGGTCGTCGCCGAGCTGCCGCCGGACCTGGCCCGATGGACGGTCCCTCCGAGTGACCCGGTCGGCTTGGCCGATCGCATCGGGGAGGCGCTGGCGCTCGGCGAGGCCGAGCGGATGGCGCTGTCCGAGCGAGCGCGCGAGGTGGCCGGTGGGCTGTCGATGGACCGGGTCGGCGACGTGGTCGAAGGGGTGTACGAGCGGCTCGCGGCCGCCGATCGCCGCGCCCGCTAGGTCGGGCGCA
>ERZ795053.2417-NODE-2417-length-22663-cov-21.644949_pt1 | contig 22663 bp, 12 predicted proteins | sample MGYA00375137_ERZ795053 | MGnify/ENA primary metagenome ERZ795053 (study PRJEB30182, sample SAMN05720284) | activated sludge metagenome | isolation source: Anaerobic digester | place: Hong Kong | collected 2014-12-17 ...
GTGGCCGTCTCGGTGGCAGTTGCGGTCGGCAGTTCAGTTTCGGTGGCGGTCGGTACCGGCGTCAGCGTAGCGGTGGCCGTTGGCGTCAGGGTTGCCGTTGGCGTCAGCGTGGCCGTCTCCGTCGCCGTGGGCAGGAGCGTGGCTGTCGCCGTAGCCGTCGGGGTCAGTGTTGCGGTCGGCGTCAACGTAGCCGTCTCGGTGGCCGTAGGCAGGAGCGTTGCCGTCGCTGTCGACGTCGGCAGCAGCGTCGCCGTTGCGGTCGGTATGGGCGTCCAGGTCGCAGTGGAGACCGGCGTCCATGTTGCGGTGGCGAGCAGCGTCGGCGTCCAGGTCGGCGTCGACGTTGGATTCGATGTATCGTTGGAGCTGGACGGCGACGTTGCTGTGGGTGGCGGCGGCGGCAGCGTGTTGGTCGGCAGCGGCGTCGGTGAAGCGGCGGCGGTGACGACGACCAGGATCGGCGTCGCGCTTGGCGGCGCCGCGGTCGGCAGCGGCGCCGTCGTGTTGGTCGGCAGGGCCGTGTTGGTGGCCGTCGGCGGTACGGGCGACGGGGTGAAGGTCGGGACCAGCGTGCGCGTCAGTTCGACCGGCGCTTCGGCGACTGGCGTCGTTTGCGGGCCGGCAAAGAAGGTCGAGCCGATAAAATAGCCGATCCCGAGCAGGACGGCGGCGCCACCGACAAAGATGGCCGGCCGCAGCCAACTGGGATAGACAGGCCCATTGCCGCTGTTGTTGTTCATACCTCACTCCTGGTTCAATCCGAGACGTTTGCAATACTTCTGACGCACTTCGAGCGCCGGCAGTTCCCGCCGCCCGCCGATTTATGTCATATCGCCAGTCTTGCAAATTGGTCTGGCGTGGTCTATACTCTTGGTTTAAGCAGGACTTGTCGATCTGCGTACATTTTACCTTAGGAACAACAATCAAGTAGCGTAGAAACTGAAAGGAGCTTCGAACATGTCAGCAGTTGCTGTTCAGGAGAAGAACACTACCCCATGGTGGCTGATCCTGGTTTTCGGCATTCTCCAGGTCGTCGTTGGTGTCTACTTCCTCACCCAGCCTCTCACCACAGCCAAAGTTTTCACCTGGTTGATTGGCTGGTATTGGCTCGTCACTGGAGCCTATTATCTGGTTAGTTTGATCTGGGATCGACGCCAGTGGGGCTGGAAGCTCTTCAGCGGTATCATTGGCGTTGCTGCCGGTTGGTTTTTGGTCGATGCAGACCCGATTGCTCGGGTTGCATCTTTCGGTTTTGCCATTGTACTTGTGCTCGGCATCCAGGGTATCATCATGGGTATCTCTGGTCTCATCGCTGCCTTCCAGGGTGGCGGCTTGGGTGCAGGGATCATGGGTGGCATCTCCATCGTCGTCGGTATTCTGTTGCTAGGTAACATGGCGGCAGCGACACTAGTTCTGCCGTGGGTCATCGGCATCTTCGCCATCGTCGGTGGTATCTTCGCCATCATCATGGCGTTCCGGTTGAAGTAGGGGTAGCCGTTCAACCATTCCCCGAAGCTGGCTTAAAAGGGAGGGTGCGGACCTGTGCGGTCCGCACCCTCCCTTTTTTGTTGTGGGCGCCCTTGTCAGAATTACGCACTTCCGATGTCCCCCAACACAGGCGTTTCAATTGTCCTTCCGCCGTGATGTATAATCTGCCCCGTCATCCGTCAGCAGGCTTGCATGTGCAGGCTCGACAAGCGAGGCAAACCCTATGTCCGACTCACCATCTACCGTTTCGACTGCGAGCAGATTGTCCGGTTCTCGCTGGGAGCCGGTAATCTCCTTCATTTTTCATGTTCTGATCAATGGCCTTGCCGTGACCGTTGCGCTGTGGTTTCTGCCGGGTATCCAGGCGTCGCCGCGCTTTGTAACCCTGCAATTCCTGGCGGCGGGCTTCCTCTTCGGCGTGCTCAACGCATTCCTGCGCCCCTTCATCGTGCTCTTCACCGGCAAACTCATCATTCGGTCGTTTGGCCTGTTCATTGTCGTGATCAATGCCATCTTGCTGGCCGTTCTCGCCTGGATACTCGACTGGCAGATCGACAACGTGATCTCGATCCTGTTTGCCGGCTTCGTCATCGGCGTGGTGCTGGCCGTCCTCGATGCGATCTTCGGCATCAACCGCCCGCTGATCAAGGATGCCGACGAGTATTCCGGAATCTGGAATCTGCTGATCAAGTATTCCGGCAATCGCAGCAATCAACTGATCACGAACCTGCGCTTTCAGCAGGTTTACGATCTGATCTACCAGTATGCCATGGAGATCGCGCTGGATCGCGTGCCCTTTGTCGGCACCTTCCGTGAAAAGGTCGGCCAGTTCGTCTACGGCGGCGCGCAGACGACGATTTCGGGACTGAACACACCGGCGCAGGTGCGCGTCATGCTCCAGGAGTTGGGGCCGACCTTCGTCAAGTTCGGCCAAATGATCTCCAGCCGCGCCGAGGCGCTGCCGCCGGACTGGCAGGTCGAGTTCAATAAGTTGCAGAGCAACGTGCCGCCCTTCCCCGGCGCCGAAGCAATCCAGATTGTGGAGAAGGAGCTGGGCAAACCCATCGGAGAGCTATTCGCCCAGTTCGCCGCCGAACCGTTTGCCGCTGCATCCACGGCCCAGGTGCATCGCGCCGAGCTTTTCGACGGCACCGACGTCGTCGTCAAGGTGCAGCGCCCGCACATCGTCCCGAAGATCAAGGCCGATCTCCAGATTCTGGAAGAGGTGCTCCAGACCCTCTCGGCGCGCATCGAGTGGATGCGCGAGAATGACGTCCTGGGTATTTTCGGCGAGTTCGCCAGCAATCTGATCAAGGAACTCGACTATCGCAACGAAGCCTTCAATGGCCGCCAGCTCGCCGATACCATGTCGGCCTTCCCCGAGGTCACGGTTCCCCGCATGTACCGCGAGTTTACCACCGCCAAAGTCCTGACCATGGACTTCGAATCCGGCGTGAAGATCACCAATGTCGCTAAAATCGAAGCGGCCGGCATCGATCCGCTCCAACTCTCCCGCACCTTTCTGCGCGTCATGATCAAGCAGATTGTCTTCGACGGCTACTTCCACGGCGACGCGCATCCCGGCAATATCCTGGTCAATCTCCAGAACGGCAAGATCATTTTCCTCGACCTGGGCATGATGGGCATGCTCAATCAGGAGCAACGGGTCAACCTTGCCGACCTGATCTGGGTGCTGAACTCGCTCGACGCCTACGAAATTTCGGAGACGCTGCTCCGCCTGTGTACGCCGTTCAAGGACGTGCATGTGGAGAAGTTCCGCGAAGATATCGACCGCACGGTGGTGCGCTACATGCGCTACCCGGACGAGGCCGGTTCGCTCTCGGCCGTGCTCGACTCGGTCTTCACCGTGCTCTCCGACAACGGCCTGCGCCTCGGCAGCGAACTGACGATGGCGCTCAAGACACTTATCCAGGCAGAGGCCATCGTCCACACGCTGGACTACTGGCTGGACATCACGCGCGAGGCCTTCGGCTTCATCCAGGGTTTCCTGGTCGAGCAATTCACCGTCGAAAAGGTCAAGGCCAACGTCCAGACGCAGGTCACGCGCACGCTCAAGGATGTCGTGCGGCGCATCCCGGATTTGCAGCAGGCCACCATGCAGTGGCTCAACCAATATGAGAAGGGCAAGTTCGAAGTCGAAGTCAACACCGACGAACTCAACGCGCGGCTGGACATCTTCAACGTGGCCGCCCAGCGGCTGGCCATCGGCATCGTCCTGCTCGGCATGATCATCGGGTCGGCCTTTGCCACGAGCATCGAAGGAAGTTTCCTCGGCATTAACTTCTCTTCGCTGGCGTTTCTGATCTTCCTTTTCGCCATCATCACGGGAACCATCATGGCGGTCCGGATGATGCGGTCGATCAACGTCAGGCCGCCCGCAAAGCCACGAATTTACTTCGACAAATGAGCCGGGTAGCGAGACGAGGCGGCAGGGCAATGGGCGCGGCAGCGGAACAGCAGATTGAACAGCATGGGTGAGAGTGCAACCCACCGGATCACCTATGTGGGCCATGCCACGGTATTGATCGAAGCGGGCGGCGCGCGCATCCTCACCGACCCGGTGTTGCGCCACCGCATCGTACATCTGCGCCGGCGCCGGTCGCCGATCCTGGGCATGTGGCAGGAAAACATCGACGCCGTCCTCATCTCGCACCTGCACTACGACCACCTGGATCTGCCCTCGCTGCGCCGGCTTGGCCGGCAGATCCGGCTCATCGTGCCGGTGGGCGCAGGAGCGCTTCTGCGCCAGCACGGCTTCACCAAAATCGAGGAACTACGCGCCGGCGAACGCACCAGCGTTGCCGGCGTGCCGGTCACCGCCACCACGGCACTGCACAGCGGTGCGCGCGGCCCGCTCGGCCCCACGGCCGAGTGCCTGGGCTACATCGTCGGCGGCGAGAAGCAGCGTACCTACTTTGCCGGCGACACGGACCTGTTCCCCGAGATGGAACAGATGGCCGGCGCCGTCGATGTCGGTCTGATCCCGGTGTGGGGGTGGGGGCCGACGCTGGGCACCGGACACATGGACCCCTACCGCGCCGCCGAAGCGTGCAAGCTCATCGCGCCGCAGGTAGCCATCCCGATCCACTGGGGCACCCTCTATCCGCTGGCCATCCACCGGCTGACCAAGGCCTTTCTCATCGATCCGCCGCGGCTCTTCAGCGAATTCATGATTCGCCTGGCGCCGCAGGTCGATGTCCGCATTCTCCAACCTGGCGAGCATTGCGAGTTGTAGCGCGCAGGCTGCCACCATCGACGAGGAACGTATGGACGCAATTCGAGGACTGACCGACCAGGATGTGATAGACCGGCGCGCGCGTGGAGAGGGCAACGACGCCGAGCTACAGACCAGCCGCTCGGTCGGCCAGATTGTCCGCGGAAACTTTGTCACGCCCTTCAACATCATCCTCTTCCTGCTGGGCGTCGCGTTGATCTTCATGGGCCAGATCAGCGCCGCACTGACGAGCAGCGGCGTGCTCCTGCTCAACGTCGTCGTTGGCACCTTCCAGCAGCTACGCGCCAAACGCAAGCTCGACCAGATCGCCCTGCTGACGCGCCCCAAAATCGCAGTCGTACGCAACGGCGCCGAGTGCAGCGTCGATCCGGCCGAACTGGTCAAGGGCGACATCCTCGTCGTGCAGACCGGCGATCAGGCGGTCGTCGACGGCGCCCTCCTCGACGGGCAGTTGGAGATGGACGAGTCGCTACTCACGGGCGAGACCGACCACATCGAAAAACGCGCCGGCGATCGCGTGCTTTCCGGCAGCCTGGTCGTCAGCGGCAAGGCCTATGTGGAGGCGCAGGAAGTCGGCGCAAGCAGCTTTGCCAACAAGCTCACGGCCAGCGCGCGCCAGTTCCGCACCGTCGAGACGCCCGTGCAGCGCGAGGTCAACCTGCTCGTGCGCGTGATGATGCTCATCGCCGTGATCTTTATCGCGATGCTGCTGATCACCTCATACATCTATGATGTGCCGGCCGTGCGAACCACACAGTTGGCTGTGGTAATCATGGGGCTGATCCCCGTCGACCTCTTTCTCATGATTACGATCGCCTATGCGATGGGCGCCGTGCGCATCGCCGACAAAGGCGCGCTGGCCCAGCAGTCAAGCGCCATCGAGGCGCTTAGCGCAGTGACCGTCCTCTGCACGGACAAGACCGGCACGCTCACGGCCAATCGCATTCGCTACCATGGCGTTCATCCGCTCAACGGCGCCACCCAGGCCGAACTCGAACGGATGCTCGGCAGCTTTGCAGCCAGCGCAGCGAGCGGCAACAAGACCAGCGAAGCCATCGCCGCAGGGTTGACGGGCGAGGAACTCGAAGCAGCAGACGAAGTACCCTTCTCGTCGGCGCGCAAGTGGAGCGCGCTGGCGTTTGACGGCGGCCCCATGCCGGGCGTATACGTGCTCGGCGCCACGGAAATGCTGGCTCCGTACCTGGAGGACAGCGAGTCATTCGACGCGCAGATCCGCGCCTGGTCGGACGAGGGGCTGCGCGTGCTGCTCTTTGCGCGCAACGCCGATGTCAGCACGCTACACGACACACAGGGCGCGCCCGCACTGCCGCTGCTCACGCCGCTGGGGCTGATCAGCTTCACGGACGAATTGCGCCCCGGCGTGCAGGAGACCATCGCCGCCTTTCAAGCGGCCGACATCGAACTCAAGGTCATCTCCGGCGACAATCCCGGCACCGTGGCGGCGCTGGCGCGCCAGGCCGGCATGCCCGCCGACCTGCGCACGGTCTCCGGCACCGACCTGGCGCAGATGTCGCCCGCCGAGTTCGCCGAGGCAGCGCGCGAAGGCGCCATCTTCGGGCGCATCACGCCGGAGCAGAAACGGCAGTTGGTCGAGGTGCTCAAGCTCCAGGGACAATTCGTGGCCATGACCGGCGATGGCGTCAACGACGTCCTCTCGCTCAAGCGCGCCGACGTCGCCGTGGCCATGGAGAGCGGCAGCGCGGCGGCCCGCTCCGTCGCCGACATCGTGCTGCTTGGCGACGATTTCGGCGCGCTCGTGCCGTCGTTCCTCGAGGGACAGCGCATCGTCGGCGGCATGGACAGCATCCTGCGCATCTTCGCCGTACGCATCTTTGCCCTGGCCGCGATCCTGGCCGCCTCCGGCTGGATGCGGCTGGGCATCCCCACGGCGCCGACCTACGAATCCATCTATGCGTTGCTGGTGGGCGGGCTGCCGGCCTTCTTCGTGGCGTTGTGGGCCAGGCCGGCGCGCATCAAGATCTCCTTCGTCGATCGGGTGATTCCCTTTGCGCTGCCCATGGCGCTGCTGATCGGCCTGGTGGGGACGCTGCTCTACGCCGCTTATTTCCAGGCGGCGCAGCATCAACTGGTTACCGTGCACATCACCCAGGAGCAAATCGACCAACTGGCGCGCTATATCGGCTTCACAGCGGATGGGCCGTATGTCGCCAAACTTGAGGCGTCGGGCGTCATCGCGCAGAACGCGCTGCTCATCTTCCGCGTGGTCACGGGTGTTCTGTTGGTGCTCTTTCTGCTGCCGCCCTTCCGGCTGCTCAACGTCCTGCGCCAGCAGATCGATCGGCGTTCGCTGTTGATCGTTGGCCTGTCACTTGTGATCTTTGCAGCGGTGTTGCTGATACCCTTCGTGCGCAACTTCTTCCTGGTCATCCCGCTACGGCCGCTCGACTATGCGATCACAGTCGGCGTGTCGCTGCTCTGGTTTGCCATCGCATGGGTCGAACTAAGGTTTCACCTCTTCGACCGCTTCTTTGGCATCACCGGCGCCAGCAAGTGACCGGGCCGCCGGCCATCAGTAGCGCTCCAGCGTCCTGCCTTCGATGGCCAGCGTGGCAATGTGCTTGCCGATGCTCAGCGAGGCGGTGGCCGCCGGCGACGGTGCGTTGAGCACATGCGTCATGCGGTAGGCGCTGACGATGTGGAAATCGTCGACCAGCTTGCCGTCGGCGGACAGCGCCTGGGCGCGCACGCCTGCGCCGGCCGGCGCCAGGTGGTTGACCTCGATCTCCGGCACCAGCGTCCGCAGCGCGCGCCAGAAGGCATACTTGCTGGCCGAACGATAGAACTCGCCGATCCCTGTCTGCCAGTAGCGCCCCGCCAGGCCCCAGAAACCGCTATAACTCATCGTGTCAAAGGTATCGCGCGGCGAGAAACTCAACTTGCCGTAGCCGTCGCGCTTGAAGGCGAGCACGGCATTGGGGCCGGCCTCCACGCTGCCGTCGACCTTGCGCGTGAAGTGTACGCCCAGAAACGGGAACTTGGGGTCCGGCACCGGATAGATGAGATTGCGCACCAGATCGCGCGCCGCCGGCTTGAGTTCGTAGTACTCGCCGCGGAAGGGGATGATGCGCACGCCCGGGTTGACGCCGCACAGCGCCGCCACGCGATCCGCCTGCAAGCCCGCGCAGGTGACCAGGTACTCGCACGTAATGCTCTCCTCCGTCGCCGAGATGAGTTCGAGATGCTCGGGACGACTGCGCAGCTCCGCCAGGCGCCAGCCCGTGCGGAGCGTGCCGCCGGCGCCCTGCACGCGGCGCGCATAGGCCGCCGCAACGGCCTTGTAGTCGACGATGCCCGTCTCGGTCACCCACAGCCCGGCAACGCCGGCGACGTGCGGCTCGTACTCGCGCAACTCGACGCCGGCCAGACGCCGCGGGGTCAGGCCATTGGCGCGCGCCCGCTCGGCCAGCGCGTCGAGACGCGCGACCTCCTCGTCACTGGTCGCCACGACCAGCTTGCCGCAGCGCTCGTGCGCGATGCCCTCTTCCGCGCAGAACGCGTAGAGCGCCTCGCGGCCTTCGGTGCACAGCTTCGCCTTGAGCGAGCCGGGGCGGTAGTAGAGCCCGGCGTGGATGACGCCGCTGTTGTGCCCGCTCTGGTGGGCAGCAATGTCCGTCTCCGCCTCGAGGACGACAACCGACGTCACACCGGCTTTGGTCAGTGCCAGCGCGGTGGCCAGCCCGACTATTCCACCGCCGACAATTGCATATTCGAAGTGCACGATTCCTCTTTTCCTGGCTGCGACAGGGCGCCTGAAGGCGGCGCCCCGCCCTTGTCCGTCTCGCATGCATTCTACCGAACGACCGGCGGTGGCCGAAATCTCCCGGCGATTGTCGCCGCAGTGTTATAATGAAGCGGCAAGGCCGGAATGTACCGGCGCCAGGTGCTCCCATACGCGTGCCGGCGCCGCCGAATAAACACAAACGCAAAGCACGAGGAGAGACTTCATGGTTGACATCGTCCTCGACCACGCCACCGTGGTCGAACATGACAAGAGCCAACTTCACCCCCTGCACCATCCCAAGCAACACATCAACCCGCTCGTCGTCGATCGCGCCGAGGGAGTCTGGCTGCACACGACCGACAACCGCACCGTGCTCGATGGCATGGCCGGGCTGTGGAACGTCAACATCGGCTACGGCAACCAGGAGTTGCCCGACGTCGCCGCGGCACAGATGCGCAAGGTGGCCTTCACCTCCAACTTTGTGGGCATGACCACGCCGCCCGCGGCCGAGCTCGCCCATCGCATGGCGGGCATGGCGCACCCGACGCTCAACACGACCTTCTTCGCCTCGGGCGGCTCCGAGTCCAACGACTCGGCCTTCAAGACGGCGCGCTACTATTGGTACCGGCTGGGCAAGAAGGATAAGTTCAAGATCATCTCGCGGCAGGCGGCCTATCACGGCATCACCGTCGCCGCCACCGCCGCCACCGGCATCCCGCGCTATCACACCATGTTCGGCCCGCTGGCGCCCGGCTTCTCGCACATCCCGGCGCCGAATCCCTATCGCTACGCCGGCGACATGCACCCCGGTGAGACGGTGGGCCAGGCCGCGGCCCGCGCGCTGGAAGAGGAGATCCTGCGCCAGGGGCCGGAGACTGTCGCCGCCTTCATCGCCGAGCCGATCCAGGGCGTGGGCGGCGTCATCGTGCCGCCGGACGACTACTTCCCGCTGGTGCGCGCAATCTGCGACAAGTACGACGTGCTGCTCATCGCCGACGAGGTGATCTGCGGCTTCGGGCGCACGGGGCTGTGGTTCGGCCAGCAGCAGTGGGATCTGCGCCCCGACATCATGGCCTTCGCCAAGGGCATCACCAGCGGCTACCTGCAACTGGGCGGCATCCAGATTTCCGACACGATCCGCGAGGTCATCGACAGCGCGCCGCCCGAAGACACCTGGATGCACGGCTACACCTACTCCGGCCATGCCGCGGCGTGCGCCGTCGGTCTCAAGAACCTGGAGATCATCGAGCGCGAGAATCTGCTGGAGAACAGCCGGCTGATGGGCGAGCGGCTCAAGGAGGGCTTTGGCAAGCTGCTCGACTTCAGCATCGTCGGCGACGTGCGCGGGCGCGGGCTGCTCTGCGGCGTCGAGATTGTCAAGGACAAGGCGACGCGCGAGGCAGACCCGGTCAAAGCACTGGAAATCTACAACGCCTGCATGGCGCGCGGGCTACGCACGCGCAACGTGGGCAGCACGCTGGCCTTTGCGCCGCCGCTGGTGATCAACGCCGACGAGGTCGACCAGATCGTCGACATTCTGGGCAGCGTCATCGACGGGCTGGCTTGATCGACCGCCCGGCTACACCCACGGCAGGTGCGCCGGTATGGCGCACCTGCCCAGTGCAAGGCAGTGAATAGCATCGTGAGTGAACCAGGCAACCGTATCGATCAGGCAATAACTGATGCTTACCGCATCACTGCCGGCGATGTGCTCGTGGCACTACAAAGTGACCCAGCCAACGGTCTCGCCGACGCGGAAGCCCAGCGGCGCCTCACGACCTACGGGCCAAACGAGCTGCAATCCGAACCGCCCATGCCGCGCTGGCGGCGTTTTCTGGCCCAGTTCACTGACCCGTTGGTGCTGCTGTTGTTGGCGGCAACGATCATCTCCATCATCGCGTGGCTACTCGAAGGAGCCGCCGGGCTGCCCTACGAAGCGCTCGCCATCATCGCGATCGTGATCGTCAACGCGCTCATTGGCTTCTTCCAGGAAGAGCGCGCCGAGGAGGCGGTCGAGGCACTAAAAAAGATGACGGCGGCGGCGGCGACAGTGCTGCGTGACGGGCGGCGGCAGACGATTCCTTCGCGCGACCTGGCGCCGGGTGATATTCTGCTAATCGAGGAAGGCGACGCCATCAGCGCGGACGGGCGTCTCATCGACGTGACTTCATTGCAGATGGCCGAGGCCGCGCTGACTGGGGAAAGCCAGCCCGTCACCAAAAACATCGCCGTCATCGACGAAGATGCCGGTCTGGGCGACCGCACCAACATGATCTTCAGCGGCACTGTGGCCACCTTTGGCCGCGGCCGCGCCGTCGTCACTGCGACCGGCATGGCGACAGAGATGGGCAAAATCGCCGGCCTCATGCAGGCGACGCCCGAGGAAAAGACGCCGCTCTCGCTCGAGATCGAGGATGTGGGGCGCAAGCTCGGCATCGGCGTGGTCGTCATCGCCGTCGTGATCATCGCCACGATCCTGCTCGTCGACCAGGTAACGAGTTTTGCCGGCATCATCGAAACGCTGCTGCTGGGCGTCTCACTGGCCGTCGCCGCGGTGCCGGAAGGACTGCCAACAATCTTGACCGTCGTGCTCGCCCTCGGCGTCCAGCGCATGGCACGGCGTAATGCCATTGTGCGCAAGCTGGCAGCCGTCGAAACCCTGGGTTCGGCGTCGGTGATTTGCTCGGACAAGACGGGCACGCTCACCAAAAACGAGATGACCGTGCGTACTATCGTGACGCCCAGCGGTCGCGTCGATCTGACCGGCACAGGCTATACGCCTGCCGGCGACATGGTGCTGCACGCGACCGAGTCGCCCGTTTCCGACCCCGTACTGATCGAAGAAGTGCGCCGGACGCTCCTGGGTGGAGCACTGGCCAACAACGCCGTGCTGGAGGAACGCGACGGGGTCTGGGCAATCCTGGGCGATCCGACCGAGGCGGCGCTGGTGGTGGCGGCGCGCAAGATCGGCCTCGGCCCAGACGAGCTCGAACAGCGCTTTCGGCGGATCGGCGAGGTGCCCTTCTCGTCGGACCGCAAGCTGATGAGCACCATCCAGACCGACGTGGAGAGCACCGACACCGTGGCGGTCATTGCCAAAGGCGCGCCCGACGTGCTGCTCGCACGGTGCACGCACGAGCGTGTCGGCGACGAGATCGTGCCGCTCTCCGATGCACGGCGCAACGTGATATTGGCCGGGGTGGAAGGGCTGGGCGCCGAAGCGTTGCGTACGCTGGGCATTGCCTACCGCCGCATCGCCGAGGAACACTTCGACACTGCGGACGAGGCGCTCGAACACGAGTTGATCTTCGTCGGCATGGTTGGCATCATCGATCCGCCGCGGCCGGAGGCGCAGGCGGCCGTCGTCACGGCGCAACAGGCCGGCATCCGTGTCATCATGATCACCGGCGACCATCCGGTGACGGCGGCAACCATCGCGGCCGAACTTGGCATCGTGGCGCCGGGTACGGCCGCCATCACCGGCGCCCAGTTGGAGCAGATGGGCGACGACGCGCTGCTCGCAACGGTGCGCGCACACTCGATCTATGCGCGCGTCAGCCCGGAACACAAGCTGCGTATCGTGCAGGCCTTGCGCGCCGACGGGCATGTCGTGGCCATGACCGGCGACGGCGTCAACGATGCGCCGGCGCTCAAGCAGGCCGACATTGGCGTCGCCATGGGTATCACCGGCACCGATGTGAGCAAAGAAGCGGCGGATATGATCCTGACCGACGATAACTTCGCCACCATCGTCGCAGCGGTGGAGGAAGGCCGCTCCATCTTCGACAACATTCGCAAATTCCTGCGCTACCTGATCTCGTCGAACATTGGCGAAGTGCTCACCATGTTTCTCGGGGTGCTTCTCGCCACGTTCATTGGCCTTGTTTCCGAACAGGGCGAGTTCTTCATCGTGCCGCTGCTGGCCACGCAGATCCTGTGGATCAATCTGCTCACCGACGCTGCGCCCGCCCTCGCTGTCGGGGTGGACCCCGTCGATCCAACCGTGATGAAACGGGCGCCGCGCCTGCGCACCGACCGGGTCATCAACCGCGAGATGTGGCTGAGCTTTGCCTTGACAGGCTCGGTCATGGCGGTGGTCACCCTGGCGGTCATGGACTTTGCGCTGCCCGGCGGCATGGTGCCCGGCGATCAGGACATGGTCTTTGCGCGCACGCTTGCGTTTACGACGCTGGTCTTCTGCCAACTCTTCAACGTCTTCAACTCACGATCCGATTACGCCAGCGCGTTTCGCTATCTCTTCTCGAATTGGCTTTTGTGGGCGGCCGTTGCGCTGTCGGCCGCGTTACAGGTGGCCGTGGTCTATGTGCCATTTCTCAACCAGGCCTTTGGCACGCGACCGATCGGGCTTCAGGATTGGGTCGTGTGCATCGCTATGGCAAGCCTGGTGCTCTGGGTCGATGAGATCAAGAAATTCGCCCTGCGCTCGACCGGTTATGCCGACCGGCGCCGCCACCAGCGTTTTCAGCCGCAACTCCCAGCCCGCCAGTAACGTCGATAAAATGCGCTGGCCCTCCCTCATAGCCTGCCGGCGCGGAGGCATCGAGTTCAGAAGAAATGCAGGTGATCGTCGGCGCGTTTTGCGCAATCCATGCCATCAGTTACCATTTCAGCACATTGTTTGACCCGTATACCCGATTCCAGAAATCGATGATTGCCCACCAGGAGGCCTGAATGTCCAAAGTACGATTATCAAAAGGCAAAGTCGCAGGCATCAATAGCTGTGCCGACGATCATGGCGTCATCGCCGCGGCCGCAATGGACCAGCGCGGCTCGCTGCAAAAGTCCATCAGCAAGGCGCGTGGCGGCGCACCCGTCTCCGCCGAGGAGATGACGCAGTTCAAGACGGCCGTCACGCAAGTGCTGACCAAACATTCAAGCGCCATCCTCATGGATCCCGAGTTTGGCCTGCCCGCGCTGGAGGCCCGTGCCCCCGGCACCGGCGTGCTGCTCGCCTATGAGAAGACCGGCTACGACACGTCCGACGACAGCCGCATGCCCGATCTATTGCCGGAGTGGAGCGTGCGCCGGCTGGTAGCGGCGGGTGCAACGGCCATCAAACTGCTGCTCTACTACAATCCTGCCCACCCGGCGCGCATCAACACGGTCAAGCAGGCCTTCATCGAGCGCATCGGCAGCGAGTGCGCGGCCGAGAACGTGCCCTTCTTCCTGGAACCCATTTGCTACAACGACGCGCTGGGCGACGCCAAGGGGCTGGACTTCGCCAAGGCCAAGCCGGAGATGGTCAAGGCCTACATGGCCGAGTTCTCCAAGCCCGAATATGGCGTGGATGTGCTCAAGGTCGAGGTGCCGGTCAACATGAACTTTGTCGAGGGTACCTCCACCTTCAAGGGCGTCAAGGCATACAGCAAGGCCGAGGCCAAGGAGCTCTTCCGCGAAGCAGCAGCCATTGCGCAGAAGCCCTTTATCTACCTGAGCGCCGGCGTGAGCGACGACGTCTTCCGCGAAACGCTGGAGTTGGCGGCCGAAGCCGGCACGCCCTTCTCCGGCGTCCTCTGCGGCCGCGCCACCTGGCAGGATGGCATTCCCGTCTTTGCCACCGGCGGCTTCGATGCCCTGGTCGACTGGCTGGAAGATCGCGGCGTGCAGAACATCACCGCGCTGAACCAGGTGTTGGCCAAGGGCGCCAAGCCGTGGTGGGATTTCTACGGCGGCAAAGACAATATCGAGATTGCCGGCTAGATACTGTACACTGCATTGCGGTGTTGGCTCAGCCATCCCCTGATAATGCGTACCGAACTCAATTGTCTGCAACTGTAGTGATGACTTTAGCCATTCCAGGGGAAGTCAACGACTGAAGTCGTCACTACCATGAGAAGCGTGAACCACAGTAATTTATGTTCAAGCGCCCCGGCGCCGTCGCCAATTTTGCCGGCGCCGGGCGTATCACCCAAGTAGCAAGGAGTGAAATCATGTCGATTACTTCTGTCGACGACGCCGTGAAAGTCGCCGCCGATAGCAGCCAGGCGAGCCAGGTGCGCGAAGAAGCCATCAGCTATCTGGCCGACCACCCAACCGAGCAAGCGATCGGAACGCTGATCGATCTCATGGAGACGGATGATGCCGGCGTGCGCTGGAAGGCGGCCGATGCGCTGGCTTCTCTGGGCAAGACCGCCCTCGTCCCGGTGCTGCGCGCGCTGGTGGACAAGAGCGACAGCCGCTGGCTGCTGGAAGGCGCCTATCACGTCTTCCACGACAACCGCTCTTCCGAGGTCGCCCGTATGACCGACGGCGTCTGCGCCGCCATGAAGGGCCAGGGCGCCGCTCTGGCAACCGTGACCGCCGCGGGCGAATTGCTGGTGAAACTGGCCGGGGAGGCATCGTGACTCGATTCCTGACAACCAAGAATACGCGCAAGCACCTGTGGCAGGTGGCGGCACTGATGACGATCGTCGCACTGCTCGCGGCGTGTGCCATGCCGGCCATGCCGGGCACAGCGCCTGCCGCCGAAGCACCCGCCGCGGCCACCGAGCCCGTGGCCGCGGAAGCTCCCGCATCCTCCGGTGCGGCCAGTGCACTTGACCCCAACGAACGCGATGGCATGTACACCTCGGCGCCGGATATGACCATCGACCCGAGCAAGTTCTACTACGCCACCATCGCCACCGAGCTGGGCGACATCAAGGTGCAGCTCTATGCCGACCGCGCCCCCATGACCGTCAACAACTTCGTCTTTCTGGCGCGCGAAGGCTTCTACGACAACACCACCTTCCACCGCGTGCTCCAGGACTTCATGGCGCAGGCAGGTGACCCGACCGGCACCGGCATGGGTGGCCCGGGATACAACTTCGCCGATGAGTTCTGGCCGGGCGCAACCTTCGACCGCCGCGGCCTGCTGGCCATGGCCAACGCCGGCCCCGGCACCAACGGCAGCCAGTTCTTCATCACCTTTGCGCCCACGCCCTGGCTCGACGGCGGTCACACCATCTTCGGCGAGGTTATCGAAGGCGACGACGTGCTGAGCCAGATCACCCTGCGCGACCCGCAGGGCGGCGCCACGGAACCGGGCGATCTCATCAAGAGCATCACCATCGAAGAGAGCGACAGCAGCACGCTGCCGACGCCGACGGCGCTGCCGCCCACGCCGACGCCCTTCCCGCCCACCAGCCTGGTAGGCGAGCGCCCGCTGGCCGAACTCTCCGGGGCAGAGAAGGCCAACTACTTCAATGCACCGCCAGAGATGGTCATCGACACGGCCAAGAGCTACACGGCGACGATCAGCACTTCACAGGGTGACATGGTTGCGACGCTCTACGACGACGATGCGCCGGTGGCCGTGAACAACTTCGTCGTGCTGGCCAATCTCGGCTTCTTTGACAACACGCCGGTCAACGACGTCAACCCCGAGCAACTGGTCGTCATCGGCGCGCCGGACAACGACCCGGGCCGCGATGTCGGCTACACCTTCAACCCGGAAGTCGGCCTGCCCGAAACGCCGGACGTCGGCTCGATTACCTACCGCTCGTTGCAGCAGGATCCTGCCGGTGGCGTGATCGCCAGCGGCAGCCAGTTGTTCCTGGCCCTGGTTGCCCCGCCGCCCGACGTCGTCGATGCCTACAGCTTCTTTGGCAAGATCGTCGACGGTGTTGAAGTCCTCTCCACCCTGACCGTCAGCGACACGATCGAGTCGATCACGATCATAGAAGAGTAAGAGGAGGGGCGAGTTGCAAGGGGCGAGGAAGACGGACCGATGACCGTTGACGTTGACAATTGACCGTTAACAATTGACCATTGACAATTGGCCGTTCTGAATTGTCAATGGTCAATTGTTAATTGTTCACTGCTAATCGCCAGCCTCCCCTCGCCCCTCCCCGGAACATTCCTCCCTCCTTTCCCGTCCTCTTGATGGTTGCACCTGCCTGCGTTTCGGTCTATGATCGAACCGTTCCACGCCGTACTCCAACGCAGGCTCACCAGATAGCCTCAATCAGGAGGAGGACTCTTTATGAAGCGCATATCTCGCTTTTCGACACGCCGATCCGTGGTGAACGTGGTTGGCGCGCTGGTAATTGTCTCGATGCTGGTCGGCGCGGCCTGGCCCGCCGGCACAGTCGCGCATGTCACCAGCCGCCCGCATGAGGGACGGATCACCCCGATACTCCAGGAGGGTACGCCCATGACCGACGCTGGCAGCGAACCGACCACGGTCAACGGCCTGGAATTGCTGCTCGGCGAGGGCGCGGCCCAGCCGCAGCCCGTCACCGCCGTCGCGGCGCCGGCCACCCAGCCGCTCGACGACGCCGCGATCCAGCCGATCCTCGATCGCATGCCGGACTTGCAGGCCGAGGCCGGCGACGTGGAGGAGTTCAAGCTGCCGCCACAGTCGCTGCCGCCGCCGACCGCCAACACCGTCGTCACGCAGAGCTTCCCGCCACCCGACAGCGGTGCGACTGCCCCCGAGGTTGTCGCCGGTCCGCTGGAAGTGCTGCGCTACGCGCCGGAAGGCGAGATTCCCGTGGCGCCCTTCATCAATGTCACCTTCAACCAGCCCATGGTGCCGCTCAACACACTCGACGCGCTGGCCGCCGAAGATGTGCCGGTCAAGGCGACGCCGGACTTGCCCGGCGTCTGGAAGTGGCTCGGCACGCAGACCCTTTCCTTTGAATACCACACCGACGATCTCAACCGCTTCCCCATGGCGACCGAGTACACGGTCGAAGTGCCGGCGGGCACGACCTCGGCCACCGGCGGCGTCCTCGCCGAGACGGTGACCTGGCAATTCCGCACGCCCGCGCCGACGGTCACGCGTACCTATCCCGCCGTCAGCCCGCAGCCGCGCGACCCGCTGCTCTATGTCGCCTTCGACCAGCGCATCGACCCCGCGGCCGTCCTTGCGACGATCACTGCCTCCGCAAGCGGGCGGCAATATCCGCTGCGCCTCGCCACCGCCGAGGAAGTCGCCGCCAACAAGGATGTGAGCTACTATGCGGCGCAGGCCCAGGAGGAACGCTGGCTGGCCTTCCGCGCCGACGAACTCTTCCCGCCCGATACGACGGTCACCATCAACATCGGTCCGGGCACACCTTCGGCCGAAGGCCCGCTGGCCACGAGCGAGGTGCAGTCGTTCGGTTTCCGCACCTACGCACCGCTCAAGGTGGTCGACCAGAACTGCCGCACGCAGCGCGATAGCTGCCCGCCCGGCGCCGGTTTCTACATCCGCTTCAACAACCCCATCGACGTGACGAAAATCACCAACGACCTGGTGACCGTCGCGCCGGAAATCCCGGGGATGGTTGTCAGCGGCAGCTACGACTCGATCTCCATCAACGGGCTGACGGCCGGGCGCACCACCTACAACGTGACATTGAGCCCGGAAATCGCCGACATCTTCGGCCAGACGCTGGGCGAGCCGGTTTCACTCACCTTCTACACCGGCAGCATGCGCGCCTATCTGACCGGGCCGAGCGAGACGCTTACCACGCTCGACCCCACGGCAAGCGTACCGGCCTTCACCGTCTACTCGGTGAACATGCCCAAGCTGCGCGTGCGCGCCTATTCCGTCACGCCCGACGACTGGCCGGCCTATCTCACCTACCTGCGTGAATACTTCCGCGACACCGACCGCCGGCCGCCGGGCGACGAAGTGCTCAACACGACGGTCAGCGTCGACGGCGAGAAGGACACGCTCACCGAGACCAATATCGACCTGACCGCGGCGCTGGGCGGGCGCTTCGGCCACGCCATCGTCATCGTCGACACACCGCCGTCGCTGCTCGAACTGATCTTCCCCAACAGCTACGAGCCGGTCATCCAGAGCTGGGTGCAAGCCACCAACATCGGTCTCGACGCCATCACCGACCAGCGCGACATGGTCGCCTGGGCCACGGCGCTGGACACCGGCGCTCCCCTGCCCGGCGTCGAACTGGCATTGCAGCCCAGCGGCGCGCAGGCCACCACCGACGCCGACGGCATGGCGCGCATCGCCCTGGCCGGTACGCCCGACAACCAGTTGGTGGCGCGTCTGGGCGATGACGTGGCCTTCCTGCCGCAATCCACCTACTACTGGAGCGATTACGGCTGGCAGAAGAGTGAGCGCGGCGACGAGGCGCGCTGGTTCGTCTTCGACGACCGCCAGATGTACCGCCCCGGCGAAGAGGTGCACATCAAGGGCTGGGTGCGCACGATCGGCGCCGGCCCCACGGGCGACGTGACGCTGGATCGCATGGCGGGCGCCGCGGTCGATTACACGGTCATGGACCCACAGGGCAACCAGATTGCATCCGGTTCCGCCGACCTGAGCGAGCTGGGCGGCTTCGACGTGGCCTTCACGCTGCCCGAGAACAGCAACCTGGGCTATGCGAGCGTGCAATTCTCGACGCGCAACACGGCGACCTATGGCTCCTACTACCACGGCTTCCAGATCCAGGAGTTCCGCCGCCCCGAGTTCGAGGTGACGGCGCGCAACGAAACGACCGGCCCCTACTACCTGGGCGATGACGCCATCGTCGCCGTGTCGGCACAATACTACGCCGGCGGCCCGCTGCCCGGCGCCGACACGACGTGGACGGTCAGCGCATCGCCGACCTCCTACGACCCGCCCAACTGGCCGGACTTCATCTTCGGCGAGTGGACACCCTGGTGGTTCGGCTACGGCTATGGCGGCGGCTACCGCAGCGACATTTACATGGATTACTACCCGGATTCGTTCGGCGCCGGCAGCGAGAGCTACGAGGCGCGCACGGATCCCACGGGCAACCACTATCTGAAGATGACCTTCATCTCGTCGGAGAAACCGCAGCCCTACAGCGTCAACGCCGAGGCCGCGGTAATGGATGTCAACCGCCAGACGTGGGCGGCACAGACCAACCTCATCGTGCACCCGTCGGAGCTGTACGTCGGCCTGCGCAGCGCGACCTACTTCGTCGAAAAGGGCGACCCGCTGGAGTACGACGTCATCGTGACCGACGTGGACGGCAACGTTGCCGAGGGCAAGGCCGCCACCGTGCGCAGCGTGCGGCTGGCCTGGGCCTTCGAGAATGGCGAATGGGTGCAGCAGGAGGTCGACGAGCAGGTGTGCGAGATCACCTCGACCGCCGAGCCGCAGCCGTGCAGCTTCGCAACGACCGAAGGCGGCGAATATCGCATCACCGCCCAGGTGCGTGACGAGACCGAGCGGCTGAACCAGACCGTCGTCACCGCGTGGGTGAGCGGCGGGCAGATGGTGCCGTCGCGCGATCTGGAGCAGCAGTCGCTCGTACTGGTGCCCGACAAGGAGAATTACGCGCCAGGCGACACCGCCCGCGTGCTGGTGCAGGCGCCCTTTACCGACGGCCAGGGGCTGCTCACCGTGGCGCGCAGCGGCATCCTCTACACCGAAAACTTCTCGCTCGACGGCGGCACGGCCACGCTGGAAATCCCCATCGCGGAAGGCTACCTGCCCAACGTCAACATCCAGGTCGACGTCAACGGATCGGCGCCGCGGCTGGACGACAAGGGCAAGCCCGTCGAGGGCGCGCCGGCCCAGCCCGCCTATGCCACGGGCAGCCTGTCGCTCAACATCCCGCCGCTGAGCCGCACGCTGGCCGTGGAGATCACACCCGATGCCACCAGCCTCGATCCGGGCGCCGCCACCGGCGTAGCGGTCAAGGTCGTCGATGCCGACGGCGCGCCGGTGGAAGGCGCCGAGCTCGCCATCGTCGTGGTCGACGAGGCCGTGCTGGCGCTGACCGGCTACCAACTGGCCGACCCGGTCGCGACCTTCTACACGGCGCGCAGCGCCGATACCAGCAGTTACTACGGCCGCCAGAGCATGGTGCTGGCCAACCCGGATCTGCTAAAGGCCGAGCAGGGGCTGGGCGGCGGCGGTGATCTCATGATGAGGGAGTCGGCGCCCTACGCCACCGCAACCGCCGGCATGGCGATGGAGGAAGGCGCAATGCTGGCCATGCCGGCCGCGGCGCCTGCTCCCGCCATGGAGATGGCTGCCGACGCTGCCATGCCCGGCGCACCCGCCCAGCCGAGCACGCCCATCGCCGTGCGCACGGACTTCAACCCGCTGGCGCTCTTTGCGCCCGCCGAACGCACGGGCGCCGACGGCACCGTGCACGTGGACTACAAGCTGCCCGACAACCTGACGCGCTACCGCCTCATGGTCGTGGCCGTCACCGACAACAAATTCGGCTCCGCCGAGAGCAACCTCACCGCCCGCCTGCCGCTCATGGTGCGGCCGTCGGCGCCGCGCTTCCTCAACTTCGGCGACCGCTTCGAGCTGCCCGTCGTGGTACAGAACCAGACCGACGCCCCGCTGATCGTCGACGTCGTGGCCGAGGCGACCAACCTCAAGCTCGACGGCGGCGCCGGCCAGCGCGTCGAAGTGCCCGCCAACGACCGCGTCGAGGTGCGCTTTGCCGCAGCGACCGACAGCGTGGGCACCGCGCGCGTCCAGTTCGCCGCAGTCGCGGGTGAATACGCCGACGCGGCCACCGCCGACCTGCCCGTCTACACGCCGGCGACGACCGAAGCCTTCGCCACCTACGGCGTGCTCGACGAGGGCGCTGTCGCACAACCCATCGCCCAGCCGCAGGATGTCTTCCCGCAGTTTGGCGGCCTGGAACTGAGCACTTCTTCCACGGCGCTGGCGACGCTCACCGACGCCTTCCTCTACCTGCAAGCCTATCCCTTCGAGTGCTCGGAGCAGCTCGGCTCGCGCATCATGAGCGTGGCTGCGCTGCGCGACGTGCTGACGGCCTTCCAGTCGCCCGACTTGCCCTCCGATGCCGCCATCGTGGCGTCCATGCAGCGCGATATCGAGACGTTGCGCATGATGCAAAACTGGGACGGCGGCTTCCCCTACTGGACCAAGGGCCGCGAGTCGATCCCGTACAACTCGGTCTTTGTGACCCATGCGCTGATGGTCGCTCGCGCCAAGGATTACGCCGTGCCGCAGGAGATGCTCGACGCCGCGCTGGGCTATCTGCGCCAGGTCGAGAGCTACTATCCGAGCTGGTACAGCGCCAAGACGCGCCAGGCGGTCAGCAGCTATGCGCTCTACGTGCGGGCGCTGAGCGGCGACGTGGACATCATCAAGGCGCGTACTATCTACAACCAACTGCCGCTGGATGAGCAGGCGCTGGAGGCGCAGGCGTGGCTCTGGCAGGTGCTGTCGAATGACTCCGGCTCGGCCGACATCGTCGCCGCCATCGAGCGCAACATCCAGAACCGCGCGGTCGAGACGCCGGGCGCCGCCAACTTCATCACCTCCTATGACGACCAGGATTACGTCATGCTCCACTCCAACCGGCGCACCGATGCCGTCATCCTCGACGCGCTCATGGTGGAGACGCCGGAGAGCGACCTGATCCCCAAGGTGGTCGCCGGGCTGATGAACGGGCGCACCAACGGTCGCTGGTCCAACACGCAGGAGAATGTCTTCGTGCTGCTAGCCATGGACCGCTACTTCAACACCTTCGAGTCCATCACGCCTGACTTCGTGGCGCGCATGTGGCTGGGCGACACCTACGTGGCCGAGCACGCGCACCAGGGGCGCACGACCGACACGCTGCAAACCGTCGTGCCCATGAGTTTTCTCGTGGAGCAGCCCGGCACGCAGGATCTCGTCATCGCCAAGGAAGGCGACGGCCGCCTCTACTATCGCCTGGGCCTGCGCTACGCGCCGACCGACCTGGGGCTCGACCCGTTGGATATGGGCTTCGTCGTGCAGCGCACCTACGAGGCGGTCGACGATGCGGCCGACGTGCGGCTGGACGAGGAGGGCGTCTGGCACATCAAGGCCGGCGCGCGCGTGCGCATCCGCCTGACCATGGTGGCCGTCAACCGCCGCTATCACGTGGCGCTGGTCGACCGCCTGCCCGCCGGGCTGGAGATCATCAACCCGGACCTGGCCGTCTCCGAGAGCGTGCCGTCCGACCCCAACGACACGTCGACGACCGGCTCGTACTGGTGGTGGTGGGGTCCGTGGTACGACCATCAGAACCTGCGCGATGCCGGCGCCGAGGCCTTCACGCCCTATCTGTGGGATGGCGTCTACAACTACAGCTACGTCGCCCGTGCGACGACGCCCGGCGAGTTCGTCGTGCCGCCGGCCAAGGCCGAGGAGATGTACTCGCCCGAGGTCTTCGGCCGCAGTGCCAGCGACCGCGTGATCGTGGAATAGGAAG